>OJUL01000584.1_pt1 | contig 12868 bp, 5 predicted proteins | sample 1601491 | NCBI WGS metagenome assembly OJUL01 (sample SAMN04436862, study PRJEB24849) | human gut metagenome | biome: human gut; feature: NICU; material: stool | host: Homo sapiens | place: USA: Saint Louis, MO | collected 2011-11-09 | reverse complement strand
CCGCACGCCCCGCGGCGAACAGACGACCGCCGGTCGCGCCGTACAGACAGGTGTTACCGATGATGCTCGCTTCGTGGCTGCGGAAGGCAGAGCCGACCGGAGGGCGCACTGCCAGCAGACCACCCGCCATGCCTTTACCGACGTAGTCGTTGGCGTCACCGGTCAGGTACAGCTCAACGCCGCCTGCGTTCCACACCCCGAAGCTCTGACCCGCAGTGCCGCTGAAGTGCGCGGTAATCGGATCCGCTGCCAGCCCCTGGTCACCGTGCGTTTGCGCGATATAACCGGAGAGCGACGCGCCCACGGAACGGTCGGTGTTGCGGATATCAAACCAGAACGTCTTGCTCTGCTTCTCGTCCACATACGGTTTCGCCTGCTGCAACAGCTGCGCATTCAACACGCCATTGTCAAACGGTGGGTTGTTCTCGGTGCAGTACACCGCTTTGCCTGGGTGTGGCTGCGCGGTTTCCAGCAGCTTGCTGAGCTCCAGCTTCTGCTGCTTCGCCGTGAAGCCTTCCAGCTCTTTCAGCAGGTCGGTACGGCCAATCAGATCCACCAGACGCTTCACGCCCAGCTGCGCCATCAGCTCGCGGGTTTCCCGGGCGATGAAGTCAAAGTAGTTGGTCACTTTGAACGGCAGCCCGTGATAGTGGTTCTTACGCAGCTTCTCATCCTGGGTCGCCACACCGGTTGCGCAGTTGTTCAGGTGGCAAATACGCAGGTATTTACAGCCGAGCGCCACCATTGGGCCTGTACCGAAGCCGAAGCTTTCCGCACCGAGGATCGCGGCTTTGATGATGTCGAGGCCCGTTTTCAGGCCACCGTCCACCTGAAGACGGATCTTATGACGCAGACCGTTCGCCACCAGCGCCTGCTGGGTTTCCACCAGGCCCAGCTCCCACGGGCAGCCCGCGTATTTCACGGAGGAGAGCGGGCTTGCACCGGTACCGCCGTCGTAGCCGGCGATGGTAATGAGATCCGCATAAGCTTTCGCCACGCCGGTAGCGATGGTGCCCACGCCCGGTTCGGAAACCAGCTTCACGGAGATCATCGCTTTCGGGTTGACCTGTTTCAGGTCGAAAATCAGCTGCGCTAAGTCCTCGATAGAGTAGATATCGTGGTGCGGTGGCGGGGAGATCAGCGTCACGCCCGGCACCGAGTAGCGTAGTTTGGCGATGTACGGGGTAACTTTATCCCCCGGCAACTGACCGCCTTCGCCCGGTTTCGCACCCTGAGCGACTTTAATCTGAATCACGTCGGCGTTGACCAGGTACGCAGGCGTCACGCCAAAACGACCGGATGCCACCTGCTTGATACGGGACACTTTATTGGTGCCGTAACGCGCCGGATCTTCACCGCCTTCACCGGAGTTGGAGTTACCGCCGATGCTGTTCATGGCTTCGGCCAGCGCCTCGTGGGCTTCCGGGCTCAGTGCGCCGATGGACATTGCCGCGGTGTCGAAGCGTTTGAACAGCTCGGAAGCAGGCTCAACGTCGTCAATGCTGACCGCTTCATCACCCGGATTTAGGGCAATGAGATCGCGCAGCGTCGCCGCCGGACGGTTGTTCACCAGCTCAGCATACTGCTGATAATCGCTGTATTCACCGCTCTGCACCGCCTGCTGCAGCGTGCGCACCACGTCCGGGTTATAGGCGTGGTATTCACCACCGTGAACGTATTTCAGCAGACCGCCCTGATCCAGCGGCTTACGTGCCAGCCAGGCACGTTTGGACAGGTTCACCAGATCCTGCTGGAAGTCAGCAAAACCGGCTCCACCGATACGGCTAACCACGCCCTGGAAGCAGAGATTTGCCACGTCATCATGCAGGCCGACCGCTTCAAAGAGCTTCGAACAGCGATAAGAGGCAATGGTCGAGATGCCCATTTTGGACATAATCTTGTACAGGCCTTTGTTGATGCCGTTGCGGTAGTTCAGCATCACAGTACGGTAATCTTTGTCGATCGCGCGGGTATCCACCAGACGGGCCAGCGTTTCGTAGGCCAGGTACGGGTAGATCGCCGTCGCACCAAAGCCTAACAGCACGGCAAAGTGGTGCGGGTCGCGGGCACTGGCGGTTTCAACAATGATGTTGGCATCGCAGCGCAGGCTCTTATCCACCAGACGCGTCTGGATAGCACCCACCGCCATTGGCGCAGGCACCGGCAGACGGTTTTTCGCGATATTGCGGTCAGACAGCACCAGCAGAACGGTACCGTTACGCACCATCTGTTCGGCTTTGTCACACAGCGCATTCACCGTCTCTTCGAGGCTCGCGTCGTTCACGTCAAACGTAATGTCGAGCGTGTCGGCGCGGTAGTGCTCCTCGGTCATGGTGGTGAGCTGTTTGAAGTCGGAGTACAGCAGGATCGGCGATTTAAAGGTCAGACGGTGCGCCTGGCCTTCGGCTTCGCAGAAGACGTTCATCTCGCGACCGATGCTGGTGGCCAGGGACATCACGTGGGCTTCACGCAGCGGATCGATTGGCGGGTTAGTAACCTGCGCGAACTGCTGGCGGAAGTAGTCATAAATGATGCGTGGCTGGCTGGAGAGCACGGCAAATGGGGTATCGTCACCCATGGAGCCGACTGCTTCCTGGCCGTTTTCACCGAGCACACGGATAACCGAGTCCAGCTCTTCCGCGCTGTAGTTAAACTGTTTCTGGAAACTTGCGAGCGTATCGTCGTCCAGCTCGCGGCTGCCCACTTCTTCGTCCGACAAATCTTCAAACGGCACCAGACGACGCACGTTCTTCTCCATCCACTCTTTGTATGGATGACGGCTCTTCAGATCGTGATCGGTTTCGGCAGAGTGCAGGATGCGCCCACCGCGGGTGTCAATAACCATCAGCTCGCCCGGACCGACGCGGCCTTTCTCGACCACTTCATCAGGCTGGTAATCCCAGATACCGACTTCAGAGGCACAGGTGATGAGCTTGTCTTTTGTGATGACGTATCGCGCCGGACGCAGACCGTTACGGTCCAGGTTGCAGGCGGCAAAACGACCGTCGGACATAACGATGCCCGCCGGGCCGTCCCACGGCTCCATGTGCATGGAGTTAAAGTCGAAGAAGGCGCGCAGCTCAGGGTCCATATCCGGGTTGTTCTGCCATGCCGGTGGCACCAGCAGACGCATGGCGCGCACGATGTCCATCCCGCCCGCCAGCAGCAGCTCCAGCATGTTGTCCATGGAGCTTGAGTCCGAGCCAGTTTCATTCACGAACGGCGCAGCGTCGTGCAGGTCAGGGATCAGTGGCGTCTGGAACTTATAAGTACGGGCGCGAGCCCACTGGCGGTTACCGGTGATGGTGTTGATCTCGCCGTTGTGCGCCAGATAGCGGAACGGCTGCGCCAGCGGCCAGCGTGGAACAGTGTTGGTGGAGAAGCGCTGGTGGAACAGGCAAATGGCCGATTCCAGACGCAGGTCCGCCAGGTCCAGGTAAAAGCGCGGCAGATCAGCCGGCATACACAGACCTTTATAGATATTGACCAGGTTGGAGAGGCTACAGACGTAGAACTCTTTATCGTCCTGGAGACGTTTTTCAATGCGGCGACGGGCGATAAACAGGCGGCGTTCCATATCGCGCGGACGCCAGCCCGCAGGCGCGTTAACAAAAATCTGCTCAATACGAGGCAGTGAGGAGAGGGCGATTTCACCGAGCACCCCTTCGTTGGTTGGCACATCGCGCCAGCCGACAATCGACAGGGTTTCACGCTGAAGTTCTTCTTCAACGATGCGGCGTGAAGCGGCAGCCTTTTCAGGATCCTGGTTCAGGAACAGCATACCGACAGCGTAGTTTTTGGCTAAACGCCAGCCGCGCTCTTCCGCAACGATACGGAAGAAACGATCCGGTTTTTGCAGCAGCAGGCCACAACCGTCGCCGGTTTTACCATCAGCAAGGATGGCGCCACGGTGCTGCATACGGGCCAGTGCGTGAATAGCGGTACGCACTACCTTGTGGCTAGGTTCGCCTTCTATGTGGGCGATCAGGCCGAAACCACAGTTATCCTTCTCAAGGGATTTATCGTACAACATATCAGTGAACCTCCCCAGGCTCGTCGGGCTTCTCTCTGAACTTTACCGTGGCGCACAGGCGCAGAAAGAGCATGGCGACGGGGTTTGCGCTTCATACGCGTACCTCGCATTCGCCCTCTTTTCATCCTTTCGCGCAGGTAAACAAGTTTGAGGACTTGCTTCAGAGGGAATCTCAATTACTGCATAAATATGATGAGCAGGCCGCTCATCCAGAAAGCTTCCAGCGGATTTCCAACTTATCGGGAATTGGTACACAGGTCAAATGGCAATCTTATTTATCCAAAAATGTGCTAAAGAGTGACTATGTATTTGTAAATAAAGGGAATTTAACTATTTTTACATTGATTAAAAGCCCTTGTAGACCGCAACGGAGTGTGATCTGTCTCACTATATGTAAGCGGTATTATCAACGTAGCGTGCTGAATAGTGGTTTTAACGCAGAACAATAATCTGGCATGGGTTCTAAACCCGCATAAAGTCACTGTTTTTCAGTGCTGGCGCTATAAATGAAAAAAACAATCAGAACATAAGGAAAAGTAATCACAGGTGGTGTGAATGAAACTGCAGTAATCTTGAGTATTTATTCATATAGATAAAGGCCGTCCTGGGCGATTGATCCAGGTCATCGCCGACAGAGGCTAAAAATGGCAGGCTTGTCCCCTTTCTTCGGGACGGTCTATCAGATTATGCAGTTACAGAAATTAGTCAATATGTTTGGTGGGGATCTTTTGCAGCGCTACGGGCAAAAGGTTCACAAGCTGACGCTGCACGGCGGTTTTAGCTGTCCGAATCGCGATGGCACCATCGGGCGCGGTGGCTGCACTTTCTGTAACGTGGCCTCCTTTGCTGACGAAGCTCAGCAGCATAAATCTATTGCAGAGCAGCTCGCACATCAGGCCAGCCGGGTTAACCGCGCAAAGCAGTATCTGGCCTATTTCCAGGCGTACACCAGTACCTGGGCGGAAGTGCAGGTGCTGCGGTCCATGTATCAGCAGGCAGTCACGCAGGCGAACATTGTGGGGTTGTGCGTCGGTACGCGTCCGGACTGTGTGCCGGACGCGGTGCTGGACTTGCTCAGTGAGTATAAGGAGCAAGGCTACGAGATCTGGCTGGAACTGGGCTTGCAGACCGCACATGACAAAACCCTGCACCGCATTAACCGTGGCCATGATTTCGCCTGTTACCAGCGCACCACACGCCTCGCGCGCGCGCGTGGGTTGAAGGTCTGTTCGCACCTGATTGTCGGTCTCCCTGGCGAAGGGCAGCAGCACGGCCTGGAGACGCTGGAAAAGGTCGTTGAGACCGGCGCGGACGGTATCAAGCTGCATCCGCTGCACATCGTTACGGGAAGCATTATGGCGAAAGCCTGGCAAGCGGGGCGGTTAAGCGGTATTGAGCTTGAGGACTATACGGTGACCGCGGGGGAGATGATTCGCCACACGCCGCCGGAGATTGTTTACCATCGCATCTCGGCCAGCGCCCGCCGTCCAACGCTTCTGGCACCGCTCTGGTGTGAGAACCGCTGGACGGGGATGGTGGAAATTGACCGCTATCTGCAGCAAAACGGCGTACAGGGTTCGGCGCTGGGGCGCCCGTGGGTTCCCCGTCTACCGGCGACGGCCGCCTAACAAACTCCCCAGCATGCCGCGTACAATCTGATTGGTGACCTGCCGCGCCGCGCTTTTCGCCATGGTTTGCACCACGCCGTCGCGTTTGCCGCCGCGCGGACCGGTGCTGCCAAACAGAATGTCTTTGAGTCCACCGAGAATGCCATCATCTACGGCGACGGACTGCCCTTTTGCGGCAGGGGCATCCTGGGACTCCGTTGTTGCCTGCACGCCTTTTTGCAGCATCTCAAACGCGGACTCGCGATCCACCTCGTCTTCGTACTTACCGTAAACCGGAGAATGGTTAATCAGGCCGTTACGTTCATCATCAGTGACGGGCCCCATACGCGAGCAGGGCGCAATCACCATCGCACGTTCCACGATGGATGGGCTGCCCTTCGCATCAAGGAACGATATCAGCGCTTCACCGGTGCCCAGCGCCTGAATGGCGGCTTCGGTATCAAAGGCTGGATTCGCACGCATGGTTTGCGCGGCGGCTTTCACCGCTTTCTGATCCTTTGGCGTGAAGGCGCGCAGGGCATGCTGGACGCGGTTGCCGAGCTGCCCGAGCACGTTATCGGGGATATCCGACGGATTTTGCGAGACAAACCAGACGCCGACGCCTTTGGAGCGGATGAGGCGGATGACCTGTTCAATCTTATCCAGCAAGACCTGTGGGGCGTCGTTGAACAGCAGGTGCGCTTCGTCAAAGAAGAACACCAGCTTCGGTTTTTCCAGGTCACCCGCTTCGGGCAGCTGCTCATAAAGCTCGGAGAGCATCCACAGCAGGCTGGCGGCGTAGAGTTTCGGCATCTGGTAGAGCTTCTCTGAGCTCAGAATGTTGATGATGCCTTTTCCACTGCTGTCGGTGCGCATCCAGTCTTTGATATCCAGCATCGGTTCACCAAAGAAGTGTTCGGCACCCTGTTGTTCCAGAGTCAGTAACCCGCGTTGAATCGCGCCGACAGAAGCGCTGCTGATATTGCCGTACTGGTTCTGGAAAGATTTAGCGTTATCCCCGATGTACTGGGTAATGGCCCGCAGATCTTTGAAATCGAGCAGCAGCAGTCCCTGGTCATCGGCGATGCGGAAGATAATATTCAGTACCCCGGACTGGACATCGTTAAGGTTAAGCAGACGGGCGAGCAGCAGCGGGCCGAGGTCGGAGACGGTGGCGCGGACCGGGTGGCCTTTCTCACCGAAGATATCCCATACCACCACCGGGTTGCCATGCGGCGTCCAGTCCGTGATGCCAATATTCTTCAGCCGCTCGAGCAATTTTTCAGAGGCGGTACCCTCCTGAGCCACACCGGTTAAATCGCCTTTCACGTCAGCCATAAAGACCGGCACGCCAATCTCTGAAAGCGACTCCGCCAGCTTCTGCAGGGTGACGGTTTTCCCCGTCCCGGTCGCGCCGGTGATCAGGCCGTGGCGGTTCGCCATCGCGGGCAGCAGATACAGCTCTTTTTCCAGCGTCCGGGCAATTAACAATGGTGTACTCATAATGCGCTTCCTCTCTTAGTCCTGGGTGGAGTATAGGCAACCTGACGGCAAAATGGCTGAGTAAATTGCTGACTTTGCGGCGCATTATCCAGCGCGGACTATGCTTTTGCATACGGTTAACAAAATAGTGGGAAACTATGTCCAGATTCTTCTTTAACGATCGCAAACAGCTGGTCAACGATGCCATTGAAGGCATACTGCTTTCTGCGCCACACGCGAATCTCGTCAAACTCGATATTGATCCTGCTATCAGGATTGTCGCGCGCGGTGACTGGGACAAAAGCCGCGTGGCGGTGATCTCCGGCGGCGGCTCTGGCCACGAGCCCGCGCATGCCGGGTTTGTCGGCAAAGGCATGCTGACGGCTGCCGTCTGCGGCGATCTGTTTGCCTCGCCGAGCGTGGATGCGGTGCTGAATGCCATTGTCGCGGTCACGGGCGATCGCGGCTGCCTGCTGATTGTCAAAAATTACACCGGCGATCGGCTGAACTTCGGTCTGGCGGCCGAGAAGGCCAAACGTTACGGGCTGAAGGTCGAAATGGTGATTGTGGCGGACGATATCGCGCTGCCCGACAACAAACAGCCGCGCGGTATTGCCGGTACGGCGCTGGTGCATAAGATTGCGGGCTATGCGGCGGAGCAGGGGAAATCGTTGAGTGAAGTGCGGGATATTGCGCAACAGGCCTGCGATAACCTCTGGAGTCTGGGCGTGGCGATGCAAACCTGCAACCTGCCGGGCAGTGACGATGAAGAGGGACGCATTAAGCAGGGTCATGTCGAGCTGGGGCTGGGGATCCACGGTGAGCCGGGCGCTTCCGTTGTCGACACACAAAACAGCAAAGCGATTATCGACACGCTGGTGACCCCTCTGAAAGCGCAGGCGGGTGAAGGGCGCTTTGCGGTGCTGATTAACAATCTTGGTGGCGTATCGGCGCTGGAAATGGCGTTACTGACCAAAGAGCTGGCGCACTCGGCGCTGAAAGAGAGTATTGCTTATCTTATTGGCCCGGCCCCGCTGGTAAGCGCTCTGGATATGAAGGGTTTTTCGCTGACGCTGCTGAAGCTCAACGATCTGTTCGAAAAAGCGCTTCATGAAGAGGTGGAAACGCTGGGCTGGCAGAAACCCGTGGCGTTTGCGCCACTGCGTACCGTCGCACATAGCGCCATCCATGACCGCGTGGAATACACTCCGTCGGAAAACCCACAGGTCGAAAAGTCTGTCTCCTCGGTAGCCAGGACGCTGATCCAACTGGAAAATCGTCTGAACGCGCTGGATGCCAAAGTGGGCGACGGCGATACCGGCTCCACCTTTGCGCAAGGCGCGCGGGATATTGCGCAGCGTCTGGAGGAGCATGCGCTTCCGCTTGATGATGTCTCTAAGCTTCTGCTGCTGGTAGGGGAGCGGCTGGCAACGGTGATGGGCGGATCGAGTGGCGTACTGATGTCGATCTTCTTTACGGCAGCCGGGCAAAAGCTGCATGACGGAAAATCGCTTCCGGATGCACTGCTGAGCGGGCTGGCGCAAATGAAGCAGTATGGCGGCGCGGATCTCGGCGATCGCACCCTGATCGATGCGCTCCAACCGGCGCTGGAGGCGTTGCAGAAAAATGATCTTCAGGCAGCGGCGCAGGCAGCGCAGCTGGGGGCAGAAGCAACGGCAAAAATGGAGAAGGCAGGAGCTGGGCGCTCGTCGTATGTGAACAAAGAGAACCTGGATGGCGTGATGGATCCGGGGGCGGTTGCGGTGGCAGAAGTATTTAACGTATTGGCACAGCGGTAAAAGTAGGCCGGGTAAGGCGAAGCCGCCACCCGGCAAACTCACATCAAAAATCCGCTTTCAACACCACGCGATACCGGGCTTTCCCGTCGCGTACGTGCTGGATAGCTTCGTTAATTTTCGACATCGGATAAAGCTCGGTGGTGGGCGCCACTTTGGTGCGTCCGGCGAACTTCATCAGCTTGCGCAACTCGTACGGCGTACCGGTCGCGGAACCGGATACGCTGCGATCTCCGCCGATCAGGGTAAACGCCGGAACCGGCAGAGGCTTCATTACCGCACCCACGGTGTGGAAGTTACCGCCGTAGGCCAGCGCTTCAAAGTATGGCTGCCAGTTGAGATCGACGTTGACGGTGTTGATGATCAGATCAAACTGACCCGCCAGCGCCTTCAGCGCCTCGGGATCGCGGCTGTTCACCACTTTATCCGCACCCATCGCCAGCACTTCCTGTTCTTTTGCCGGGTTCGAGCTGAACGCCGTCACTTCACAGCCCATTGCGTGCAGCAGTTTGATGGCAATATGTCCCAGGCCGCCAATACCAATGACGCCTACGCGGCTGGTCGCAGTGACGTGGTGCATCAGCAGTGGTTTAAAGACGGTGATACCGCCACACAGCAGCGGACCGGCGGATTCAATATCAATGCTCTCCGGCAGGGGGATAACCCATTGCCAGTCGGCACGCAGTTTATCGGCAAATCCGCCTTTGTTCAGAATGGTTGGCACCGCGCCTTCAAGGCAGTTGATCTGGTTGCCGCTGATACAAGCATCACAATGACCGCAGCTGCGTGCCGTCCAGCCAATACCTACGCGCTGGCCGACCTTCAGCCCTTTGTCCTGGGCGGCGCTACCGAGCGCCGCGACGCGACCAATGACTTCATGCCCGGCAATCAGTGGATAGCTCGAGAAGCCCCATTCGTTGTCGATCATCGAGAGATCCGAGTGACAGATCCCGCAGTAATCAACCTGCACTTCGACGTCTTCTGCTTTTAGTTCGCCCGCATCGTATTCGTACAGCTCAAGTTCTGCACCCGCCTGCGGTGCGGCGTAGCTTTTTATCTTCGACATCGTGTTTCCCCCGTTGTGGTGTGAACTGAGAGTGTAGAGCATTCAGTTTACGGCCGCTTAACAGAAGGGGGCAGGAACAAAATTTACAGATTTTTCAGCATTCTCACTTCGCAGTCGACGTGGCCCGTGCAGCCCAGCGGCGCATCGATATGCTCAAAGCCAAGATGTTCATACAGGCCGATGGCCTCTTTGAGGAAGGCGGTTGTTTCGAGGTAACAGCGCGTAAAACCCTGAGTACGAGCATGATCAAGGGCGAGCTGCGCCAGTTTTTTTGCCAGCCCTTGTCCGCGAGCGGACGGCAGGAAATACATTTTCTGTAGCTCACAGATGTCCGGCTCGCTGCAGCTCAGCGGCGCAACGCCGCCACCGCCCACGACCTGGCCGTCCTGCTCAATGACCCAATAGGCGTGGCCCGGTTGGCTGTAGAGCTGAAAAAGCTCGTCAAGATTGGGGTCAGCAACGGTATAGCCTTTATCCGCTGTCAGCCCATACTCCGCAGAAACGGTGCGGATAACGGTGGCAATAGCCGGGTTGTCCTGCTCAGTGATCCGACGCATCGTCGTCGCGACGGGGGTAATCACGCTCATAGTATTACTCATGACAAAAATTGACACACAACTGCTGTTAATAGCACCGCAGAAAAGGGAGTGCAAGCGAGGAGTTTTCAGGAAGGGTACCCCTTACGCCCTGAAGCGTAAGGGGTAAAAGCATTACAGGGCAGCAATAACCGCCTGCTGCTCAATCAGCTTGGTCTTCGCATCTGCGAAGGCAACCAGACGCTCACGCTCTTTGGCAATGACCGCCTCCGGCGCACGGGCGACAAAGCCTTCGTTCGCCAGTTTGCTTTCGATTTTGCCAATTTCTACGTCGACTTTCGCCACTTCTTTCGCCAGACGCGCCAGCTCAGCATCTTTGTCGATCAGACCTGCCATCGGGATCAGCAGCTCGGCGCCGTCGATGATTTTGGTCACGGAAACCGGACCTTTGTCATCTGCAGGCAGCACGGTGATGCTTTCCAGACGCGCCATCGTTTTCAGGAAGGTGCTGTTCTCGTTCACGCGACGCACGGCAGCCTCGCTGCAGCCGCGCAGCAGCAGTTCCAGCGGCTTGCTCGGGGCGATGTTCATTTCTGCACGAACGTTACGCACGGCAACAATCGCCTGCTTCAGCCATTCGGTATCGGCAGCAGCGGCTTCATCAACGCGCGCAGCATCGAATTCCGGGAACGGCTGCAGCATGATGGTATCGGCATTGATACCTGCAATCACCTTCACGCGCTGCCAGATGGTTTCGGTAATGAATGGAATGACCGGATGCGCCAGGCGCAGCAGACCTTCCAGAACGGTAATCAGCGTGTTGCGCGTGCCGCGCAGCTCCGCTTCAGAACCGCCGTTCATCACCGGCTTCGCCAGCTCCAGGTACCAGTCGCAGAACTGGTTCCAGGTGAATTCATACAGAATGCCCGCTGCGATATCGAAGCGGTAGCTGTCCAGCGCCTCACGGAACGCTTTCACGGTCTGGTTGAATTCCGCCAGGATCCAGCGGTCCGCCAGGGACAGGGTCATCTCGCCGCCGTTGAAGCCGCAATCCTGATCTTCGGTGTTCATCAGCACGAAGCGGCTGGCATTCCACAGCTTGTTACAGAAGTTACGGTAACCTTCCAGACGCTTCATGTCCCAGTTGATGTCGCGGCCGGTCGAGGCCAGCGCCGCCAGGGTGAAGCGCAGGGCGTCGGTACCGTGAGACTCAATCCCGTTCGGGAACTGCTTCTCGGTGCGCTTGCGGATTTTCTCTGCCAGCTGCGGCTGCATCATGTTGCCGGTACGTTTTTCCAGCAAATCTTCCAGCGAAATACCGTCAACCATATCCAGTGGGTCGATAACGTTACCCTTGGATTTGGACATCTTCTGGCCTTCATCGTCACGGATCAGACCGGTCATGTAGACGGTATGGAACGGAACCTGAGGCTTGCCGTCTTCGTCTTTGATGAAGTGCATGGTCATCATGATCATGCGCGCAATCCAGAAGAAGATGATGTCGAAACCGGACACCATCACGCTGGTTGGGTGGAACTGACGCAGCGCGTCGGTGTTCTCAGGCCAGCCAAGGGTGGAGAAGGTCCACAGCGCGGAAGAGAACCAGGTATCCAGTACGTCTTCGTCCTGACGCAGCGCAACGTCAGCGCTCAGGTTGTTTTCCTGACGCACTTCATCTTCGCTGCGGCCAACGTAGACGTTGCCTTCGTTGTCATACCACGCCGGGATGCGGTGACCCCACCACAGCTGACGGGAGATACACCAGTCCTGAATATCACGCATCCAGGAGAAGTACATGTTTTCGTACTGCTTCGGCACAAACTGGATGCTGCCGTTTTCAACCGCTTCCACCGCCGGTTTCGCCAGCACATCGGCACGGACGTACCACTGGTCGGTCAGCATTGGCTCGATAACTACGCCACCACGATCGCCGTACGGCACGGTCAGGTCGTGAGGTTTAATCTCTTCCAGCAGGCCGAGTGCGTCAACGGCAGCCACAATCGCTTTACGCGCGGCAAAACGTTCCAGTTTCTGGAATTCAGCCGGGATCTCGCTGGAGTAAACGTCAGATTCGTTGCCTTTGGTGTCGTACACTTCTGCGCTTTCACGGATATCACCGTCGAAGGTCAGAATGTTGATCATTGGCAGGGCGTGACGACGACCCACTTCATAGTCGTTGAAGTCGTGCGCCGGAGTGATTTTCACGCAGCCAGTGCCTTTTTCCATGTCGGCGTGTTCGTCGCCCACGATCGGAATACGGCGGTTTACCAGCGGCAGCACTACAAATTTGCCGATCAGATCTTTATAACGCGGATCTTCCGGGTTAACGGCCACGCCGGTATCGCCCA
>OJUL01000557.1_pt1 | contig 13209 bp, 9 predicted proteins | sample 1601491 | NCBI WGS metagenome assembly OJUL01 (sample SAMN04436862, study PRJEB24849) | human gut metagenome | biome: human gut; feature: NICU; material: stool | host: Homo sapiens | place: USA: Saint Louis, MO | collected 2011-11-09 | reverse complement strand
AATTTTCCGCGTAAACACCCTGCCTCACCAGATCAGAAAAAGCCTCTGTCACTTTTTCCTTGTCCTCCTGGTATGTAACGCCAAACCAGGTGTCATGTGTCTTTAAAACTGCCACATCCGCTTTCTGTTCTTTGATGAGTTTATCCACGATCGTTGGAAGCAGATATTCCTTTTTCAGATCCTCAGGTCCGCATTCCTTCAAAAACTCCACAAATCCCTCTTCCAGAGTCTTTAAGAATGCAGGTGTCAGTCCCCACATATTCATGGATACCAGATTTTTGGGGTCCAGCATACGCAGACTTTTGTCCTCATTCTCCACTGCAGGGCCTTTTGCTGTCTTTTTAATATTATAGGTCTCAGCAATCCCCACCAGATTTTTATTATCATCCAGGGAACAGATACCTCTTGTCACAGAACCGTTGTCACTCAATGTGTTCTCCAGGATAAAGCCTGCCATGCAGATATCCAGCTTTCCTGTGTCTTGATGCTCTTCCACCAGATAGTCGTGGATTTTCACATAGGCTTCTTTGCCGTAGTAATCATCTGCGTTGATAACAATGAACGGCTCAGAGAGCACATCCTTAGCTGCCAGGATCGCCTGACCGGTTCCCCACGGCTTTGTGCGCTTTTGCGGACAGGTAAAGCCTTCGGGAAGGTCGTGCAGATCCTGGAATACATATTCCACCTCTGCTGTTTTTTCAATCCTGTTTCCGATCACCTCACGGAACTCTTCCTCTATATCTTTTCTGATGATAAATACAATCTTGTTGAATCCTGCCTCCAGGGCATCGTGAATGGAATAGTCCATGATGATCTCTCCGCTCGGCCCCACTTTTGCAAGCTGCTTGATCCCTTTTCCAAAGCGGCTGCCGATTCCGGCTGCCATGATTACCAGTGCAGTTTTTTTCATGATTTTTCTCCCGTTCCTCATTCCTATATTCTATATGTTCCCGGCCAGCCTGTCTGTATGTCAAGCCGGCAGTATACCAATTACCATTTTTACCAAAAAATACTTACTTCCATAATATATTACAATTTACAGGGAAATGCAATGTCATTTTCCTTATGGTAACAGGAAACCTGCCCTTATTTTTCAGGAACTATTCCTGATTACGGTTTCTATTGTATCATAGATATGCTGTCATACACAACCTGGAATTCCCGTATGAGTACGTTTTTCATAACAGTTCAGACTTCCACTGTCCCGCCAGGTGCTGCCCTGCATTTGCAGAGCAATTCCAAAACAGACACGCGCCAGACTGCGGCTTTTGCAGTCTGTGTGCATGCTTTTTGCTATGAAGGCGAAAGATTGAATAGGTACCGTCCCCTCTGTTGCCGTATCCAAAAATCCCCCTTATCAGCCTATTACAGCTAATAAGGGGGATCTATTACCACAGCACAAGGGCTGTGCTCTCAATTATTTTTCATTCATCTTCGTCAGCTTTGCCGCCTGGTCCGCAGCAGTCAGACTGTCTATAATTTCTTCCAGATCGCCGTTCAGCACACCATCCAGACGGTGGAGTGTCAGCTTGATCCTGTGGTCAGTCACCCGTCCCTGGGGGAAGTTGTAGGTTCTGATCTTCTCAGAACGGTCTCCTGTACCCACCTGGCTTCTTCTGGCTTCCGCTTCCTCGTCGTGGCGCTTCTCCAGTTCCATCTCATACAGTCTGGAACGCAGGACCTTTAGCGCCTTGTCCTTGTTCTTGAGCTGTGACTTTTCATCCTGGCAGGAGATGACGATCCCTGTGGGGATATGGGTCAGACGCACCGCGGAGTCTGTGGTATTGACACACTGTCCGCCGTTTCCGGAAGCACGGAATACGTCGAACTTACAGTCATTCATATCAAGATGGAAGTCAATCTCTTCTGCCTCCGGCATGATGGCCACGGTTATGGTGGAGGTATGGATCCGTCCGCCGCTCTCTGTCTCGGGCACACGCTGCACCCGGTGTACACCGCTTTCATACTTCAGCCTGGAATAAGCGCCTCTTCCGTTGATCATAAAGGTGACCTCTTTGAAACCGCCGATGCCGTTCTCATTGAGACTCATCATATCTGTCTTCCAGTTCTGGGATTCTGCAAATTTTACATACATGCGGTAGATCTCTGCGGCAAAAAGTGCTGCCTCATCCCCGCCGGCCCCTGCTCTGATCTCCACAATAACATTTTTCTCGTCATTGGGGTCTTTTGGCAGAAGTAAGATCTTCAGATCACGCTCCAGCTCCTCGATGCGCTTCTTGGCATCTGAAAGCTCTTCCTTGAGCATTTCCCGCATCTCAGGGTCTGATTCTTCGTCCAGCATCATAAGGCTGTCTTCCACTGTCTGCTTACAGTTTTTATATTCACGATACGCATCCGCTATGGGCTGCAGGTCGCTCTGTTCCTTCATCAGCTTCTGGAAGCGCGCCGTGTCATTCGCTACGGTAGGCTCATTTAATTCATTTAAAATCTCCTCCAGGCGAATCAAAATATCATCTAACTTATCAAACATGGTGTTCCTCCTGTTTCTTTCTTCCCAGCACCACCCGGTCAAGGCCTGCCAGGTCTTTCACTACTCTTGTCTCTTCATATCCGGCGTTTTCCAGCATAAGGCGCACCGGGCCACCCTGATCATATCCGATTTCAAATGCCAGGATTCCTCCCGGCTTCAGATATCCGCCGGCTTCATGGGATATCTTCCTGTAAAAATACAGTCCGTCCGCGGTTCCGTCAAGTGCCATTCTCGGCTCATGGTCCTTTACCTCCTCCATGAGACTGTCAATGACATGACTCTCTATATAAGGGGGGTTGGAGACGATGATATCATACGTCCCGCTGATATTTGAAAACAGATCACTCTTCTTCCAAACAGCCCCAATCCCCAGCTCCCTGCTGTTTCTCTCCGCCACAGAAAGGGCATCTCCTGACAAATCAGCGCCTGTCCCCTCCGCTTCTTTCAAAACGGACAAAAGAGCCAGCAAAATGCAGCCGCTGCCTGTGCACATATCCAGGATTCTGAATCTGCTGCTGCCTGCCTGCATCTTCCCGGCTTCGAGGAGAACCTCCTCAACCAGAACTTCCGTATCCAGACGCGGGGTGAGCACACGCTCATCCACATAGAATTTCAGTCCGCAGAACCAGGCCTCATGGGTGATATGCTGGAGGGGGATATGCTGCGCGCGCCTCTGTATCATATTCCTGTAACTCTCTGCCTGGTCTTTTGGCATTTCCTCTGTCTCCCTCAGAAAATAGGAAGCCCGCGTCATACCTGTCACATATTCCATCAGAAGCCATGCATCTGCAGTATGGTCTGCAATACCTGCCTCCTCCAGTGTCTTTCTTCCTTCCAGCTGAAGTTCTCTATACGTCTGCATAACAGCCCTCTCCTGTTATACATCTGTGTGAAGCAGCAGTCTGCCCCAGCTCCGCCTGCGCGATTTCCTTTCCGGCATCCGGAAAATTCTCCAGAAGATATGCTTTCCAGTCAAAGACTGCCTCCACCGCTGCTATGGCAACCTCCGCCATATCCGGTGTAGGTTCTTTTGTAGTCAGCTTCTGCATGGCCATACCGGGCTTGGAAAGAGCGCACACAATGGGATTCTCACTTCTTCCCGCCAGACGGATGATCTCATAGGAAATACCTGCTATCACCGGCACCAGCAGTATACGGATCACAACGCGCAGCCACATGGTATGTACCGGCACAACAGCAAAAAATCCCAGAAAAAATATAATACTCACAATAATAACAAAAAATAAAAAGCTGGTTCCGCAGCGTTTGTGGAGTCTGGAACTTTCCATGACATTTTCCACGGTCAGAGCTTTTCCATGTTCCACACAGTTGATGCACTTGTGCTCCGCCCCATGGTACATGAACACTCTCTGGATATCCTCCATCTTGGAGATCAAGAGCAGATATCCCAAAAAGAGCAGAATTCTCACAAGTGCCTCCGCCAGAGTCACCCCTGTCTCAGACGCTCCTACCTTATGAAGCAGGCTGGCGATCAGATAGGGCAGTACCATAAAAAGACCAATGGAAAGGACAACTGAAAATATCACGGTTCCTGTCATCAGGATATTTTCCATCTTCTTCTGCTTTGCGTCGTATTTTTCCCGGTCTTCCTTGTTCAGAGCTTCTCTCTTCCTGATCTCCTCCTCTTCCTCCTCAAAGAACGTGGCAGAGTACATCAGACATTTTGTACCCACCACCAGGGAATCAATAAAATTGAACACCCCTCTGATAATAGGAAGAGAAAGAATTTTTTTGTTCTTGATAAAACTCTTGTAGTCTTCTATCTTAACTTCAATCTCTTTATCCGGCTTTCTGACAGCTATGGAATACTGGTCCTGATGACGCATCATGATGCCTTCCATGACCGCCTGTCCGCCGATGTTGGATGATTTCATCTATACCTCCATAAAATCCCGATCCCAAAGGCAGCTCTTGCGATACCAAAGCAGAGAGACTGCCCGGGAGATACAATAAGAGGCTGAAGTCCTAAAACCTCAGCCTCTCCCGTTTTTTTATTTGTCCATGCCGTATTTTTTGTTGAACTTATCAATACGTCCACGAGCCTGTGCAGCTTTCTGCTGTCCTGTATAGAAAGGATGACATTTAGAGCAAACTTCTACGTGGAGTTCTTTCTTTGTAGAACCTGTTTTAAATGTATTTCCACAGTTGCATACTACTGTACATTCCTGGTAGTTTGGATGGATTCCTTCTTTCATCTTTTTCACCTCTTCTATCGTTTGTTATTTATCTTTATTTTGCGTTTTACAAATTCAAACAGCTTTTAAATTATAGCATATGATTTTTATAAATGCAAGTATTATTATAGAAATCGTTGTTTTTTCACTGTCTGCACAAATTCGTTGTTATTGCGGGTATGTGCGAACATATTCAGGATATTTTCCAGGGCGTCATCCGCCTTCATACCGTTTAGGGCTTTGCGCATGATATCCACTGCTTCATGCTCTTCTCTGGTGAGCAGAAGGTCCTCTCTCCTGGTTCCTGATTTGGCAATATCAATGGCCGGGAATACACGTTTCTCCTGAAGTCTTCTGTCCAGCACCAGCTCCATGTTGCCGGTTCCCTTGAACTCCTCGTAAACCACATCATCCATTTTGCTTCCTGTATCCACCAGGGCTGTAGCCAGGATGGTAAGGCTTCCGCCCTCTCTCATATTCCTGGCAGCACCAAAGAAACGCTTGGGCATATGCAGGGCTGCCGGGTCAAGACCACCGGACAGCGTACGGCCGCTGGGCGGAACTGTCAGGTTGTAGGCTCTGGCCAGTCTTGTGATACTGTCTATGAAGATGGTCACATCCTTCTTATGTTCAACCAGACGTTTTGCACGCTCTATGGTCATCTCGGAAACTCTCTTGTGGTGCTCCGGCAGCTCATCAAAGGTGGAATAGATGATTTCCACATTCGGTCCCTGGATGGCCTCCCTGATATCGGTAACCTCTTCCGGACGCTCATCGATCAGAAGGATGATCAGATGCATCTCCGGACTGTTTTTCAAAATGGATTTGGCGGCGTCTTTTAAAAGGGTTGTCTTACCGGCTTTTGGCGGTGATACGATCATTCCCCTCTGTCCCTTGCCGATAGGGCTTACCAGATCCACGATCCGCATGGCAAGGCTTCCGCCCGGACGCTCCAGGTGAAGTCTCTCATTGGGGAATATGGGGGTCATATCCTCAAAATTGAGCCTGCGCATCTCATTGGGTTTGATCCCATTGATAGAGGTCACGTACAGAAGGGCAGAAAATTTTTCATTCTGGCTCTTCACTCTTGTATTGCCCCGCAGGATATCCCCTGTCTTCAAATTGAATCTGCGGATCTGTGAGGGAGACACATACACGTCATTCTCACCCGGCAGATAATTCTCACTTCGGATAAATCCGTATCCGTCGGGCAGAACTTCCAGAATACCACTCACACTCATACCGCTGTCAAGATCCGACTGCTCCATAGGCGGACGCTCTGTACGGCTCTCCTGCCTGGACTCCTGGCGTTCTTCCTGACGATTCGATACTCTGCTCTCCTGGCGTTCTTCCTGACGATTCGATACTCTGCTCTCCTGGCGCTCTTCTGTTTTGCCTGCTCTTGCCCCGCTTCTCGACTCCTGCTCATTTTCCCTGGGGGCACTGCTCTCCTTCATCTGGCGTTCTTTCTCGTCTTCCTGGACCATGCGCTCCACCAGTTCACTTTTTTTCAAGGTGGAAATTCCTTTCATACCTCTGGCCTTAGCTATTTCTTTTAATGCCCCCAAAGACAGGGACTCATACTTTTCTCTCATTATACTGATCCTTTCTTTAAAAATCTGTAGCTGTCCAATACACTCACGGCTGCGGACAAAAATCGTAACAAATGGGTAATCGTCTGATTCGACATGAATAGATCTATGAATATTTCCGGTTCTTTTTTAATCCTATCATACTTTCTGGAAAAAAGCAAAAGAATAATATATCTTATTGTCATCTGTCCTTTCTTATTTTATAATATAAAAAAAGAAAAGGAGACTGAATTTAATGAAATTTCAAATGATACATGAAAATTATAACGTAGCTGACCTGTCACGCTCCCTGGCATTTTATGAGGAGGCACTGGGGCTTACGGAAAAACGGCGTATCACCGCTGATGACGGTTCCTTTATCATCGTGTACGTGGGAAATGAGACAACAGACTTTGAATTGGAACTGACATGGCTCCGCGACAGAGAAGAGCCATACAATCTAGGTGACAATGAATTCCATCTGGCCTTCCGGACAGATAACTTTGAAGAATCCCATAGTCTTCATGAAAAAATGGGATGTATCTGTTTTGAAAATCATGATATGGGCATTTATTTTATCTCAGACCCGGACGGCTACTGGCTGGAGGTTGTTCCCGCCAAATGATCCCCAATGCATGGGAGGGATATCCCATATTTCAAGGGCTGCTGCATCAGGTGAAACCTCTGATGCGCAGTCCTTTTATGAGTGACAGTTCAGCCTTCCACTATCCCGGGAGGTGTTGCATTGTATGGGGAGCTGCCGGCCCCCGCAGGCAGGATCTCCCTGCCAACGCTGTCAGGTTCATGCTGTGTCAGTTCATGCCGATCCTGGGAACCTCCTGGCCCCGGAGAAGGATTCTCGGACCGCCGGTGTGTTCAATATATTCCTTAGTGATTATCACTTCCCCAATATTCTCATCCTTGGGAATTTCATACATGATATCCAGCATGTATTCCTCCAAAATAGCGCGCAGCGCTCTGGCTCCTGTGTGTTTCTCCAACGCCATCTTAGCGATGGCGCCCAAAGCCCCGTCGTCAAATTCCAGCTTCACCTCATCCAGTGCCAGCAGTTTCTGGTACTGCTTTAAAATGGCATTCTTAGGCTCTTTGAGTATCTGTACCAGCATCTCCTCTGTCAGCCCGCTGAGTGTGAAGATTATGGGAAGACGTCCCAAAAATTCAGGGATCATTCCAAACTTCTTCAGATCATCCACAATAACCTTATCCAATATATTGGCATCATGGTCGTACTTATCCTTCAGATCCGCGAAAAAGCCGATGGATGCCTGCTTATTCAGACGCTCCTTGATAATATTCTCCAGATCCGGAAATGCCCCGCCGCAGATAAAAAGAATGTTCCTTGTGTCCACAGTGGTCAGGGGCACCATGGCATTCTTGCTGTTGGCTCCCACCGGAACCTCCACCTCGCTGCCCTCCAAAAGCTTCAGCATTCCCTGCTGTACAGCCTCACCGCTTACGTCCCTCTGGTTTGTATTCTTTTTCTTGGCAATTTTATCAATCTCATCAATAAATATAATACCGTGTTCAGCGCGCTCCACATCATTGCCCGCAGCCGCCAGAAGCTTGCTGACAACACTCTCAATGTCATCACCGATATAGCCCGCCTCGGTCAGGGAGGTGGCGTCCGTGATGGCCAGGGGTACGTCCAAAAGTCTGGCCAAGGTCTTCACAAGGTATGTCTTGCCGCTACCTGTCGGCCCGATCATCAGCATGTTGGACTTTTCAATTTCAATATCATCTTCCCTGTCCGCAAACACTCTCTTATAGTGGTTGTACACAGCCACTGACATGACTTTCTTTGCCCGCTCCTGTCCGATCACATATTCGTCCAGGCTGGCTTTTATTTTGTGAGGCGCGGGAATACTTCTGATGTCAAATGCCTTTGGCGCTGTGTTCTCCTGCTTTGGCTCCTCTTTTTTCTTCTTCACCCGCTGACGCTTTGGAATCTGGTTCTGCAGCGTGTTCAGATCGATCATGCTCACATTTGGCATGTTCTTCATTAAATCATTGTAGTCAATAGGCGCGTTGTTCATTGTGTCAAAACTCTTCTGCATGCATTCCACACAGATATGGATATCGTTCGGCAGATCGATCATCTTCCCCGCCTTACTCTCCGGTCTTCTGCACATGAAACATATTTTCTCATAATCTTCCTCATCATTTGAGGCGTTGTCTGCTGTTGTTTTGTCTTTATCGGATTTCTCCAAATAGTCCTTATCGTCTGCCATTTCCTGTTATACCTGCCTTTTCTATATAAAATCCACACTAAAAAGTTTCTGCATCGTTTGTGGGTATCTTATCACAAAATTGTATGAGTAACAAGTAAACTTTTCATTAACTGCCTTCCCAAACTAACCAAAAGGTGTCTGCCTGCACGCTGGCGCATACAGGCAGACACCTTTCTCTATAGTTTTGGACCTTAACGGTTCTTTTCATCTTCTGTGGTTGTTGTCTTGGCATCTTTCTTGGCACCCAGAGTCACTGTGATGGTCTGCTCTTTGTACTCCCCGTTCTGGGCACGTGAGATGACAAAATCCACGCTCTCCCCTGCTTCGTAGTATTGCAGTCTCTCGATCAGCTCATCCCTGGTATTCAGGCTTGTGCCGTCAATTTTCAGGATGACATCACCCTTCTGGATTCCTGCCTGTGCTGCAGGACCGTCTTCTTCCAGGCTGTACACAAAGACACCTACCGGCATACCATATACCTGAACAGCCTCAGATGTCACATCCGTACACGTAATTCCCAGATATGACGCCTTACTCTCATCCTCCACCTTATATCTGGTCTCTTTGCTCATCAGATCATCCAGGATTGGCTCTGCTTTGGAGATCGGAATTGCAAATCCCACACCTTCCACCTCATTGGACGCGATTTTTGCAGAGTTGATGCCTACCAGTTCCCCGTTCATATTCAAAAGCGCACCGCCGCTGTTTCCGGGGTTTATCGCTGCATCTGTCTGGATAAAGGTACTGTTGGCATTCTCGGAGCTTACCTGGCGGTTCAGGGCACTCACATAACCGCTGGTCACAGACTGTCCGTATCCAAGGGCATTTCCAATCGCCACTACCTGATCTCCCATAGCCAGGGCATCAGAATCACCGATAGATGCCACTTTGATCTCCTCCAGAATATCCTGGGGAATATCAGAGAGCTTTACAGAGATCACTGCAAGATCATTGTCAGCATCTGTGCCCTTCACCTGAGCCGCAACTGCGCTTCCCGGATTATCAGAACCGTCGTCTTCAGTATCATTCTGTCCGCTGCTTGTTTTCTCCACCTGGGAACTTGTAACAGCACTGCCGTCCTGGTTGGTAAAGAATACGGTGAGGGAATCCGCACCGCTCACCACATGATTGTTGGTGGCTATAAGGAGTTCCGTATCATTCTGGCTGACGATAATTCCCGAACCGCTGCTTTTTGCCTCCTGAGACTGCTCGCCGTAGAAGTACTTATAAATGTCAGGAAGTTCCTGAACACTCACACCCACAATGGATACAATAGAGGGCATGGCATTCTTGGCCACCTGCGCAACGGTTGTACCGGATGTATCGGAGCTGCCTGTGCTGATGGCGTCATTTCCCTTTGAGGCGTTGTCTCCGGTAGTCTGGGTGCTCTCTATCTTTACATTCTCTTTTGGGATTGCTTTGCCGCCCACATAATTCGTGGCCTGAAAAACCACACCTGCCACCAGACCGAAGACTGCTGCGCAGGCTGCCGCTGTGCCCAGCTTCTTTCCGATTCCGCCCTGTGGTCTTTTGGGTTTCTCTTTTTTATTATTTTCCGGAGGAACCGGAGAAGTGAATCTGTAGGAATCATAATTTTTCTTCTGTTCCTTCTCATACCACTCTTCTTTTTTCGGTTCGCTCTTGTAAGATCTGGCGTACACCGGATTCTCCGACGTGGGAGCTGCGGCGGGATCACCTTTGCTCTGCTGTGCATTGGCTGCAGCCGCTTCCGCCATTACGTCCCCATTCCCATAGTTGGGTGCCCCAGTTCCTGCCGCCGAACCAGGTGTTGTCTGTTCCGGTGATTCCGGCGCTGCCTGTTCTGGTGATACCGGTGCTGCCTGTTCCAGTGATTCCGGTGCTGCCTGTTCCGGTTGTGACGGCCTTTCATCTGCTGTATCTTTCATTGTAAAATTCACTCCGCCAGGAGTTTCTATATCGGAAGCACTCTCCTGCGGTCCCTTATGTTCTTCCGCCATACCGCGGTCCTCATTCATGCCCTCTTTAAATTCTTCACTCATAACACATTCTCCCTTCGCTGCTATCTATTACTTTAGTAACTATTCTGTAAGGGTACTGAACAGTTACATTGCCTTTTTATCTTTCTGAACATAGTCTACCAGGCATTTGTGTTCAAATTGTGATAAAACAGCAAAGAAAAAATGAAATTCTACTCTACAGTCACAGATTTTGCCAGATTTCTCGGTTTATCCACATCCAGACCTTTTCCCAGTGATACGTAATATGCAAAAAGCTGAAGGGGCACTACTGCCAGAGAGTTGGTGAAATATTTATTGGTCTTTGGCAGGTAGATCACATAATCTGCTGTTTTTTCAATCTCTGTGTTGCCCACATTTGTCACAGCCAGCACAAACGCGCCTCTTGTCTTGACTTCCTGGATATTACTGAGGGTTTTCTTGTACAGCTCCTCCTGGGTGGCAACCGCGGTCACCAGGGTATCCTCCTCGATCAGGGAGATGGTGCCGTGCTTTAATTCCCCTGCCGCGTACGCCTCTGAATGGATATAGGAGATTTCTTTTAATTTCAAGGAACCTTCCAGTGAGATCGCATAGTCCAGACCCCTGCCGATGAAAAACACATGCTCTGTAGCCAGATAACGGTTGGCAAATTTCTGGATCCTCTTTTTGTTCTCCAGAAGCATTTCAATCTGTCCCGGAAGTTTCTTTAGATCCTCCACCATCTCTGCCATCTGCGCATCGTCGATCTCGCCTCTGGCTTTTGCGAATTTCAGTGCCAGCAGATAGTGGGCGATAAGCTGTGTGCTGTATGCCTTTGTGGTTGCAACGGCAATCTCCGGGCCGGCCCAGGTATACATCACATTGTCTGCTTCTCTGGCAATGGAGCTTCCCACTACATTGACAATGCCCAACACCTTGATCCCGTGTTCCTTCGCCTCCCGGAGCGCTGCCAGGGAATCCGCAGTTTCTCCTGACTGGCTCACGATGATCGCCAGGGTATCCGGCTCATAGATGGGATGGCGGTAGCGGAACTCACTGGCCAGATCTACCTCCACCGGAATTCTCGCAAGCCCCTCAAATACATATTTTGCGGACACGCAGGTGTGATAAGCGGAACCACAGGCGATCATATAGATCTTTCGTATACTGCGGATCTCATCGTCGGACATGCCCAGCTCTTCAATGACCACATTTCCGTCCTTAATGCGGGGATTCAGTGTATCACCTACTGCCTGGGGCTGTTCATACATTTCTTTGAGCATAAAAAACTCATAACCGCCTTTTTCAGCCGCATCTATATCCCACTCAATAGTGGTGGGCTCTTTCTCCAGCTCCTCCTCATCGATATTAAAGAAGGTAATGTCATTCTTTGTCATGCAGACAATCTCTTCATTCTCAATAAAGTACACATCTCTTGTGTATTTCAGCACTGCCGGTACGTCAGAAGCGATCAGGTTGCCCACACTGCTTCTGCCCACGATCAGGGGACTGTCTTTTCTCACTGCGTAAAGTTTATCCGGCTGATCACTGAACATGATTCCCAGCGCATAGGAGCCTTCCATGCGGTGCATGATCTTTGCGATAGTCTCCAGCGGATCCCCTTTATAGTAATAATCCAACAGGTGGGCGATGATCTCTGTATCTGTCTCAGACACAAATTCATAGCCTTTGGATTCCAGCTTCTTTTTCAGCTTCATATAGTTCTCAATGATCCCATTATGTACTACCACAATGGATCTGTCTTTATTAAAATGAGGATGAGCATTGACATCAGACGGCGAGCCGTGGGTTGCCCATCTGGTGTGCCCGATTCCCACTGTTCCCGGAAGAGTTGCCCCGCCGTGGGTGAGTTCATCCAGAATTTTTAATCTGCCCATGGATTTCATCATCTCAATGGATGTTCCATTATAGACAGCGATCCCCGCGGAATCATATCCTCTGTATTCCAGTTTCTCCAGGCCCTCCAGCAAAATAGGCGCTGCCTGTTCTTCTCCGATATAACCAACTATTCCACACATAATCATTTCCTCCATGTAGCCGGATTCCTCTTCATAAGATTTATCGTAACTGTTCAGTGCCCTTACAGTTACTATTTATCTTATTATCCGGTGTGTTTATCTTTCTATCCATGAAACATGGCTTATTTTAGCAGATTATTGTGTTGATGTCCAGTAAGAAGCGTTCATGGTGCAAAATTTTATTACGGATTTTGGCAGACGGCGATAGGATTTTCCCATTCGGTATCCCAGAAATTTAAATCCGCTCTTCACAACCAGCTCTGCGATGAGCCAGGGCTTGTGTATTTTACACAGGTATCCTGCTGTCTGCTTTACCAGACGGATGCCCTCACTCTCAGAGCGGATACCTGCAAAGATTTCCGGATGGTCAGCCTGGGAGACCGCCAGATCAAAATTACGCCGGAACTGCTGCATACATCCATAGTTGTGAGAATGGATCACCCTGGCATCTGCCCGGTATGCCACACGGCCGCCATTGAGGATCAGCCGCCCGGCAAAAATCATATCCTCATTGAAAATAGTATGCGTGATAAACCCTCCCAGTTCCTCGAATGTGCTCCTTTTGTAAGCCGCGCATACATTGGAGCAGAAAAAAGTTTTGATTCCCAGCTCCGGCAGATTTTCTTTGCTCTTGATGCTGCTCTCTGCCGGATAGTTGAAGGAACGTGTATACTTTTCAATGATCCTGCAGTCCTTGTCAGCAAGC
>OJUL01000543.1_pt1 | contig 13367 bp, 9 predicted proteins | sample 1601491 | NCBI WGS metagenome assembly OJUL01 (sample SAMN04436862, study PRJEB24849) | human gut metagenome | biome: human gut; feature: NICU; material: stool | host: Homo sapiens | place: USA: Saint Louis, MO | collected 2011-11-09 | reverse complement strand
GCTGACGCCTTATCTTGATGAGCTGGGCTTTAACCTCGTGGGGTATGGCTGTACGCGGGTTCCTTCCGGCTGGTTGCTGGTACCGGAGAGTTGCAGATCCTGACCTTTCTCGGTCGCATTGATCACGTCATCTGCTGCCAGGGTACTAATACCGATGACCGGCGTCACGGTATTCACCACCACATCCAGCGAACTGCTTCCGGTATTACCGGACCTGTCGGTCACGGAGACGTCGATGGTCCAGGTACCGTCGGCCAGCCCCTGCACCACGGACGCTGGCAGACCGAGGCTCCAGTTGCCCGCCGCATCCACCACGGTGGTGTAATCCACATTGTTGATGGTGATGGTCACCCGGTCGCCCGCTGCCGCGCCGGTCACGGAGCCGCTCAGGATCTGCGCCTGAGAATGGGCAAGCTGGTTAATGGTGTTGGTGGCGGTGACAAAGTCGTTGATGGTCACCTGCGGCACGGTTGCGTCTACCAGACCGACGCGATCGGCGCTGCTGGTGTTACCCGCCATGTCGCTCACGCTGGCCGTCACGGTCACGATACCGTCGGCCAGAGCGCCAACGTCAGCCGCCGGAACGCTCAACTGCCAGGTACCGTCCGTCTGGACCGTGGTCTGGTACGTTTTGCCGTTCAGCGTTACGGTGACCGTCTGGCCCGATTCTGCCGTGCTGCTGCCGCTTAAGACTAAATCCTGCTGCGCTTCGGCCGCATTAATGATGTTATCCGCGGTCAGGTTATCGAGGGTAATCGCTGGCGGCAGGGTATCCACCGTGACCACGCGCGACGCGTCGGCAGTGTTACCGTTGATGTTGGTGACGCTGACGCTCACCTGTGCGCGACCGTCGATCAGCGTGTCCATCGCGCTGGCCGGTACGGTCAGGCTCCAGGAGCCATCCTGCTGCACCTGGGCGGTGAAGGTCTGGTCGGCGAATTTCACCACCACGGTCTGCCCCGCTTCCACGCCCTGCGTCTGGCCGGACAGGGTTAAATCGCTGCCTTTTTCTGTCGCGTTGAGCATGTCATCGCTGGAGACGGTATCAATGGTGACCGCCACGGCGTTGAGGTCGAGTTCAATCGGGTGTTCTGCCGAAACGGTGTTGTTCCAGGCATCTTTCGCGCTGACGTTGACCGTCACCTCGCCCGCCGTCCAGGCCTGAAGATCCGCAGCCGGAACGCCAATCTGCCAGTTGCCGCTGGCGTTAACCGCGGTGACGTACTCGACGCTATTGATGGTAACGACAATCTGTGTGCCCGCAGCCAGATGGGTGCTGGCACCGGTGACGGTCAGATCGTGCTGCTGTTCGATGGCGTTGATCACGTCATCGCCGGAAATGGTGTTCACGCGCAGACCCGGCAGCTGAGCGTTGATGTTGATATCACGCTCGCCGGTGCCGGTATTACCGTGCCCGTTGGTTACCGATGCGGTGAAGGTTAAATCACCATCGCCGAACGCCTGAAGATCCGCCGACGGAATGGTGACGCTCCAGGTGAGATCGCTGCCTACCGTGGCGCTGTAGCTCTTACCGCCCACGGTAACAGACACCGTATCGCCCGCCGCCGCGCCGGTAACGCGACCGCTGAGGGTTTGATCCACGCCCGCTTCGGCGTTATTGACCAGGTTGTCGCCTGCAAAGGTGTTGATAATGACCTGCGGCAGCACGGTATCCACCAGCAGATTCGCTTCGGCAGAACCGCTGTTGCCCACGCTGTCGGTGCCGCTAACGGTAACGGTGTAAAGCGTGTTCGCCAGATTCAACACGTCGGAAACCGGCACCTGGATGGACCAGATACCGTTTTCGACGGTGGCCGGATAATTCACGTTATTCAGCGTGACGGTGATGGTGCTGCCGTCAGGCAGATTGCTGGTGCCGGACAGGCTCAGCGGCTGCATCGTCTCCTGGGCATTCAGCACGTTATCCTGGCTGATGGCGTCAATCGTGAATTCCGGCGGGTTGCCGCTCAGCGTGATGCCGTGCGTGGCGCTGCTGGTGTTGCCTGCCGCATTGGTCACGGACACCGAAAGGGTGTGGTGGCCTTCTCCCAGCGCACCCACAACGGACGCCGGGACGCCTACGCTCCAGCTGCCGTCTGCCAGCACCACGCCGGTGAAGGTCTTACCGCCCACGGTCACGGTCACCACATCGCCTGCGGCGGCACCGCTCGCCTGGCCGGAGATAATCTGTGCCTGGCCCTGCTCGCTGGTATTGAGAATATCATCGCCCGCCACGGTGTGAATGGTAATGACCGGCGCCGCAGTATGAACCGAGAAATCTGCCGTCGCTGATGTACCGTTACCCGCTTTGTCACTGACGTTCACCGTCAGGGTGTGGTTGCCCTCACTGAGAGCCTGCACCTCGCTGGCGGCAAGCGTGACGGACCAGGTGCCATCGCTGCCCACCGTGGCGTTATAGTTTTTGCCGTTCAGCGTTACCGTCACAATTTGTCCGGCTTCCGCGTTGGTTTTACCGGTCAGCGTCAGCGGCTGGTTGTGCTCGGCGGCATTGATGATATTGTCCTGCGCGAGCGTATCGACAGAGAGCGTTGGCGCAGCGGTATCCACGCCAATCGTCTGGCTTCCGCTCACGGTATTCCCCGCCGCGTCTTTGCCGCTGACGTTGACCGTCCAGGTGCCATCGCCCAGCGCCTGCGCGTCTGCCGCTGGCACTTTTACGCTCCACGCGCCGTTGGCCCCTACTTCCGCCGTGTAGGTTTTACCGTTCAGCGTCACGGAAACGTCGGTTCCCTTCGCCAGATGCTGGCTGCTGCCGGACAGCGTAAAACCGGCAGACTGCTCGCTGGCGTTTATCACGTTGTCACCCGCCGTTGTCGCCAGCGTAATGGTGGCCTCGGCCGTGGAGACGGTTACCGTGATGCTGCCTGCAGAGGTGGTTTTGCTGCCGTCGATCTGCACGACCGACCACGTATGCTCTCCGTCAGACTGGGTCGGGAGTTTCACCGTCCAGGTGCCGTCTTTACCCACCATCGCGCTGGCAATGGTGCTTCCGCTGCTGTCTTTGATCTGAATGGTCGCGCCCGGTTGGCCGCTACCGCTAAAGGTCGGGGTGTTATCGTCCGTGATCGCGTTCGCGCTCAGCACACCCTGCTTGTCACCCACCTTGTCCGACAGCAAAAAGGTCGGCGTGGCACTTTCCACTTCTTTGGTATTATCAATGACTTTCGTTTTCGTTTCGCCGTCACCACCGTTGGCCAGCAGCGCCCCGATGGCGCCACCGCCTAAGGCAGCACCCGCAATCCAGCCCCACGGCGCATCGCTCAGGACACTTTCCTGCTCAAGGAAAGGTTCAATGCTGCTAATGGGTGTGGCCTGGGCGGTTAACTCAGTGACAGCAGCGCCAGACGCTTCCCCGGCATCGGCAAAAGAAATATGCGTCAGTTCCTGATGATCGTTGAATACCAGCTCTGACTGATGATGGGTTTCAGGATCTTCGACAAAATAGTTATTACAGCGAATAACGCTGCCATCTTTCATATAAATGAGAAGGTCTTTACCCTGGCGGACATAACGCACCACATCCTGAGCTGAGCCCTGGATTTCAATCACACTCGGCGATGAAATGGATACCGAGAGATTTCCGTCTCCGGTTAATTTCGTTTTTTCTGCCGTTTTGCGAATGATGACATCAACAACCTTTACGTTACTCATATTCTTCTCCTTGCAGGTGTGCGGATTCCTGTGGATATGTCCACCAGATGGATGTAGCTATCCCTGGGAAAAAACACCCATTATTTTCAGTCTTATTTTGCGCAGCTATGCGCGTCTTTTTTTAACTCAAATCGGGTAATTTTGCGGCAGCGTTTTTCTCTATTCCAATAAGCGACATTAAATTATCAACCGCGGAAGCATAATTAATTGCCGAACTCCACCCATCATACTCAGCGATTATTTTTGCCGACGTGGCCTGCCAGACATCCTGCTCAACGCTAAGCAAATCATTAATGCTCCGCTTGCTCAGGGTGTATTCATTTTTATAAACATCACGGGCACGCAGTGCATTTTCCAGCTGCAGCTTACCGGCTTCCATTCTTCCCCGTGCACCGGTCCAGTCAGCCTGCGCAACGGAGGCTTTTTGCAGAACATCGAAGCGCGCCTGATCAACCATAGAAGAGGCCATAGCCCGTGCGCCTTCTGCCTGACGCACACGTGCGGAGACCGCGCCGCCCTGATATAGCGGTGCATCAATATTGAGCTGGATCTGGTCGTCCCAGTAAGAACGGTTGTCCGACTCATAACGGGTACGCCCCCCCTTCAGGCTTAAGGTCGGCCAGTGCTGGGACTTCGCCGTTTCCACGCCGTACTGGGCCGAACGCTCCCGGTTCTGCGCCGCTAACACCGTGGGTATCAAGGAATAATCAATGCGGTTAAGCGAATCAGGCTCAACGGCGAGGTTCGCAGGCACGGGCGAATAAGCATCAGCCTGCATCCCGGTTAAGACCGCAAGCCTTGCGCGGGCGCTGTTTAAGGCGGCGTTATACTGCGCGACCGTTGCCTGCATGCCAGCAATACGCGTGCGGGTCTGCAGTTCATCGGAAGTGGAGCTCACCCCTGCATCCGCACGCAGTTTTGCCAGTTGCTCAACATTTTTAAGCGCCTGAACGTTGTCCTTTGCCGCCTGGAGCAGATCGGAATAGCGTTTAACTTCCACGTAGCTGAGTGCCGTTTTCTCCGCCACATCAGAGAGCGTACTCATCAGCTGGTAGCGGTAACTATCGCGCTGGGCGGAAGACTGGCTGATGCTGTTATTGGTTTTCCCGAAATCGTACAGCAGCTGGGTCAGGCTAATCCCCCAGGCCGCAGAATTCTTCAGCGATCCGCTGGAATCGGTGGTCTGGCTATGACCCGTGCTCCCGTTCAACGCGATTTGTGGCATCCAGCCGCTACGCGCTTCATCTATTTGCGCCTGACCAATACCTAATTGCGCGGCCTGCTGACTAATTGAGGGATCGCGATCGATAGCAAAAAGAATACTTTCTTTTAAGGTCGTCTTTGCCACTGCGGCAATCCCTGCCTGGTGACTATTGGCATAAGCCGTATTTATGGCGAATGAAATTAATGCCAGTGCTGTTGTAAATCGGCGTAACATAGGCTTTCGCAATATCGTCATTTTTATCTCCCTGACTCTGAGCCAAACTCAGGCAATTACCCAAAAAGAGGTATAGATAATTAGACAAATATCTTCTTTAGCGTCCTCACTGAATTTCAGGTAAAACTCCCCCATACCCATTTCCATTGGAAGTGAGAAAGTCCGTCGTCTTATTTCAATTAAGAATTTACTTATTTCTTAAACTGATTTGCAGCATAACAAAATGTGGTATAGGCCACTACACCCACAATGTTAATGTGGTGTTACAAATAAGAAAAAGATGGGGTTTCTGGACAAAACCATAAAAGGGGTATTTCAAATGAAACATATAAACCCTCTGTTATTTAAGGAAAATTCCTAATCTACTCTCTGTACATTTTTGCGTTAATTTCCAGGAGCGTCAGACACAAAGATTTTCAAAGAAGTGTCAATTTAAGTTATTACCGACCTCACGCCAAAATAAAAATCCATTAAAAAACTAAAGTAAGAGATTAATCGCCATTATAAATCTTATTTGCAGAGTTTTATTCCATGCAATGGTATTATAATGGTTACATAACCCAAATCATTAAATAAAACATAACAATAACACTGTGGTTAACATTCAAAACGGCTTAATGATATCTGCTTAATACAAATGTAATAATCACCTAACGGAATGACTGCACCTCCCGACCGCTTACCCCACTCCCCTGCTTCCCTCTGCGCAAAAATGCTGTATTATGCGAATTATTGCGACATTTTGCAGGAGTGCAGCCATGCACAAGACCGCACGTCAACGTTATGTCCTTGATATTTTGAGCGAACAAGGTCAGGCCAGCATTACTGAGCTGGCAGAAAAGCTGCAGGTTTCAGCAGATACCATCCGTCGGGATCTCACCGACCTGGAAAATCAGGGGCTGGCCCAGAAGAACCACGGTGGCGCTATCGCCCTTAATCTTTCCGCCATGAATCGTCAGGGCCGCAACACGCTGCTGCCTGAAACCAAGCAACGCCTGGGGAAACAGGTCGCGCAGGCGGTTCCAGCCGGTTCCACCCTCTTTCTGGATGCCGGCAGCACGGTGATGGCCGTCGCGACCTTTCTTCAGGGGCCTCACACCGTGATCACCACTTCGCTGGACATCGCCCAGCATTTTAGCGACCGGGAAGACATTGATCTGATCCTGCTCGGCGGGAAATGGGACCCGAAACAGCGCCTGTTTGCCGGAAGCGCCACGTTGTCGTTGCTCTCCCGCTATCGGGCAGATATCGCCATTCTTGGGGCGTGCGCCATTCATGCCGAACTCGGTCTGAGTGCCGGTAAAGAGGCCGATGCTGAGGTGAAACGTGCGATGCTCGCCGCAAGCCATGAACACTGGATCGTGGCCGACCATCTGAAAGTTAACCGCTGTGAACCGTATCTGGTTTCGGGGTTATCCGACATTCATCAACTCTTTTTAGATCGTCCCTGGCCTGAGCTTGGGGACCCTGGCGCATTACAGGTCACCGTATGCGCGCAATAACGTGGAGAAGGTCATGAGTAAAGTTCAAACAATCAACATTGCGCTGATCGGGTATGGATTTGTGGGTAAAACCTTCCATGCTCCGCTGATCCAGTCCGTGGACGGGCTTAGGCTGGCGGTGGTCTCTTCCCGTGATGAAGAGAAGGTAAAACGCGATCTTCCGGATGTGCTTGTGGTCGCGACACCGGAAGAGGCTATTCAGCATCCTGATATCGACGTGGTGGTGATTGCCTCGCCTAACGCCACTCACGCCCCGCTGGCTACGCTGGCCCTGAACGCCGGGAAACATGTCGTCGTGGATAAGCCTTTTACCCTCGACATGAAGGAAGCCCGCGACCTGATCGCGCTGGCGGATGAAAAACAGCTCCTGCTCTCTGTTTTTCATAACCGCCGCTGGGACAGCGATTTCCTCGGCATTAAACAGATTATTGCGCAAGGCACGCTCGGCAAGGTCAAGCACCTGGAGTCGCATATTGATCGCTTCCGTCCGGAAGTCCGCGTGCGCTGGCGCGAGCAGAACGTTCCCGGTAGCGGTCTGTGGTTTGACCTGGGGCCGCACCTGATCGACCAGACGCTACAGCTGTTTGGCCTGCCTGAGTCGGTTCAGGGGAATATCGCGACGCTGCGCGAGGGTGCGGAGATCGACGACTGGGCGCATGTAGTTTTAAATTACCCGGCGCACAAGGTTATTCTGCACGCCAGCATGCTGGTCGCTGGCGGGACGGCGCGCTTTACCGTTCACGGGGATAAAGGCAGCGTGGTGAAGGCCAGAATCGATCAGCAGGAAGCACAACTGCTTGCGGGTGTGATCCCCGGCAGCGAAACCTGGGGAGAAGACAGCGACAGCATGGTGTTCTTCGGGGCAGACGGTGCAACGCAGACGGTTGTCACGCCGAAAGGCGACCAGCGCCAGTATTACATCCACGTGCGTGATGCGCTGCGCGGGGAAATCCCCCATCCTGTTCACCCTGTCGAGGCGTTAGCGGTCATGGCTGTGCTGGAAGCGGCGGTGAAATCATCAGAGACCGGGATAACGCAGACGCTGGCGTTAACGGCTGAAGAGCGTGCTCTGCTGCGTTAAAAAACAAGCCGGGTGGCGCTGCGCTTACCCGGCCTACGAGTTTGAGCCGTTTGTAGGCCCGTGCAAGCGAAGCGCCGCCGGGCGAAAAGACTACTGACGCTTTTTCGGCATCATGCGCAGCAGCGTATTGTCTTTCCAGAAATAGTGATGCATTAGCGCCGCCGCCGCGTGCAGACCAATCAAGAAATAGCCGAGATTGGCGAGCGTCTCGTGCCACTCCTTCAGCATATCCACCAGATCAAAATTCCCTTCCGCCGCATGCGGCATCAGCAGGCCAAAGGCAAACCAGTCGTTTCCGCGGTTATACATCATCACAATGCCAATCAGCGGCAGCGCAATAAACAGCAGATAAACGATGAGATGCCCAAGGTGCGACATACCGGTGATCATCGCTTTGGGTTTCGGCTGAATAGGCGGTGCGGGATATTTAAGGCGGATGAGCAATCTCGCCACCATCAGCACCAGCACCGAGATCCCGCAGGAGACGTGGATCATGTTTATCACCGGGCGATCGGTACGCGGGAAAAAGCCTCTAAACTCCATCGCGCAGTAGGCGACGACAACTAACAAAAACACCAGCCAGTGAATCGCAATCTGCAGGCTTGAATATTTAGTACGCATGGGATTTCCTGAAAAAAAAACAGTCACCGCGCCAACATAATCTCCTTTCCTTAAAAATTCATTAACTTTTCTGTATGACTTTTCAGTCACTTCCCTGCGGATGAAGTATCTTCAATTGCCGCCCTGTCCGTGATGGTCTAAGCCTGGATGAGTTCAAACTGTCGTATCGACATGTTCACAGGAGAACACAATGAGTAAAATTGGCATTAACGGATTCGGACGCATTGGACGCCTTGTTCTGCGCCGCCTTCTTGAAACTCAGGACAGTAATACTGTCGTCGCCATCAACGACCTCACCTCCCCGAAAGTACTGGCTTACCTGCTAAGACATGATTCCAACTACGGGGGCTTCCCGTGGAGCGTAGATTTCACTGAAGATGCGCTGATCGTCGACGGTAAGACCATTGCGGTATACGCGGAGAAAGAGGCAAAGCATATTCCATGGAAAACGGCGGGGGTGGATATTGTCGTGGAGTGCACCGGCTTCTACACCTCTGAAGAGAAATCCCGGTCACATCTGGACGCAGGTGCGAAAAAAGTGCTGATTTCGGCACCTGCAGGTGACATGAAAACCATCGTCTATAGCGTGAATGACGACACGATTAACGCCAGTGACACCATTATTTCCGTCGCGTCCTGCACCACCAACTGCCTGGCCCCGCTGGCAAAAGCCCTGCACGATGCGTTTGAAATAAAAGTGGGCACCATGACCACCATCCATGCCTACACCGGCACCCAGGCGCTGGTCGATGGACCGCGCGGGAAAGATCTACGCGCCTCGCGGGCAGCAGCTGAGAACATTATTCCGCACACGACCGGTGCGGCAAAAGCCATCGGCCTGGTGATCCCTGCGCTCAGCGGCAAGCTGAAAGGCCACGCGCAGCGCGTGCCGGTAAAAACCGGCTCCGTCACCGAGCTGGTCGCCATTCTTGGCAAGAAAGTTACCGTTGAGGAGATCAACGCTGCGCTGAAAAAGGCGACCCAGGGGAATAAATCGTTCGGGTATACCGATGATGAAATTGTGTCGTCAGACGTGATTGGTTCGCACTACGGTTCGGTATTCGACGCCACACAGACGGAGGTGTCGGAAGCGGGAGACCTGCAACTGGTGAAGGCCGTCGCGTGGTATGACAACGAGTATGGTTTCGTGACGCAGCTGGTGCGTACGCTGGATAAGTTCGCCGCGCTGTGAAATTCCCCCTCACCCTGACCCTCTCCCCAAAGGGGCGAGGGGATTGCCCCGTGCTCAGATGATTTTACGCGCCACCTTCAGGACCGGATCCTGCTGAAGCTGTTTCCAGGCTTCGGTGACAGCCTCAGGGAATTCGACGTGCGCGATAAAATCCCGCCCGGCCGGGCCATAGCCGTTCTCATCGTCATACAGACGCGGCAGTTCCCCCATCACCAGCGAAAGGTAACGCTCAACGGCCCACAGCCCTGCGTTACCCTCGCTAAATACCACGCCGTTTTTGCCGTTTTGCAGTATTGGCGTCATTCCCGGGTGACTAATCCACTGCGGAGAAACGGGCTCATCGCGGCAAACGCGGGCGAATGTCGCCATCGTACGGCGCTGCATCGTCGGATCCTGAACCACCAGCATTCGTCCGCTTGTTCGCTGGTGCTGTTTCAGCATGTTCCAGCTAAATCGGGCGTTTTCTCCGCAGTTAGTGGAGCGATCTTCAACCCACAGGCGCGACTCGGGGATCTGCCAGAACTCCCGCGCAATGTCGGCAAGAATGCTTGCTTCCGCCCGCCCGGACACCGGCAGTGGGTGATAACGGGGGTGGTGACGGATCGCATCATACAAAAACGTTGTCGAGTGGCCGATACCGCCGCTAATCAGCAGCGGAACCTGCTTTTCTGCGGCAATTCGGCAGGCTGCTTCAATGGTCGTGATCACCGCGTTTCCTGCCAGAATCACCCCATCAACATCCGGGGTTTGAGACGTGCCGCGGAGATCGTCCTGCGCCAGCCATTCACCGACAGTATTGATGGCCGTAAGCGTAGCGTCCGGCAGGACGGGGAAATGGGGCTGAACCATGGTGAACTCCTCCTCAGTGTTACCTCAGGGTAGCGACTTCGACTTATCAACACAACGGGGGTGCTGTGCCGCTCTTTTTCCTTAAAAGCCCTCTCAACATTTGATTAACATGCGTAAATCATATTCACTTGAATTATCATTTGCGGCAGACGTAGAATCGCCAGTCGACACATTTTTCCATTATTTCTAAGGTAAACAACGTTATGCGCCTGCCCGAACGCGATCCTTATGCTCCTCGCGAGTGGCAGCCACATGAGAAACCCGCTCTGCTGGGGTCGCCTTCCACACCTGAACACAGCACGCCCAAACGGATTGCCTACGGCGTCGTGGGCCTGCTGGTGTGCCTGACGGGGGCGCTGGGTAATGCGGTGGTGACCGCCAATCTGCAAAACCTGCAGGGCACCTTCGGCGCCTGGTCAACGGAAATCGCCTGGCTGCCCGCGGTCTATGTGATGACCAACATCTCCATCAACCTGCTGCTGGTCAAATTCCGCCAGCAGTACGGTCTGCGCGCCTTCACCGAAGGGTTTCTGGTGCTGTATGTGCTGGTCACCTTTTTCCATCTGTTTGTTAACGATCTCAGCTCAGCGCTGATGGTGCGCGCCGCGCACGGGATGGTGGCCGCCGCGCTCAGCTCGCTGGGGATTTACTACCAGATCCAGGCCTGGCCGGCGAAACATCGCCTGAAGGCGCTGACCATCGGCATTACCGGCTCGTCACTCGCCATTCCGCTGGCGCGGCTGTTTTCGACTGAACTGCTCCAGCTGGACGAGTGGCGCGGATTGTATTTCTTTGAACTGGGGCTGGCGCTGATCTCCCTGGCCTGCGTGATCGCACTGAAGCTGCCGCCGGGCGACCGACGCAAGGTCTTTGAGAAGAAAGACTTTGTCACCTTCTTTCTGCTGGCGCCGGGCATGGCCTTGCTGTGCGCGGTGCTGTCGCTGGGACGTCTGGACTGGTGGTTTGAAGCGCCCTGGATCGGCTGGTCGCTGGCGTTATCGCTGGTGCTGATTGTGTCCGCCATCGTCTTTGAACATAACCGCACTAACCCACTGCTGAATACCCGCTGGCTGTCGAGCGGCAGCATCGTCCGTCTGGGACTGATTATGCTGCTGATCCGCATCGTGCTGGCGGAGCAAAATACCGGGGTGATTGGCTGGTTACAGTATGTGGGATTACAGAATGAGCAGATGACCCATCTGGCGTGGTCCATTTTCGCCGGGATCGTCTGCGGGATCGTCACCAGCTGTCTCACCATCAAGCCCACAAAACTGGCGTGGCCGATTATCACCTCCCTGGCGCTGATGATCATTGCTTCGCTGCTGGACAGCCAGTCCAATAACCTGACCCGCCCGGACCAGCTGATGGTCAGCCAGTTCCTGCTGGGCTTCGGCAGCGCCTTCTTCCTCGCCCCGGCCATGCTGGCCGCCATTGGCGGAGTGATCGCCGACCCGCGTAATCTGGTCAGCTTCTCGGTCATGTTTGGCATGAGCCAGAATCTCGGCGGTCTGCTCGGGTCGGCGATCCTCGGTACTTTCCAGACCTGGCGTGAGAAGTACCACTCCAGCCTGCTGGCAGACCAGCTCACCACGCTCAACCCGCTGGTCAACGAGCGCATTCAGCTTTATACCCAGATGTATAAAAGCCTGATCGGTGACAGTTCGCTGTTGGGGACTCAGGCAATTACCCAACTACAAAGCGTCACCGCCCTTGAGGCAAACATTCTGGCTTACAACGATACTTATCTTCTGACGGCAAGCATCGCTGCCGCCACGCTGGTCTGGATTTTATGGCGCTTGCTGCGTCTGCGCATCACTGCCCGTATGGCGCTGAAGAACGCCACCGGCAACAAGTAATTGAAAGAGTTCTGGAGAATTTATGAGTCAGCAGGATGCCGCCAAAGAGCAGGCCAACACCCGCAAAAATGTGCGCATTGTTTCCGTTTTCACCGCCGCTGCCATCGGTCTTGTCGGCGTGCTGGTGATCCTTTACGCCTGGCAGTTACCCCCCTTTACCCGACACGTGCAGTTTACCGACAATGCCTACGTGCGGGGACAAACGACGTTTATCAGCCCGCAGGTGAATGGCTATATCACAGAGGTGAAGGTTCAGGACTTTGTGCAGGTCAAAAAAGGCGATCTGCTGCTGCAGATTGATGACCGCATCTACCGTCAGCGGGTGCATCAGGCCGAGGCGCAGCTGGCGATGAAAATTGCCGCCCTGAATAATAACCTGCAGCAGCGTAAAAGCGCCGAAGCGACGATTGCCAAAAATGAAGCCGCGCTGAAAAATGCCCGCGCCCAGAGCCTGAAAACCCAGGCGGATTTGAAGCGCGTGAAGGATCTGACGGCGGATGGGTCACTTTCCGTTCGCGAACGCGATGCCGCCCTGGCAAGCGCGGCTCAGGGCAGCGCCGATATCGACCAGGCGAAAGCAACGCTTGAGATGTCGCGTCAGGATCTGCAGACGGTGATTGTCAATCGCGGGGCGCTGGAGGCGGACGTTGAGAACGCCAAAGCGGCGCTGGAGCTGGCGCAGATCGATCTGCAAAACACCCGCATTGTGGCCCCGCGTGATGGCCAGCTGGGGCAGATTGCCGTGCGTCTCGGGGCGTATGTGACCGCCGGGACCCATCTCACCACCCTTGTGCCCCCCCAGCACTGGGTTATTGCCAATATCAAAGAGACCCAGCTCGCGGAGCTGCGCGTCGGTCAGCCGGTGAAATTCACCGTCGATGCCCTGAACGACAAAGCGTATCAGGGCCGCGTGGAGAGCATCTCTCCCGCAACCGGCGTGGAATTCAGCGCGATCACGCCGGATAACGCCACCGGTAACTTTGTCAAAATTGCCCAGCGAATTCCGGTGCGCATTGAGGTACTCGGTAAGCCAGAGGAATCCGCCCTGCTGCGTCCGGGCATGTCGGTGCAGGTAACAATTGATACGCGGGAGGCGAAACCATGATCCTGCGTCCGATAGCCGGACTGGTCGTGGCGGTGATGCTGGCCGGATGCC
>OJUL01000532.1_pt1 | contig 13580 bp, 9 predicted proteins | sample 1601491 | NCBI WGS metagenome assembly OJUL01 (sample SAMN04436862, study PRJEB24849) | human gut metagenome | biome: human gut; feature: NICU; material: stool | host: Homo sapiens | place: USA: Saint Louis, MO | collected 2011-11-09 | reverse complement strand
CGACGGCAAAAACAGCCACCCCATCACGCCGCAAACAATAAACGCTACCGCTGCGCTCAGATACATTACCGTAAAGCTGAAACCCATCGCTAAGGCATAAGCCAGCGGTGGGCCAATGACCCATGCCAGTGAAACCTGAGCGCGTAAAAAAGAGCTGAACATCACCGCCTCACGTCCGGTTTTGTCAGCATGTTCACGGGCAAGGGCAAACATTTGCGGGTTAGCGGTCGAGCCAAAGCTGCTAAGAAAGACGCCAACGAATAGCAAAACAAAGTAGTTGCGATTCCAGGCAAAAAGGGTGCAGGCCAGCACGCCTAACAGGCAGCAAAAGACAATCAGCGATTTGCGATCGCCGCGCTTATCAGAGCGCCCGGCGAGAAACTGACTCACCAGAATCCCAATGACAGCGCTGCCGGTAAAGAAGAATCCCACCATCGCCGGACGGGCATGTACTTCATCAGTAAGAAAAATACTGAGTGTCGGGGTTTGCAGAGCGCCCGCAATACCGGTGAGAAAGGCAACGATTAAAAACGCCGTCGAGGTCAGGTCAAACGATTTCGCGCTGGTGACTGTGGGGGAGTTATGCATGCTGGTCGATCACTGGAAGAGGAAGACGCGGAGTTTACGCTGCTTGTCAGAAAATAAACAGACAGCGAAATCAAAAGCGCCACGAATAATCAAAATGCCATTTCACTGTTGCTGATTGGCTGCTGACACTGCTGAAATGAAATTGCTGATAACGGATTTTCCCATCAGCAATTAGGAAAAATGACAAAAAATTGTGCAGCACATCAAACTTTTGCTCATAACTTTACGGCTTTCCTTGCGCGCTGAAACAGAAGTATTATGCTTCCTTGAAACGTTTCAGCGCGATCTTGTCTTTAACCCTAAGCCAGGTTGGCGCTTTTTTTCTCATAGAAGCTGAATCGTTTCAATTCAGCAAGAGAGGAGAACTATGTTCCAGTTATCTGTACAGGACATCCATCCGGGCGAAAAGGCCGGAGACAAAGAAGAGGCGATTCGCCAGGTCGCTGCGGCGCTGGTGCAGGCCGGTAATGTAGCTGAAGGCTACGTCAATGGCATGCTGGCGCGCGAACAGCAAACCTCAACGTTCCTCGGCAATGGTATTGCTATTCCACACGGCACTACCGACACCCGCGATCAGGTGCTGAAAACCGGCGTTCAGGTATTTCAGTTCCCGGAAGGCGTCACCTGGGGGGACGGCCAGGTAGCGTACGTGGCGATCGGTATTGCTGCCAGCTCGGATGAACATCTGGGCCTGCTACGCCAGCTGACCCACGTACTGAGCGATGATTCCGTTGCTGAACAACTGAAGTCAGCAACAACAGCAGAAGAACTTCGCGCATTGCTGATGGGCGAAAAGCAGAGTGAGCAGCTGAAGCTCGACAACGAAATGCTGACGCTGGATATCGTCGCCAGCGATCTGCTGACTCTTCAGGCGCTGAACGCTGCGCGTCTGAAAGAAGCGGGGGCAGTTGACGCCACTTTCGTCACCAAAGCCATCAATGAACAACCGCTGAACCTCGGACAGGGTATCTGGCTGAGCGATAGCGCCGAAGGCAATCTGCGTAGCGCGATTGCGGTAAGCCGTGCGGCAAATGCTTTTGATGTGGACGGCGAAACGGCAGCCATGCTGGTGAGTGTGGCAATGAATGACGATCAGCCCATCGCGGTTCTTAAGCGTCTCGCTGATTTGTTGCTCGATAATAAAGCTGACCGCTTGCTGAAAGCGGATGCGGCAACGTTGCTGGCGCTGCTGACCAGCGATGATGCGCCGACCGACGACGTGTTAAGCGCGGAGTTTGTGGTGCGCAATGAACACGGCCTGCATGCTCGTCCAGGTACCATGCTGGTCAATACCATTAAACAATTTAACAGTGATATTACCGTGACAAACCTTGATGGCACCGGCAAACCGGCAAACGGACGTAGTCTGATGAAAGTTGTGGCACTTGGCGTTAAGAAAGGTCATCGCCTACGCTTTACCGCCCAGGGTGCAGATGCTGAACAGGCGCTGAAAGCCATTGGCGACGCTATCGCTGCTGGTCTTGGGGAGGGCGCATAATGAGCAGACGTGTTGCTACGATCACCCTTAATCCGGCTTATGACCTTGTTGGTTTCTGCCCGGAAATTGAACGCGGCGAAGTGAACCTGGTGAAAACCACCGGTCTGCATGCGGCGGGTAAAGGCATCAACGTGGCCAAAGTATTAAAAGACCTGGGAATTGATGTCACCGTTGGCGGCTTCCTGGGTAAAGACAATCAGGATGGTTTTCAGCAACTGTTCAGCGAGCTGGGCATTGCCAACCGTTTCCAGGTTGTACAGGGGCGCACCCGAATTAACGTTAAGCTGACGGAAAAAGACGGCGAAGTGACCGACTTCAACTTCTCGGGTTTTGAAGTTACCCCCGCCGACTGGGAACGCTTTGTGACTGATTCTCTGAGCTGGCTCGGTCAGTTCGATATGGTCTGTGTCAGCGGAAGCTTACCGTCAGGCGTCAGCCCGGAAGCGTTCACCGACTGGATGACTCGCCTGCGTAGTCAGTGTCCTTGCATTATCTTTGATAGTAGCCGTGAAGCGTTAGTAGCAGGTTTGAAAGCGGCACCGTGGCTGGTGAAACCTAACCGCCGCGAGCTGGAAATCTGGGCAGGCCGTAAACTGCCTGAAATGAAAGATGTGATTGAAGCTGCACATGCGCTACGTGAACAAGGTATTGCGCATGTTGTTATTTCACTGGGTGCCGAAGGCGCGCTTTGGGTTAATGCCTCCGGCGAATGGATCGCCAAACCACCGTCAGTCGATGTCGTAAGCACCGTTGGCGCAGGGGATTCTATGGTTGGTGGCCTGATTTATGGCTTGCTGATGCGTGAATCCAGTGAACACACACTGCGTCTGGCGACAGCTGTTGCAGCCCTGGCGGTAAGTCAAAGCAATGTGGGTATTACCGATCGTCCGCAGTTGGCCGCAATGATGGCGCGCGTCGACTTACAACCTTTTAACTGACAGCAGGAGAGGCATAATGAAAACGCTGCTGATTATTGACGCTAATCTCGGTCAGGCACGCGCCTATATGGCGAAGACCCTGCTGGGCGCGGCGGCGCGAAAAGCAAAACTGGAAATCATCGACAATCCGAACGACGCAGAAATGGCGATTGTTCTCGGTGATTTCATCCCGAATGACAGCGCGCTGAACGGTAAAAATGTCTGGCTGGGCGATATTTCCCGGGCAGTTGCGCACCCTGAGCTGTTCTTGAGTGAAGCCAAAGGCCATGCGAAACCTTACACTGCGCCGGTCGCTGCGACAGCACCGGTTGCTGCCAGCGGTCCGAAACGCGTAGTTGCGGTGACTGCTTGCCCGACTGGCGTAGCACACACCTTTATGGCGGCTGAAGCCATTGAAACCGAAGCGAAAAAACGTGGCTGGTGGGTGAAAGTTGAAACCCGTGGTTCTGTTGGCGCGGGTAATGCAATCACCCCTGAAGAAGTCGCAGCAGCGGATCTGGTGATTGTGGCGGCAGATATCGAAGTGGATCTGGCGAAATTTGCTGGTAAACCGATGTATCGCACCTCTACCGGTCTGGCGCTGAAGAAAACTGCGCAGGAACTGGATAAAGCGGTTGCTGAAGCAACGCCGTATGAACCAGCGGGCAAAGCTCAAACAGCGACCACTGAAGGTAAGAAAGAGAGTGCAGGCGCTTACCGTCACTTGCTGACGGGCGTCTCTTACATGCTGCCGATGGTTGTTGCAGGTGGTCTGTGTATCGCGCTTTCTTTTGCTTTTGGTATCGAAGCGTTTAAAGAGCCGGGTACGTTGGCAGCGGCGCTGATGCAGATTGGTGGTGGTTCAGCCTTTGCGCTGATGGTGCCGGTACTGGCAGGTTATATTGCCTTCTCCATTGCCGATCGTCCGGGGCTCACGCCGGGTCTGATTGGCGGTATGCTGGCGGTTAGCACCGGTTCTGGCTTCATTGGCGGTATTATTGCGGGCTTCCTGGCGGGTTACATTGCGAAGTTAATCAGTACGCAACTGAAACTGCCACAGAGTATGGAGGCACTGAAACCGATCCTGATCATTCCGCTAATTTCCAGTCTGGTGGTCGGTCTGGCGATGATCTACCTAATCGGTAAACCGGTTGCTGGCATTCTTGATGGGTTGACTCACTGGCTGCAGACCATGGGGACTGCGAATGCGGTTCTGCTGGGGGCGATCCTCGGTGGCATGATGTGTACTGACATGGGCGGTCCGGTAAACAAAGCAGCGTACGCATTCGGTGTGGGTCTGCTGAGTACTCAAACCTATGGCCCGATGGCGGCGATCATGGCGGCCGGTATGGTGCCACCGCTGGCAATGGGTCTGGCAACAATGGTGGCGCGTCGTAAATTCGATAAAGCGCAGCAGGAAGGTGGCAAAGCCGCTCTGGTACTTGGTCTGTGCTTTATTTCGGAAGGTGCAATTCCGTTTGCTGCTCGTGATCCGATGCGTGTGCTACCGTGCTGTATCGTTGGTGGGGCGCTGACTGGCGCAATCTCAATGGCGATTGGTGCGAAACTGATGGCTCCGCACGGTGGTCTGTTTGTTCTGCTGATCCCTGGCGCTATTACGCCGGTATTGGGTTACCTGGTAGCAATTATTGCCGGTACGCTGGTGGCGGGTTTGGCCTATGCCTTCCTCAAACGCCCGGAAACACAAATAGTAGAAAAAAACGCATAATTTCTCTTCATCATCGGGGATGAGACATCTCTGCCCCGATGATGACAAACGCAAAATTGCCTGATGCGCTATGCTTATCAGACCTACATGAACCCTGCAATATATTGAATTTTTGCGCTTTTGTAGGTCGGATAAGGCGTTTACGCCACATCCAGCATGAACAAAGCGCGCATTGTCAACAATCTGAGGGCAGAAACATCTCTGCCCTTTTTCTTGCCTGCCATATTGTGTGTTACACATCACAACTTTCTCTTTTGTTGCTGCATAAATAGACAAATTTTGTGACCGCCTTCATATCTGGCCGATTTCGTTTTTTCTGATCGATTTACATTACGTTAAACATGCTTATTATGAACATGTGTTTAAATCTGAACACATGTTCTAATAGTCTTATTGACTGTAATGACTATTTTACCCAATTTCTTCGTTGGCAATTTATTGCCAGGGGGCGTGCTATGCGCGAAAAGGACTACATAGTAATTATTGGCTCGGCGAATATTGATGTGGCTGGGTATTCACATCATCCATTGAATTATGCGGATTCGAATCCCGGAAAAATTAAATTTACCCCAGGTGGCGTGGGAAGGAATATCGCTCATAATCTGGCGTTACTTGGGAAAAATGCCTGGCTTTTAAGTGCAGTAGGTGGTGATTTTTATGGGCAATCATTACTGGCGCAAACTAATCAATCCGGTGTTTATGTCGATAAATGCTTAATTGTTCCGGGTGAGAATACATCCAGCTATTTATCACTGCTCGATAATACAGGAGAAATGCTTGTCGCGATAAATGATATGAGTATTAGTGACTGTATTTCTGCAGAATTTCTTGCCCAGCATCAGGAGTTTATTCGCGGTGCAAAGGTTATTGTCGCGGATTGCAACCTTAGTGAAGAGGCGCTGGTCTGGGTTCTGGAAAATAGCGGGGAAACGCCTGTATTTATTGATCCGGTATCGGCATGGAAATGCGTCAAAATCCGCGATCATCTGAGCAAAATCCATACGTTAAAACCTAACCGTCTTGAAGCCGAAACGTTGAGCGGAATTGCACTTTCCGGACGTGAAGATGTCGCAAAGGTCGCCGCCTGGTTTCATCAACACGGCCTGAACCGCCTGGTGCTGAGCATGGGAGGGGATGGCGTTTACTACAGTGATATCAACGGTGAAAGTGGGTGGTCGGCCCCTATTAAAACGAATGTCATCAATGTTACTGGGGCAGGCGACGCCATGATGGCGGGGCTGGCCTCCTGTTGGGTAGACGGTATGCCGTTTATCGATTCTGTTCGATTTGCGCAGGGATGTTCGTCAATGGCACTTGCCTGTGAATATACCAACAACCCTGAATTATCAATTGCCAATGTTACATCGTTAGTGGAGAACACAGAATGTCTGAATTAACTCTGTCCCCTGAATTATTACAAATATCCGCTGAAGTACAGGATGCTTTAAAAAATAAAAAACCGGTTGTTGCGCTGGAATCGACCATAATTTCTCACGGAATGCCATTCCCACAAAATGCCCAAACCGCAATTGAAGTAGAAGAAACAATTCGTAAACAGGGCGCAGTACCAGCCACTATCGCCATTATTGGCGGTGTGATGAAAGTGGGCTTAAGTAAAGAAGAAATCGAATTGCTGGGCCGTGAAGGACATAACGTGACGAAAGTTAGTCGTCGTGATTTACCTTTTGTCGTTGCTGCAGGGAAAAATGGCGCGACTACCGTTGCATCAACCATGATTATTGCAGCACTGGCTGGGATTAAAGTTTTTGCAACCGGAGGTATTGGTGGTGTGCATCGCGGAGCGGAACATACCTTCGATATTTCTGCCGATTTACAGGAACTGGCAAATACCAATGTCACTGTTGTTTGTGCGGGGGCAAAATCTATTCTCGATTTAGGATTAACAACAGAATATTTAGAAACCTTCGGTGTACCGTTAATTGGCTATCAGACAAAAGCGCTGCCTGCGTTTTTCTGCCGTACCAGCCCATTTGAAGTCAGTATTCGCCTTGATAGTGCCACGGAAATCGCTCGTGCAATGGCAGTGAAATGGCAAACCGGTTTGAACGGCGGCCTGGTAGTGGCGAATCCGATCCCGGAACAGTTTGCGATGCCAGAAGAAACCATCAATGCAGCAATTGATCAAGCCGTTGCTGAAGCCGAAGAACAGGGTGTTATTGGGAAAGAGAGTACACCGTTCCTGCTGGCGCGTGTTGCGGAGCTAACCGGCGGTGATAGCCTGAAATCCAATATTCAACTGGTCTTTAATAACGCCATTCTGGCGAGCGAAATTGCCAAAGAATATCAGCGTCTCGTGGGTTAATTTCTGGTGGGCAGAAAGCCGTCGCCCGTACTCATCAAACATACCAAAACCTGGCGCTGACGCCGGGTTTACTGGCATGAAGGGAAAATCATTATGGATATAATGAGAAGTGTTGTGGGGATGGTGGTATTGCTGGCAATTGCCTTTGTGTTGTCGGTAAATAAAAAGAGCATCAGCTTGCGCACGGTTGGGGCTGCGCTGCTGCTGCAAATTGCCATTGGTGGCATCATGCTCTATTTTCCCCCGGGAAAATGGGCAGTAGAGCAGGCGGCATTAGGCGTCCATAAAGTGATGTCCTACAGTGACGCAGGAAGTGCCTTTATTTTTGGTTCGCTGGTCGGTCCCAAAATGGATGTTCTGTTTGACGGTGCGGGCTTTATCTTCGCCTTTCGCGTACTCCCGGCGATTATTTTCGTTACCGCGCTTATCAGCTTGCTGTACTACATTGGCGTAATGGGGCTGCTGATTCGTATTCTTGGCAGTATTTTTCAGAAAGCCCTCAACATCAGCAAAATCGAATCTTTTGTCGCAGTCACCACTATCTTCCTCGGGCAAAATGAGATCCCGGCGATCGTTAAACCTTTTATTGATCGCATGAATCGCAACGAGCTATTTACGGCTATTTGTAGCGGCATGGCGTCTATTGCGGGTTCGATGATGATTGGCTATGCCGGAATGGGCGTGCCGATTGACTATTTGTTAGCCGCTTCGCTGATGGCTATTCCTGGCGGTATCCTGTTTGCACGTATTCTTAGTCCGGCGACGGAACCTTCGCAAGTTACGTTTGAAAATCTGTCGTTTAGCGAAACACCGCCAAAAAGCATTATTGAAGCTGCGGCGAACGGTGCAATGACCGGGCTGAAAATCGCCGCCGGTGTGGCGACGGTGGTAATGGCATTTGTGGCGATCATTGCGCTGATCAACGGCATTATTGGTGGAGTTGGCGGCTGGTTTGGTTTTGCCAATGTCTCTCTGGAAAGCATTTTCGGCTATGTGCTGGCCCCGTTGGCATGGATTATGGGGGTGGACTGGAGTGATGCAAATCTTGCCGGAAGTTTGATTGGGCAGAAACTGGCGATTAATGAGTTTGTTGCTTATCTCAATTTCTCGCCCTATCTGCAAACGAGCGGCACGCTGGATGTCAAGACCATTGCCATTATCTCGTTCGCCCTCTGTGGGTTTGCAAACTTTGGTTCTATCGGTGTTGTCGTTGGAGCGTTTTCGGCTATTTCGCCAAAACGCGCGCCGGAAATCGCCCAGCTTGGTTTACGGGCGCTGGCGGCGGCGACGCTTTCCAACCTGATGAGCGCGACCATTGCCGGGTTCTTTATTGGTTTAGCTTGAGTTTCATTGCCGGATGTACGCCTTATTAAGCGTTGCATCCGGCAATCGCACTATTGCCAATAATTTTTACTGCATCATCCCGGAGAATTTATTCTCCGGGTCCATCTCCAGCGCCAGTCCTGACAACTGCTTTCTGTTTTTAATGAGATACCCTTTCTTGCTTTTAATTAATAAACCGTCATTAATGAATTGCGCAAGAACATATAAAAGATGTCGATAAGAAACGCCTAAATACTCTGCCGCTTGCGTATGCTTTTCGTGATAAAGATCCCCTTCCTGCGAGAGTAATATAAAAGCTGCCAGGCGATTCACTAACGGAAATGATTGATTCTGAGTTAAAGAAACAATATTACGATAATTTTTATGACTTAAGGTGACGCAGAGTTTTCGTAAAAATAGCGTGTCGTTTAATAACAACGGGCGGTAATGCTTCATAGGGAGCGCAAGGCACCAACACTCTTCAATAGCCTGCACTGCACGCGGTTCATGGTCTTTGTCGATTAACTCAATCTCGCCAATAAAACAGGGCGCGGCAAAGAAATCGATCAGCGACACGCGACCATTAGCAAGCGTGACGTAAAGCCTGGCGCGGCCTCGCGTCAGGTAAAACAGCCAGGACGGCTGTTGCCCTTCCTGCACAATGTAGTCACGCGCTAAAAAATGAAACAGCCGCGTATCGGCTGAAACATCCGTTGAAAAGCAATCCTTAAACGCAGATTCACTCATCAATTGCTGCTTAAGATCATTATTGTGGATTTCTTTCACGATGTTTATCCGCTATGAGATTTCTCATATTTAGCATACGTACGCTGTTGTTAAGATTCAATCATCGGCCAGGTCGAATTTTCTTTGCTGTAGAAACAATAACGCAACTGGAAACAGAGGAAATAAACAATGGAAAAGAGAAAAATTATTCTGGATTGTGATCCGGGTCATGATGATGCTATTGCTATAATGATGGCGGCGAAACATCCTGCGATTGATTTATTAGGTATCACCATTGTAGCGGGTAATCAAACCCTCGATAAAACATTAATTAATGGCCTGAATGTTTGCCAGAAACTGGAGATTAATGTTCCGGTTTATGCGGGGATGCCGCAGCCCATTATGCGTCAACAAATTGTTGCCGATAATATTCACGGTGAAACCGGACTGGATGGCCCGGTATTCGAGCCGCTGACCCGCCAGGCAGAAAACACTCATGCGGTGAAATATATCATCGATACCCTTATGGCAAGCGATGGCGATATCACTCTGGTGCCGGTTGGTCCGTTGTCAAACATCGCGGTGGCAATGCGTATGCAACCCGCGATCCTGCCGAAAATCCGTGAAATTGTTCTGATGGGCGGTGCTTATGGTACTGGCAACTTCACCCCATCTTCTGAGTTCAACATCTTTGCTGACCCGGAGGCCGCACGCGTGGTGTTCACCTCCGGCGTTCCATTAGTGATGATGGGCCTCGATCTTACCAACCAGACCGTTTGCACCCCGGATGTGATTGCTCGGATGGAAAGGGCTGGCGGCCCTGCCGGAGAGCTGTTCAGCGACATCATGAACTTCACTCTCAAAACGCAGTTCGAAAACTACGGCCTGGCTGGCGGCCCGGTGCACGACGCCACCTGCATCGGTTATTTGATTAACCCTGATGGCATTAAAACCCAGGAGATGTACGTCGAAGTGGACGTTTACAGTGGCCCTTGCTATGGGCGTACCGTCTGCGACGAGTTGGGCGTTCTTGGCAAGCCCGCCAATACCAAAGTCGGCATCACTATTGATACAGACTGGTTCTGGGGATTAGTCGAAGAGTGCGTACGCGGCTACATCAAAACCCATTAAGTGTTGATAACAAGCCGGGTCAGTATCGCAAGATGCAGGCCCGGCTATTTATGATGGGCAGAGAGCCGTCGCCCAAAATGACATGAAGAGATAATAACTATGGATGTCATGAGAAGTGTTCTGGGAATGGTGGTATTGCTGGCTATTGCGTTTTTGCTGTCAGTAACCTGATGAGTGCTACTATTGCAGGATTCTTTATTGGTTTAGCGTAGTGCGCAATTTATGAGCCGGATAAGATGCGGTCAAGCGTCGAATCCGGCAACATTGTTACACCATTGGCACTAATGAAAGCGCGTTATCGGCAGACAGGGTAGGGTTGTTTAAGCTGCCGCTGGCGCGCGAAATTGCCGCGCAGGCTATCGCAAAACGGGCGCTGTCGCGGAAACTGTATCCTTCAAGAAAGCTATACCAGGCCCGCCATAAAACCATCGTCAGCACCAAAACTGTCTACTGTCGTATGCGCTGGCGCGGTCAGCAAAAATTGTTCTCCATCCTTATCGCTGCAAAATACAGATTCATCTTTCAGATAAACAAAAATGCGTTTAACACCTTGTTGATGCAGCGAATTTACAGCTCTGATGCGATCGTTGTCGTCTTTAATCGGTTGCCCCCACAAAATTTCCAGTTCATTTTGTGTCGGTTTCAGAGTGTGGATCCGGCTGTACCAGTTTTTTACTTTGTTCGCTTTAAATTCGGAAACGGTATCGACAAACATCGGAATTTCATCAGCAATGGTAAAGACCCACTCCAGGGCTTCAGGTGTGAGATTACAATCAGCCAGCACCACACCAGCATGGCGAATCAAGTCCCGTGAAGTATTGAGCAGTTGAGGCGTTAGCTGTTGCAGAATGTGTGTGTCATTGATTGCCAGGATAGTTTCTTCCTGCTTATTAGCGATAGCGAGATAAGTTGCAGTGCTGTGTCCATGCAGACGAATGCAGTTTGAAACGTTCACGCCCGCGCGGCGCGTTTCTTCCAGTAATGTCTCGCCGTAAAAATCGTTGCCAATAGCTGAAATTAAATGCACATCCCGACCAAGCAGAGCCAGGTTATGCGCGATATTACGTCCGACGCCGCCTGCGGAACAGTGAACAGAACCTGGATGAGAGGCTGCTTGCGGGTACCGGATATCCGCCATTCCGCGAATATCCATATTGATTGCACCCACAACCACACAGTAATCCTGCTCGGTAAGGATATATCCTTTGCCTTTAATCAAACCCTTGCGCATCAAATCCATAATATGAGCGGCAACACGTGAGCGGCTGATTTGCAGAATATCGGCGATTTCATTCTGTTGAATCAGCGGGTTACGCCGTAAAATTTTAAGAATCTGTTTTTCCCTGTCGTTCATCGATCAGGCCACCGCTTTTTCAGTTTGTTGCGCTTTCAGCCAGGCGATCTCTTCTGCCCAGATATCCGGGTTGATGGTTTCAAGGATCAGCGGAATGCCGTCGAAACGGTCGTCCTGCATGATCCAGCGGAACGCATCATGACCGATATTGCCTTCGCCGAGGCTATGATGACGGTCAACGCGGCTGCCAAAGGTGCTTTTCGCATCGTTGAGGTGCATCCCGCGCAGATACTTAAAGCCTACAATACGGGCAAAATCAGCGAACGTTTTCTCGCATTCGGCAGGAGTACGCAAATCATACCCGGCAGCGAAAGCATGGCAGGTATCAATGCAGACGCCGACGCGGGATTTATCTTCCACGCCGTCGATAATCGCCGCGAGATGTTCGAATTTAAACCCTAAGTTACTGCCCTGACCGGCGGTGTTTTCAATCACCGCGGTGACACCTTGAGTTTTATCCAGCGCAATGTTGATGGATTCGGCAATACGCGCAAGGCAATCCTCTTCTGAAATCTGCATCAGATGGCTGCCAGGGTGGAAGTTGAGCAAAGAAAGCCCCAGCTGTTCGCAACGCTGCATTTCATCTATAAAGGCATCGCGCGATTTTTCCAGAGCTTCAGCAACCGGATGTCCGAGGTTAATCAGATAACTGTCGTGGGGAAGAATTTGCGCCGATGTGTAGTGATATTTTTCACAGGCGGCTTTGAATTCATCGATGGTTTGCGTCGTGAGCGGTGCGGCACGCCACTGACGTTGGTTTTTGGTGAACAAGGCAAACGCGGTTGCGTCGATTTCGGCGGCGCGAATTGCGGCATTTGCCAGACCGCCAGCAGCACTAACGTGCGCTCCAATGTATTTCATGCGAGGACTCCTGTTAAACCCGCTGGAGGAAAACGGTAATGATAGCGGGTTAACAGGAGCAAGATGTAGTGGTTTATGCGATGACGCTTTGAATCACATAGTTAATCGCACCACCACCAACAATCAGCCAGGCAAACAGTACCAGTGCCATCAGCAGAGGTTTCGCCCCGGCTTTTTTCAGCGCGCTGACGTGAGTGGTCAGACCCAGCGCCGCCATCGCCATTGCCAGCAGGAAGGTATCCAGCGTTACCAGCATGTTCACCACGCTCTGCGGTAACAGGTGGAACGAGTTAAAGATGGCAACGACGATGAACAAGATGGCAAACCACGGAATAGTGATTTTGCTTTTCTCGCCGCTGTTCGCCCCAGACAGCTGTTTAACACGCGCCGCCAGCAGGATGAGGAACGGAGCCAGCATCATCACGCGCAGCATTTTGGAAATAACTGCTGCGTTTTCTGCATCCGGGCTGATGGCATGACCTGCCGCCACCACCTGCGCCACTTCGTGCACAGTAGAACCAATGTAGATACCGAAAGTTTCCGGACTAAACCATTGAGACATCAGCGGATATATCGCCGGGTAGAGGAAAATCGCGACGGTCCCGAAGATAACAACGGTTGCAACAGCCACGGTTACTTTACTGGCTTCTGCTTTCACTACCGGCTCAGTCGCCAGTACCGCGGCAGCACCACAGATACTGCTACCGGCACCGATCAACCAGCTGGTGTGCTTATCCAGACCAAACACTTTCTGCCCCAGGAAGCAAGCCAGCAGGAAGGTACTGGACAGCGTCAACACGTCAATGATGATCCCACTGATACCGACATCGGCAATTTGCGAGAACGTCAGACGGAAGCCATAAAGAATGATACCCAGACGTAATAAATATTGCTTGGCAAACAGCACACCACCGTCACAGCTTTTCCAGATGTGCGGGTAAATGGTGTTGCCTAAAACCATCCCCAACAAGATTGCGAGGGTGAGGGCACTAAACCCGGCACCCGCAACCGCGGGAATGGAACCACCCCACAGGGCGACCCCGGTGATAACTGCACTCAGGGCTAACCCCGGAATAAAATGCCACAGTGTACGATGTTGTTTCTGTAAGGTGATATTCGTCATAACCCTC
>OJUL01000531.1_pt1 | contig 13603 bp, 7 predicted proteins | sample 1601491 | NCBI WGS metagenome assembly OJUL01 (sample SAMN04436862, study PRJEB24849) | human gut metagenome | biome: human gut; feature: NICU; material: stool | host: Homo sapiens | place: USA: Saint Louis, MO | collected 2011-11-09 | reverse complement strand
GCTGATCAACTCCGGCGGGGCTGCAGGGGGCGACACTGACCTGTCAGATGCGGTGCGTACAGCGGTTATTAACAAACGCGCGGGCGGCATGGGGCTGATCCTGGGCCGTAAGGCGTTTAAGAAATCGATGGCCGACGGCGTGAAGCTGATCAATGCGGTTCAGGACGTCTATCTGGACAGCAAAGTAACGATTGCCTGATCTGAGGACGAAACGTAGGCCGGGTAAGGCGTAGCCGCCACCCGGCAATACAATCAGCGCAAAAGCACACAGTCCGGCGGCAATCTGCACTGCAGCGCGCCGGGCAATACCTCAATGCGGAACTGCGTCCCGCTCAGCGGTTCGCCGTCGAGATTAAAGGTCATCCCGTGCGGGGCATTCACCTCAAACCATGCCGATTTCCCGGCAATAATATTCGGGCTCTCTTCGGGCTGCGTCAGCGTGGTAAACAGCGCGGGCAGCAGGCCGTCACCTGTGAAAATACGTAGCTGGAGCTGACCGTCATTGATCAGCGCCTCCGGGCAGAGCTGCTGTCCGCCGCCTGCCTGACGGCCATTGCCAATCCCAATCACCAGCGCATCTCCCTGCCAGTGAAAATCCTCGCCATGAATTTCGCAGCGGTCTGGCTTAAGGGTATCCATGCGCATCAGACCGTGGATCAGATAAGACACGCCGCCCAGCGCCGCCTTCAGCTTTTCCGGCGTTTCGCTGGTGATGCGCGTGCCAAATCCGCCCGTCGCCATATTAATAAAGCAGGTTTTGTCATTCACCTGGGCAATATCTACCGCGGTGGCTTTGCCAAGGATGGCCAGCTGGAGTGCTTTCTCTAAATCTTCCGGGATCCCGGCGCTGGTGGCGAAATCATTGGCGGTGCCGAGCGGTAAGATGCCCATCACCGGGCGGTCAGCCGGGGGAAGGTCGATAAGCGCAGAGGCGATCTCATTGATGGTGCCATCGCCGCCGCCGGAAATAATGGTGCTGACGCCTAACGTTAAGCCTTCATGAATATAGCGTGCCGCGTCACCCTTTTCCCAGGTTACCCGCACGTGGATACGTGCGCCATCGTCACGCAACTCCTGAATTGCCTGACGCAACAGATCGTTGCCTGCACTTTTGCCATTGAGAATCAATAAACTGTCTGGATAGGTTGCCATCCGCGCTGCTCCCTTTTTTAGCGTTAGTAAGAGTGTATAGCAGAGCGGAAAAAAGCGGGTAAGAACAGGATGAAAGGCAAAAAATAAGCCCGCGTAAGGGAGATTACGCAGGCTAAGGAGGTGGTTCCTGGTACAGCTAGCATTTATGGGTTATGTTTTTCAGCGGGGGGATAATACCCGTATTGAACGAAGCGGTATGTGATCCGATTCTAAGAATTATCCCACCGTGAAAAAATTCCCCTGATTAACTATTTACCGTGTGGGTTTCGGGTGCTTTCACCGTTGAAATTACGCATCAGCAGCGCGAATTTCAGCTCCACCTCTTCCGGAACCGGCAGCCAGACGGTATGACCGTCACCCGGGGCAACCTCAATCGCTTCGCCTTTACCGTTTTCCAGATGCTCCAGCGTGAAGTTCATATTGCCCTGCGGGGTCATCAGCTCCAGGCTGTCGCCTTTGGTGAACTTATTTTTCACCGCCACGGCCGCCAGTGCGCCCTTACGCTCGCCGGTGAAGTCACCGACAAACTGCTGACGCTCGGAAACGGAGTAGCCGTGCTCATAGTTCTGGTAGTCATCGTGAGTGTGACGACGCAGGAAGCCTTCGGTATAGCCGCGGTGCGCCAGACCCTCCAGGGTTTCCAGCAGGCTGGTATCGAACGGTTTACCGGCTGCCGCATCGTCGATGGCCTTGCGGTAGACCTGCGCGGTACGCGCGCAGTAGTAGTAGGATTTGGTGCGGCCTTCGATCTTGAGGGAGTGCACACCCATCTGGGTCAAGAGTTCAACGTGGGCGATAGCGCGCAGATCTTTCGAGTTCATGATGTAGGTGCCGTGTTCGTCTTCAAAGGCGGTCATGTACTCGCCCGGACGTTTGGCTTCTTCAATCATAAACACGCTGTCGGTCGGTGCGCCGATGCCCAGCGTCGGCTCAACGTTGGTCACCGGGATCGGCTCATGTTTGTGGACAATGTTGCCGATGTCGTCCTCTTTGCCTTCCTGGACGTTGTATTCCCAGCGGCAGGCGTTGGTGCAGGTACCCTGGTTCGGGTCGCGCTTGTTGATATAGCCGGAAAGCAGGCAGCGGCCGGAGTAGGCCATGCACAGCGCGCCGTGAACGAAGATTTCGATTTCCATATCCGGCACCTGAGTGCGGATCTCTTCGATCTCTTCAAGGGACAATTCACGAGACAGGATAACGCGGGTCAGCCCCATCTGCTTCCAGAACTTCACCGTCGCCCAGTTGACGGCGTTAGCCTGTACCGAGAGGTGAATATCCATCTCCGGGAAGTTCTCCCGAACCAGCATGATTAAACCCGGGTCCGACATGATCAGCGCGTCCGGCCCCATATCCACCACCGGCTTCAGGTCACGGATGAACGTCTTCAGCTTGGCGTTGTGCGGCGCGATGTTGACCACCACGTAGAATTTTTTGCCAAGGGCATGCGCTTCGTTGATGCCGAGCTGCAGGTTCTCGTGGTTGAATTCGTTGTTACGCACGCGCAGCGAGTAGCGAGGCTGGCCCGCGTAAACGGCGTCGGCACCATAGGCGAAAGCGTAACGCATATTTTGCAGCGTTCCCGCCGGGGAAAGGAGTTCCGGTTTAAACATGTTTGTTCTCGTTCTGATGACAGGTCAGATCCGCATGCACCAGGTGCAGCGGTAAGGGGAGATCCCCCACTTTAAGGGCGGGCATTGTAGCGCTGAGGGGCAGGGAGGTAAAGTGATTGTGCCGGGTGGCGGCTTCGCCTTACCCGGCTTACGTTGACCCGCGGCTGACTAGGCTATCCTGCACGCATCCGCTTCCCAGCGGTACCCCACGCCATACACCGCGCGGATAAACGACTGTTCGGCGTCCAGCGCTTCCAGCTTACGGCGCAGGTTTTTGATGTGGCTGTCGATGGTGCGGTCAGTCACCACGCGGTAATCATCGTACAGGTGGTTCAGCAGCTGTTCTCGGGAAAATACCTTCCCGGGCTCATGAGAGAGCGTTTTCAGCAGGCGGAACTCCGCAGGCGTCAGGTCCAGCAGCTTACTGCGCCAGCTTGCCTGGAAACGGCTTTCGTCGACAATAAGCGGGCTTTGTGCATCCAGCACCTGCAGTTCGCGCTGCGGTTTGCAGCGGCGCAGAATGGTTTTCACCCGGGCGACCACTTCACGCGGGCTGTAGGGCTTGCAGATGTAATCGTCCGCGCCGATTTCGAGCCCCAGCAGGCGGTCAATCTCTTCAATTTTGGCGGTGACCATGACGATCGGCACGTCGGAGAAGCGACGAATTTCCCGGCACAGGGTCAGGCCATCGGTACCCGGTAGCATCAGGTCCAGCAGGATCAGGTCCGGCGGCGTCTGGCGCACGTACGCCAATACCTGGTCGCCGTGGCTTATCAGTGACGGGGCATTGCTGGCCGCGCGTAAATAGTCGATCAGCAGTTGCCCCAGCTTGGGTTCGTCTTCGACAATCAAAATACGTGGCGTGTTTTCGTCAATCGGTAACTCGGTCATGCTTCTCTCGATAAATCCCGTTCCAGAGGTAACTCAACTTTAATGCTAACCCCGCCAAAAGGCGAATGGGCGGCGCGGATCGTCCCATTATGCGCCTCGACGATGTTAACGCAAATCGCCAGCCCCAGGCCGGATCCGCCGCTGGCGCGGTTGCGGGAGCCTTCGGTCCGGTAAAAACGTTCGAACAGCTTGTCCAGCTGTGCATCCTGCACCCCTGGAGCGGAATCGGCGAAGGTGAGGGCAAAGCGCCCGTTTTCTTGTCTGCCGGAGATATGCAGCCCGCCGCCGCTGTCGGTATAGCGCAGGCTGTTTTCCAGCAGATTATTGAAGAGCTGCATCAGACGGTCTTTGTCGCCAAACACCACCGCGCTGTCCGGCAGGGAGAGATCGATCTTCAGGTTGCGGCTGGCAAACCGTTCCCGGAAGGCGCCGCTGGCAACTTCAAGCACGTTAATCACATCAACCGGCGCCTTCTGGTAAGCCAGAGCCCCTTCGTCGGACATAGAGAGCTGGTGGAGGTCATCCACCAGTTTGGTGAGTGTGCCCACCTCCGCCTGCAGAGAGGCCACCGATTCAGGCGTAAACTGACGCACGCCGTCCTGAATGGCTTCCAGCTCGCCGCGCAGGACCGCCAGCGGCGTGCGCAGTTCGTGAGAAATATCGGCCATAAAGTCGCGTCGCATCTGCTGGTTTTTCTCCAGCGTGCTGGCGAGCTGGTTAAAGTCCTGCGCCAGCCGGCCGAGTTCGTCCTGGCTACGGGTATCGACGCGGGTGGTGAAATCCCCGGCGGCCAGCTTGTGCGTCCCTTCCACCAGCCGCTTTACCGGGGCGAGCAGACCGCGCGCCAGCGGGAAGGTGGCGAGCGCGGCGAGCAGGGTGGAGAGGGCGACAATCAGCCAACTGGTCCGGCGCTGCTGGCGGTCAAAGTTGATGTCGGTATTGCGCGTCAGGCGCTCCACCGGGGAGGCGATAACCCAGCCGACGGTGGCGTTATTGACCTTAATCGCCCGCCGGGTACCGTCCGGCGGAATCGGCGCGCGCGGGCCAACCAGCGTGCGCATCTCCTGGTCAATGACCCAAAACTGGGTGCGCCAGCCGTGCGGCGGCATGCCCGGGCCGGGACGATCGTCCCCGGTATCGTGCTCCAGCGAGCGCAGGATCTGGAAAATAAATCGGTCATTGTTGCGCAGAAAACGCCAGTTGCCGTGCTGGGCGTACTGCTCGCCCAGCGCATCGCTTAAGCCCTGCAGACGCTGCTCGTTGCCGTGCTTAATGTAATCAATAAAACCCCGCTCAAAGCTGACCCGCACGGCCCAGTGCATGGTGATCAGCAGGACGATACAGGTGGCGAAGATCGCCACAAAGAGCTTGCCGGTAATTCCCGGTCGCCAGAATTTCATGAGCCACTCCTTTTGCCGCGCCTAATCACGACGTTCTTGCTGGTATCATCCGGCACTCTGGCGAAGATGAATGCGGGCAGGGCGATGATGACCGCCATGCTGAGATACGTATATAAAAAGATCTGATGCGCCACCGGCGTATCGACGCTGAGATGGTGCTGGCCGTACATGCCGAGCAGCAGTCCGGCGATCGTCACCCCCACGCTCATGGAGAGCTGCATGATCATCGACAGCAGGCTGTTGCCGCTGCTCGCCAGTTCGTCCGGCAGATCTTTCAGCGTCAGGGTATTCATCGACGAGAAACGCATGGAGTTGATGATCCCCTGGCAGAACAGGACCAGCGGCAGAACGTAGAACCAGCCCATTAACGCCACGGCCATGAACAGCAGGCTCACCAGCGCCAGCCCCAGCGTGGCGGCCACCAGCACGTGACGATAGCCAAAACGGTTCACCACCTGCACTACGATGCGCTTCATGCCCATGCTGCCGAGCACCATCGGGATCATCATCAGGCCCGCGTGAAACGGTGAAAATCCCATCCCGATTTGCAGAAAAACGGGGGTCATGAACGGCAACATGCCGCTGCCAATACGTCCGGCAAAACTTCCCAGCAGTCCCAGACGGTAGGTCGGGTTTTTAAACAAATTCAGGCTGAACAAGGCCCGATCGTTTCCTCTGGCATGCCACAGGTACCACAGAATCGCGGTGATGCCGAGGGTGACCAGAACACCGAGCATGAGGGAAGAGATCCCCAGCCCCTTTTGTCCGTCGAGCGCCAGGGTGAGCGTGGCCATGCCCGCTGCCAGCAGAATGAAACCGAAGAAATCGAAGCGACGCGTCTGCATTGTGTAGTTCGGCATCAGCGCCAGGGTGGCAATCGCGCCGATGATGCCCACCGGCAGGTTGATTAAGAAAATCCAGTGCCACGAGGCGTACTCCACCAGCATCCCGCCCAGCGCCGGGCCCAGCAGCGGCCCCACCTGGCCGGGCAGGGTGACAAAGGTCATCGCCGCCATGTACTGCTCGCGCGGGACAATCTTCATCACCGTTAACCGCCCGACGGGCACCATCATCGCCCCGCCAACGCCCTGCAGCACGCGCGCCATGACCAGCTGGTCGAGGGTGCTGGCCTGAGCGCAAAACAGCGAGCCGGTGGTGAACAGCACGATGGCGGTAAAGAAGATATTTCTCACGCCCACTTTGTCCGCCAACCAGCCGCTGGCAGGCAGCATGACGGCAACCGTCAGCACGTAGGCGACAATCACCATATGCATATGCAGCGGGCTCTCCCCCAGGCTTTTCGCCATGGAGGGGAGGGCGGTGTTGACGATGGTCGTGTCCAGCGACTGCATAAAGAAGCCGAAGGCGACTATCCATAACTGCCAGCGAACGTTAGCGGGGAGGTCGGTCATTTACTCGGTCACCGTGGATCTGTTTTTACGCGAAAAACGCAGCCGCAGGCGGTCGAAGAAAAGATAGACCACCGGCGTGGTGTACAGCGTCAGCAGCTGGCTCATCACCAGGCCGCCGACAATGGTGATCCCCAGCGGCTGGCGCAGTTCAGACCCGTCGCCGCCCGAGACAACCAGCGGCAACGCACCAAACAGTGCCGCCAGGGTGGTCATCATGATCGGACGAAAACGCAGCAGGCACGCCTGGAAGATCGCCTCTTCCGGGGAGAGATTGCCATTACGCTGGGCGTCCAGCGCGAAGTCGACCATCATAATCGCGTTTTTCTTCACGATACCGATCAATAGCATGATCCCGATGAGCGCGATAAGGCTGAATGGCGCACCAAACAGCTCAAGCGCCAGCAGTGCCCCCACGCCCGCGGAGGGTAGCGTCGAGAGAATAGTCAGCGGGTGAACGTAGCTCTCATACAGGATACCCAGCACAATGTAGACCGTGGCGATGGCGGCCAGAATCAAAATCACCTGCGAGTTCATCGTCTCCTGGAACACCTGCGCGGTGCCGGCAAAACTGCCGCGCACGGTGGACGGCACGCCGAGCTGCGTCATCGCACGGTTGATCGCATCGCTGGCTTCAGAAAGCGACGAACCGGCGGGCAGGTTGAAGGAGATGGTCGACGCCGCTGACAGCCCCTGGTGGTTTACCGACAGCGGCGCGTTGGCTGGCTGCCAGTTGGCAAAGTAGGAGAGCGGAATCGCCTTGCCGTCGTTGTTAATCACAAACATTTTGTCCAGGGCGCTGATGTCCTGTGTATAACGCGGATCCACCTCCATCACCACCTTGTACTGGTTCATCGGCTGGTAGATGGTCGAGATCTCGCGCTGGCCGAAGGCGTTGTTCAGCAGGCTGTTGGCGGCCTCAACGTTGATGCCCAGCCGCGACATGGTTTCGCGGTCGTAGGTCAGGGCCATCTCGGCGCCGTTGTCCTGCTGGTCGGAGTTCACGTCCGCCAGCTGGGGCAGGGCGGCCAGCGCCTTGCGGATCTTCGGCTCCCACTCGCGCAGGGCGGCCAAATCATCCGAGAGCAGCGTGTACTGATAGCTGGCGTTAGCCTGACGCCCGCCGACGCGGATATCCTGAACGGCCATCAAAAACAGGTTGGCCCCCGGCTCTTTGGCGAGCTTGACCCGCAGGCGGTCGATCACCTGCTGGGCGGTTTCATTGCGCTCGCTGCGCGGTTTGAGGGTGATAAACATCATCCCGCTGTTGACGCGCGATCCGCCGGTAAAGCCGGTGACGTTATCCACCGCGTTGTCTTCACGAATGATCTTCATAAAGTCCTGCAGCTTGCCGCGCATCGCCTGGAACGAAATGCTCTGGTCCGCCTGAATGCCGCCCATCAGCACGCCGGTATCTTGCTCCGGGAAGAAGGTTTTCGGGATGGTGATATACATCCAGACGTTGAGCACAATGGTGCCGATGAGCACCAGGCCGACAAGCCGGGTATGGTTGAGCACCCACTTCAGCGATTTGCCATAGCCTTCCTGCATCGCCATCAGGAAACGGCCAAAGCCTTTGCGACGCGGCTGGGAGTGCGGCTTGCTGCGCTTGAGCATCCACCCGCACATCATCGGCGTGAGCGTCAGCGAAATCAGCAGCGAGATGCCGATGGCGACCGAAAGCGTGACGGCAAACTCCCGCAACAGCCGACCCGGCAGGCCGCCCATCAGCAGCAGCGGCAGGAACACCGCCACCAGGGACAGGCTCATGGAGAGCACCGTAAAGACCACCTCGCGCGTCCCCTGCAGCGCGGCCTGAAGTGGCTTCACGCCCGCTTCCAGATGGCGGGAAATGTTCTCCAGCACCACGATAGCGTCATCCACCACAAAACCCGTCGCAATGGTCAGGGCCATCAGCGACAGGTTATTGAGACTAAACCCGCACAGGTACATGGCGGCAAAGGTGCCAATAAGCGACACCGGCACGGCCACCGCCGGGATCAGCGTCGCCCGACCGGAGCGCAGGAACAGGAATACCACCAGGATCACCAGCGCGACGGAGATCACCAGCGTCTGCTCCACCTCCTCAAGCGAGGCGCGAATGGTCGGGGAACGATCCTGGGCAATTTGCAGATCGATCGCGGCCGGGATAGTCTCCTGCAATTCAGGGAGGCGGGCGCGAATGCTGTTCACCGTCTCAATAATGTTCGCTTCCGGCAGCTTGCGGATCATCAGCAGGATAGCCGGTTTGGCGTTGGTCATCCCGGCGTTGCGCACGTCCTGCACGGAGTCCGTCACGCTGGCGACATCGCTTAAGCGTACCGCCGCGCCGTTGTTGTAGTGAATAATCAACGGCTGATATTCAGCTGCAGTTTTCAGCTCGTCGTTGGTGTGGATCTGCCAGCGGTGGCTGCTGTCCTCAACCGCCCCTTGCGGTTTGCGCACGTTGGCGTTGCTGATGGCGGATCGCACATCGTCCAGCGACACGCCCTGATTGAACAGCGCCTGCGGGTTTAATCCCACTCGCACCGCGGGCAGGGAGCTGCCGCCGACGCTCACGTCACCCACGCCGTTAATCTGTGAGATCGTCTGCGCCAGTTGGGTGGACGCAAAGTCGTAAAGCTGCCCCTGAGAATAGGTATCGGAGGTCAGCGTCAGGATCATGATCGGCGCATCGGACGGGTTGGCCTTGCGGTAGGTCGGACGGCTCGGCATCCCGCTCGGCAGCAGGCTTTGCGCGGCGTTGATGGCGGCCTGCACGTCGCGCGCCGCGCCGTTAATATCCCGGTCGAAGCTGAACTCCAGAATGATGCGCGTACTGCCGAGCGAACTGCTGGAGGTCATCTCGTTGACCCCGGCAATCCGCCCGAGCGAGCGCTCCAGCGGCGTGGCGACGGATGACGCCATGGTTTCCGGTGAGGCGCCCGGCAGCGAGGCGCTGACCATGATCACCGGGAAATCCACCTGCGGCAGGGGGGCCACCGGCAGTAGCCGGAAACCGAGCACGCCGCAGAGGGTGATGGCGAGCGAGATTAATATCGTCGCCACCGGGCGATAAATGAAGAGGGCGAAAAACTTCACTTACGCCTCCTCTTCACGTTTCGGGAAGCGGCTTTTCGTCCACAGCGCCAGACGGTCAAACAGCAGATAAATCACCGGAGTGGTGAACAGGGTCAATACCTGGCTCACCAGCAGACCGCCGACCATGCCTATCCCCAGCGGACGGCGCAGCTCCGCCCCGACGCCGGTACTGAGCATCAGCGGCAGTGCGCCAAGCAGGGCCGCCAGCGTGGTCATCAGGATCGGACGAAAACGCAGCAGACAAGCCTGGAAGATAGCCTCACGCGGCGACATGCCCTGCTCGCGTTCGGCGGCCAGCGCAAAGTCGATCATCATGATGGCGTTTTTCTTCACGATCCCAATTAACAGGATGATGCCGATAATGGCAATCACGTCCAGCTCGCTTCCCGCCAGCATTAATGCCAGCAGCGCCCCCACGCCTGCCGTCGGCAGGGTAGAGAGGATGGTGATCGGGTGGATAAAGCTTTCGTACAGCACGCCGAGCACGATGTACATTGCCACGACGGCGGCGACAATCAGCCAGATGGTGTTGCCCAGTGCGGCCTGGAACGCCAGCGTGCTGCCCTGGAACTGGGTCTGAATATCGGACGGGAAGCTGAGCGCTTTTTCAGCCGCCTGGATCGCCTCCACCGCTTCGCCGAGCGAATAATTGTCCGACACGTTGAAGGAAATCGTGGTGGACGGGAACTGATCCAGGTGGTTAATCGACAGCGGGGTATAGCGCTCTTCCACCGTGGCGATAGCGCTTAACGGCACAATCCCCCCGTCTTTGCTGGTCAGGCGCACCGAATCCAGCCCGGCCAGACCGGGAGTATTTTCCGTGTTGTGCTCCAGTACCACGCGGTATTGATTCGCCTGGGTGTAGATGGTGGAGATCAGTCGCTGCCCAAACGCGTTATACAGGGCGTTATCCACGTCCGCCATGGTAATGCCGAGACGGCTTGCCGTGTCGCGGTTGACGTTCACATACGCGGCCAGCCCTTTGTCCTGCCAGTCGCTGCTTACATCGTTAAGTTGCGGCAGGGTTTTTAGCTTATCGACCAGCTGCGGCACCCAGGTGCTGAGAGCATCCAGCGTGGTGGCCTGCAGCGTAAACTGGTACTGCGTGCGGCTGACCTGGGTATCAATGGTCAAATCCTGTATCGGTTGCAGATAAAGCTCCACGCCCGGGACGCGAGCGACGGCGCTTTGCAGCCGTTCAATAACGGCATTGACGCGATCGTCACGCTCATCCAGCGGTTTGAGGTTGATCTGCAGACGGGCGCTGTTCAGCGACGGGTTGGTGCCGTCTACGCCAACGTAGGACGTCAGGCTCTCTACCGCCGGGTCTTTCATGACGATCTCAGACACCTGCTGCTGACGCTGCGCCATATTGGCGAAGGAGACCGACTGCGGCGCCTGCAGGGTTCCCTGAATAATGCCGTTGTCCTGAATCGGGAAGAAGCCTTTCGGGATAAAAATCCACAGCATCACGCTGAGCGCCAGCGTGCCAAGCGCCACGCCGAGCGTGGCCCATGGATGGTTCAGCACGTTGGCCAGCACGCGACCATACGCCGCAATGATCCGTTCGAACATCCGCTCGGAGGCGCGCGAGAAGCGGTTTTGCTTGCGCAGGGACGCGTGGCTCAGCATCCGGGCGCACATCATCGGCGTCAGGGTCAATGACACCACGGCGGAGATCAAAATGGCCACCGCCAGCGTGACGGCAAATTCGCGGAACAGTCGCCCGACGATATCGCCCATAAACAGCAGCGGGATCAGCACGGCAATCAGCGAGAAGGTCAGCGAGATAATGGTAAAGCCGATCTCACCCGCCCCTTTCAGCGCCGCCGCCAGCGGTTTTTCGCCTTTCTCGATATAGCGCGAGATGTTCTCGATAACCACGATGGCGTCGTCCACCACGAAGCCGGTGGCGATGGTGAGCGCCATTAGCGTCAGGTTGTTGATTGAAAAATCGAGGAACACCATCACCGCAAACGTGCCAACCAGCGAGAGCGGCACGGCGACGGCGGGAATAATGGTAGCCGGGACGTTGCGCAGGAACAGGTAGATAATCATCACGACCAGGGCAATCGCCAGCATCAGTTCGAACTGAGTGTCGGTGACCGACGCGCGAATGTTCGTGGTGCGGTCGGAAAGCACCTTCACGCTGACCGACTTCGGCAGGCTTTCGATCAGCTGCGGCAGCATGGTGCGAATGCTGTCGGCGGTTTCGATGATGTTGGCGCCCGGCTGGCGCTGGACGTTCATTACGATCGCCTGCTGCTTGTTCGCCCATGCGCCAAGCCAGCTATTCTCCGCCCCTTGCTCCACCGTCGCCACATCGCCCAGACGCACCGGGGCGCCGTTCTGGTAAGCAATAATCAGCTGACGGTATTCATCCGCGGACTGCATCTGATCGTTGGCAGAGAGCGTGACGGCGCGGGTTGGGCCGTCCAGCGAGCCTTTTGCCGAATTAACGTTGGCGCTGCTGATGGCGGTGCGGATGGTTTCACTGGTCAGCCCCAGTGCGGCAATCGCCTGCGCATTAAGCTTAACGCGCACCGCCGGGCGCTGCCCGCCTGCCAGCGTGACGAGACCGACGCCTGAGACCTGAGAAATCTTTTGCGCCACGCGGGTCTCGACCATGTCTTCCACCTGTGTCATTGGCATGGCGGAGGAGGTGACGGCAAGCGTCATGATCGGCGGATCCGCCGGGTTTACTTTGCTGTAGACCGGCGGGTTAGGCAGGTCCGACGGCAGCAGGTTGGTGGCCGCATTGATGGCGGCCTGAACTTCCTGCTCGGCGACATCCAGCGACAGCGTCAGCTGGAACTGTAGCGTCACGACAGAGGCCCCGCCGGAGCTTTGGGAGGACATCTGCTTCAGGCCCGACATCTGCCCAAACTGGCGCTCCAGCGGGGCGGTAATGGCGGACGTCACCACGTCAGGGCTGGCGCCGGGATAAAGCGTCACCACCTGAATGGTGGGGTAATCCACTTCCGGCAGCGCCGAGACGGGCAGGAAGCGGTAGCCGATAATCCCGGCCAGCAGGATCGCCACCATCAGCAGCGTGGTGGCGACAGGACGGAGGATAAACAGGCGTGACGGCCCACCTGTAGCGACGGGAGGCATAACCTGCATCAGGAGGCCGCTCCCTGTTTCGCAGGTTCAACCACTTCCACTTTCGCCCCTTCGGTCAGACGGTCGATACCGTCGGTGACCACGCGGTCGCCAGCGGAAAGCCCGGCGCTGATTACCACCGTCTGACTGTCCTGAATCCCGGTTTTCACCAGATGCTTACTGACTTTGTTTTCACTGTTCAGTACCCAGACAAAGTTGCCTTCGTTACCCATCTGCAGCGCGGCGGTGGGGATCACAACCGCGTTCTCTTCGGTCGCGACCAGCATTCGCGCGTTGACGAACTGGTTCGGGAAGAGGGCATCGTCCTGGTTGTTAAAGCGGGCCTTCAGCTTAATGGTACCGGTCGTGGTGTCGATCTGGTTATCCAGGCTGAGCAGGCTACCTTCGCTGAGCTTCTGTTTATTGGTGCGGTCCCAGGCTTCCACCACCAGGCCTTTCCCGGCTTTTTGCGCCTGAATGACCGTCGCAATGTCGCTTTCCGGCAGGGTAAAGACTAAATCAATCGGGTGAGTCTGGGTGATCACCACGATGCCCGTGGTATCTCCGCTGGAGATTTGGTTGCCGATATCGACCTGCTTCAGACCAACCCGCCCGTCAATCGGTGCGGTGATGCGGCTCCAGTCGAGCTGTAACTGGGCGCTGGCCACGGCGGCTTCGTCGGCTTTGATGGTGCCCTGCGTTTCGCTGACCAGCGACTGCTGTGTGTCCAGCTCCTGGCGGGAGACCAGATTGGTTTTTACCAGCTGCTGATAGCGCGCTAAATCACGCCGGGCGTTGGCAAGGGTGGCTTTGTCTTTCGCGAGCTGTCCCTGCGCCTGGGCGAGGGCCACTTTAAACTGGCTTGGGTCGATCTCCGCCAGTAAGTCACCGGCCTTAACCTGCTGACCTTCCTGGAAGTGGATCGCAATGAGCTGACCATCGACGCGGCTACGCACCG
>OJUL01000508.1_pt1 | contig 14097 bp, 16 predicted proteins | sample 1601491 | NCBI WGS metagenome assembly OJUL01 (sample SAMN04436862, study PRJEB24849) | human gut metagenome | biome: human gut; feature: NICU; material: stool | host: Homo sapiens | place: USA: Saint Louis, MO | collected 2011-11-09 | reverse complement strand
ATTTTAGAATCTTTATATTTCAGCATGAAATCCCTTTCTGAAACAGGATTCTATAGCAGAAGTTTAGCCAGAACCTGTTCTCTGCATACAGTATTTCCGGTAAAAAATATAAAAACCCAAAGAAAACCGGAGGTTATTTCCTACTATATGAATAACCTCCGGTTTTCTTTCCCTGCATTTACTGTTTTTTTACCAGCTTGCGCTTCTTGATCTCTTCCAGCTCATCAAATATCACTTCATTGAGTACCTTGATATATGTTCCTTTCATACCTGAGGATCTGGATTCAATGACACCTGCGCTCTCAAACTTCCTCAACGCATTGACGATCACAGAACGAGTGATTCCCACTCTGTCGGCAATCTTGCTGGCAACCAGGATTCCCTCATCCCCGTCCAATTCATCAAAAATATGGATGATCGCTTCCAATTCTGAAAAAGAAAGCGTATTGAACGCAGATTTCACAACCTGGATCTTCCGGTTCTCCTCTGCGTTTTCCTCATGTACAGAGCGCATCATCTCCAGCCCTACCACAGTTGTGCCATATTCGCTGACAATAATGTCCTCAATATCATACCCCTTCTGATCCCTGTACATAAAAAGAGTACCCAGTCTCTCACCGGCAATATCAATGGGGCTGATAATAGCCATATACTTACTGATGTTCTCGCCTTCAAATCCTAATGTCTGAAGATTCACGTTCTCCTTTGTGGACAGCACGCCCAGCAGACGCTCATTGAGCAGCTTATCAATATAACCGCCCACTTCACTGTCGATCAATTCCGTGATCTCCTCCACACCCGGACAGGTGCCCACACCCAGCACCTTCCCTTTCCGGCTGATAACCAGAATGTTAGAATCCAGAGTCTCCACCATCACCTCACAAATGTCGTTGAACAGCACCTTAGAAGAGTTGTTGTTATGAAGCAGTTTGTTAATCTTTCTGGTTTTATCCAATAACTGTACGCTCATAGCGACCTCCTTTCACTCTATTCCTACAGAATATAACCCTAAATTTTTATTCTCTATATCCTTTTTTATTTTAACATACAATTATTCTGAAATCAATGTATGATTTTTTTATTTTCTGTCTATTTATCTCTTTCCCACAAACTTAACTTTCAAAACAATTGAAATTTCCCCAACTTCCCTTACTTTGCCTGTCTGTCAGATACTTTCTCTTGTTCTCCAACTCTTCTCCTCTCAGACGGCAGATGTCAGATACTACTTCATACCTCGTTCATTTAAAAAGCGGAAAGAATAAGCGATAAGATCCGCCCGGCAAAAGCAGATCTTGTCACTCATTCTTCCCGCTTATTCCACAGCCTTCCGCCCATTTAGGCCTCCTGCTGTACCTCTTCCTTCTTTCGTATCATCACGAATCCACAGTGCTCATCCGCGCAGACAAGCTTATTCCCCTTCTCCAGCATATAGCCTCCGCAATTGGGGCATTTCTCTTTGGAAGGTTTCTGCCATGACATGAACTCACATTCCGGATTATTCTCGCATCCGTAATACCGGCGCCCCTTCTTGCTTCTGCGAAGGACCACATCTTTCCCGCAGATCGGGCAGGGCACTCCGATCTTCTCAAGATAAGGCTTCGTATTCCTGCAGTCCGGAAAACCGGGACATGCCAGGAACTTTCCGTGAGGGCCATATTTGATCACCATATTACGCCCACACAGGTCACAGATCACATCCGTCACCTCATCCTCTATCTTCACTTCCTCCAGCTCCTTCTCAGCAGTCTGCACCGCCTCTTCCAGGTCCGGATAGAAATTCCGTATAACTGTCTTCCACTGCACAAGTCCGTCGCCCACACTGTCCAGCAGTTCCTCCATGGTGGCTGTAAAATAAACATCCACAATGCTCGGGAAGGACTTCTTCATAATATTGTTGACAACCTCGCCCAGCTCCGTCATATACAGATTTTTATTTTCTTTTGCCACATACCGCCTTGCGATAATTGTTGTGATCGTAGGAGCATAGGTACTGGGACGCCCGATCCCCAGTTCCTCCAATGCCTTTACAAGGGTAGCCTCTGTATAATGTGCCGGCGGCTGAGTAAAATGCTGCTGCTCGTGGAATCCCTGGAAGGAAAGCTCTGTGTTCTCATCCAGTCCCTTTGCCAGGAAAGAGTTCTCTGTCTTCTCCTCATCCTCCTGCACATAGACAGCCATAAAACCGTCAAATTTCAGCTTTGAGGCAGCCATGGTAAAATAATACTCTCCGCCCCTGATCTTCACGGATGTGGTCTCATATTTGGCATTCTGCATCCTGCTGGCAGTAAACCGTTTCCAGATAAGCTGATACAGCCTGAACTGGTCTCTGCTCAGGGACTCCTTCAGAGAAACCGGTGTCCTTGTAATATCAGTGGGACGGATGGCCTCATGGGCATCCTGTATTTTCTTCTTCTTGTCATCCTTCTTTTCCTGGGTCAGTGTGTATTCCGGCCCGTATTGGGAAGTGATGTATTCGTGGGCGGCAGATTCGGCCTCCTCGGAAATCCTGGTGGAATCTGTACGAAGATAGGTGATAACACCAACCGTACCGTTCCCCTTGATATCAATTCCCTCATAGAGCTGCTGCGCCAGGCGCATAGTCTTCTGTGTGGAAAAATTCAGTACCTTAGATGCTTCCTGCTGTAAGGTACTGGTGGTAAAAGGAAGCGGCGGCTTTTTGCTGCGCTCACTCTTCTTGATCTCAGCCACCTCATAGCTGACACCCTCCAGACCGGACAGGATCTTATCCAGTTCTTCCCTGGAACCAATGCTCATCTTTTTGTTTTTATTTCCATAGAACTTTGCTACCAGCGGTTTCTTCTCACCCTTGACGGCAAATTCAGCATCCAGGGTCCAGTACTCCTCAGGAATGAATGCATTGATCTCATCCTCACGGTCGCCAATGATGCGCAGGGCCACAGACTGTACACGGCCGGCACTAAGTCCTCTTTTCACCTTGGCCCAGAGCACCGGGCTGATCCGGTAGCCTACCATACGGTCCAGCATCCTTCTGGTCTGCTGTGCATCCACCAGGTTCATATCAATATCGCGAGCCTCTTTAATAGAAGCTTTTACTGCAGTCTTGGTGATCTCATTGAATGTGATCCTGCGCATCTTCTTCTCGTCCAGCTTCAGCGCCTTGGACAGATGCCAGGAAATAGCTTCCCCTTCGCGGTCGGGGTCAGTTGCCAGGTATACCTTGTCCGCCTTTTTAGCGGCCTTGCGAAGTCCTGCCAGGATATCCCCCTTTCCCCTGATAGTTATATATTTAGGTTCGTAATCATTCTCCACGTCAATTCCAAGCTGACTTTTCGGAAGATCCCGCACATGTCCGTTGGATGCCATGACCTCATAATTTGAACCGAGAAATTTCTTGATTGTCTTCACTTTCGCCGGTGATTCCACAATCACTAAATATTTCGCCATCTCAACCTCCCGTTCTGGCATAATAATTTTTGACTGGCTCTGCTACAAGCCCCTTCAATTCCAGTTTCAATAATATTTCCTGAATTTCCCCAGGATTTAGTTCTACCTGAAGGAAAATCTCTTCCAGATATTTTGGTCTCAAATCCAGACAACTATACACCATTTCTTCCCGGCTTGCAAGCCTAAAGTTTGATTTTGCTTCCAAATCTGCTTTTAATTTATCTGAAATCTGAAGTTCATCCAGAATGATGTCTACGGAATTTGCAATGCCTGCGCCTTCAAAAATCAAGTTGTTGCATCCCTCACTGAGTGCATCCCCCAGACGCCCCGGAAGCGCATAAACAGTCCTTCCCTGCTCCAGCGCAAAATTCAGAGAACCGCTTTTCTTCCCCGCCTCTATGACAAGTACCAGATCTGCCAGCGCGCTGATGATCCGGTTTCTTCTGGGAAAGTGGCGGGGAAGGGCAGGTGTCTGGGGTTCATACTCCGAGAGTATCCCTCCCTGAAGCGGAATCCTTCTATATATATCTATGTTCTGCCTGGGATAACAGATATCCGGGCCGCTGCCCAAGACCGCAAAGGTCTCTCCTCCGCCGTCCAGTGCTCCCCTGTGTGCCCAGCCGTCCACGCCTCTGGCCATCCCGCTTATGATCTGGATCCCAAACCGTGAAAGCTCTTTTGCAAAATAATACGCCTGGGAACTGCCGTAGCTGCTGCACCTTCTGGCACCTATAATGGCCACACTCTTTTTCCGGCTGTCCGGCAGCTTTCCTTTTACGTACAAATATTCCGGCATATCATCAAAACACCTGAGCCTGTCCGGATATGCCCTGCTTGTCTTCGGACAGCAGAAAATTTCTTCTCTCTCCATGTACTTCATACCTTCCTCTTCTCAAGTCCTCTGTAACAGACAGCTTCGCTGATCTGTGATTCCTTTATCTCCTCCTCACCATCCAGATCTGCAATGGTGCGTGCTGTCTTTAAAATCTTATGATAGGCCCTGGCACTTAAATTCATCTTTTCGTAAGCTTTTTCCAAAAGCCGCCGGCCTTCACGGCTGACACTGCAGTATTTTTCCACCTGTTTTCCGGCCAGCTCTGAATTATAGCAGACTGGCAGGCCCTCATATCGGTCCTGCTGTGCCAAAAACGCCTTTTCCACCTCTTTCATCAGCTCTGCTGAACTCTGTCCCGTCCTGCCTCCGGAAATCTCCTGGTACGTCATACAAGCCGCTTCTGCGCAGATATCTATCCTGTCCAATATGGGACCGCTGATTTTTCCTGCATATCTGCTGATATCCCTGTCCGTACAGGTGCAGCGCTTCAGATCCGGATACCTGCCGCAGGGACAGTGGTTCATAGCAGCCACCAGCATACAGTGTGCAGGAAACTCATAGGAACCTATGGTTCTGGAGATCCTGACCTTATGCTCCTCCAAAGGCTGTCTCAAAATTTCTATGGAATTATGTGAAAATTCAGGAATCTCATCCAGAAAAAGAACCCCTCTGTGGGAAAGTGTGATCTCTCCCGGCCTTGGGATCCTGCCGCCTCCGGCCAGAGCCTGAGGGGTAATGGTGTGATGTGGTGCCCGAAAGGGCCTTGCAGACATGAAAGGCTGTTCCTCAGACAAAAGCCCTGCGACACTGTATATTCTGGAAACCTCCAGGCTCTCCTCCCTGGAAAGCCGGGGCAGGATGGTGGGAATCCTGCGGGCGATCATGGTCTTTCCTGCCCCCTGGGGACCAGATATGAGAAAATTATGAAACCCTGCGGCAGCGATGACTGCCGCCCGCTTTATGGTCTCCTGCCCCTGTATTTCCTCAAAATCCACATTGTAAACAGGCTCCGCCAACTTCTCCTGCTCACCGGTCTTTTGGCTGCAGACGCCCCATTTTTCTTTTCCTGACGCATCTAAAAATTCTTTTAGTGACTCCACTCCCAAGACTTTTATCCTGCCTGCGATCCGTGCCTCCCTGCAGTTGCCGCGGGGCACGATGCACAGCCAGCACCCGTTCTGCGCTGCTGTCTCTGCCAGGGGAAGAATGCCCCTGACACTGTTCACCCTGCCGTCCAGTCCCAGCTCACCTGCCAGCATAACACCCCGCAGCTTCTCACTTTCTATAAATCCAAAGGCTGCCAAAAGCGCAGCCGCAATAGGAAGGTCAAACCGGTTCCCCTCCTTTCTCACATCCGCCGGTGCCAGATTCACCGTGATCCTTTTGGGCGGAAGGCTGATCTTTGCATTCCTGATGGCTGTCCTTACCCGCTCCTGGGCCTCACGCACCTGTGAAGACAGATACCCAACCATATTAAATACCGGCAGGCCGCTGCTTACGTCTGCCTCCACTCTCACAGGGATGCAGTCCACTCCGCAGATGGCTGCTGACATAACACTGCTGAACATACAGATACTCCTTTCCCCCGCAGCAGGACAGAGATACTCCTCCTGATGCAGGCATAGATATTCTTCGTTCTTAATTCTTCATTTTTTATTCAGATACTTCATTTAGGAAACAATGGTGGAATCACCGGGAAAGAAACGCGGGAACCCGCTTTCTGACTTGTTATTACTGTATCATATTTTTTTCTTCTGTGCAATGGCAGACTTTATTTTTCTTTTCAAATCCCCTTTCCCCAAATGCATGATCTCCAGGGAGATGCTGCGCCATGCGCAGCAAAATTCCAGGTCAGCCATTGCCCATATATACACTTCTCTACTTCTCTGCATATCCTTTCCTATACTCCCTGGGTCCTACTTTACATTTCTCCTTAAAAATATGTGAGAACGCCAGGGCATCCCTATAACCCACCCGGGCAGCGATCTCTCCTATGGTCTCTTCTGTATTGCGCAGAAGCTCCTTTGCCCTCTCAATCCTCACCTGGAGCAGATACTGCTGAGGCGGGCATCCCATGATACTGCGGAACTGCCTGGTGAGGCCGCTTCTGTTCATTCCGTATTCCCGGGCGATCTGTTCAATTTTCAGATTTTCCTCCATATGGGCCTTCATATACACAGCAATTTCCTGTATCTCTGCCGCCCTGCCCCTGGCATTTGTGACTGCACATTCCATCTGTCCCCGGAATGTCTTATGATCTTCTATCAGATCGATCCATACTTTCGTCATACGGCAGTTTTGTTCCAACTGTTCCACATAGCCCGCCGTATCCGATTCCAGCATACACTTCACTGTTTTTTTCAATTTTGTCATACAATTGACATGGATATCACGCATAGAAAATTCCCGGGAAAATCCGGCCTCCTCTGCACATTCCTGTACCTGGCTGCCACAGGAACACAGGCGGATACAATAAAAAAGACTCTGCTCAGCCCCTGCTGTTTTAACCTCGGTTTCCGGGAATACAGCCAGCGCTTTTCCCTGGCTTACCTCATATTCCTTTCCATCCACGGTTATACTTCCGCTCCCTTTGGTTATGATAAATAAAGCATATTCCCCGTCTCCTGTCCGGTACTTCGAGACCCCCTGCCCTAAACAGCTCCACTGTATAGACAGCAGATTCATGGCACTCTGCGCACAGTCATTGTTCTGCTGCCGGCTTTTGTAATTCCCTTCCATATAAACAGTCCTCTGCTTCTACCCTTTTTCCTAAGATTATAGGTCAATTTCACCCTAGAGTCAATAGGTCACAACGCCATAATTGATTAACAATGGAAAACTGTTGCAAATAAGAAAAGAGGTGTATGAATGATGTCCAGATTAAAAAAACTGAGAATAGAAAAAGGATATACGCAAATTAAAATGCAGCACCTGACCGGCATTGACCAGAGTGATTACTCTAAGATCGAGAACGGAAAACGCTACTACACCTTTGAACAATGCAAACGCATCGCACTTGCGCTGGATACCAGTATGGACTATCTGGCAGGTCTGACAGACGAGAAAAAACCTTATCCCAGAAGCTTTAACTGAGTTTTTTTGGCAGCATACCCGTCCCTAAATGAGTGGGAAAAGCACAATTTGACGGATTTACACATAGACTATAATTAAATCCCTTTGAGGTAAAGCTGCTTGAAAACATTTCTTAAGCCCTTGACTTCCGAAGAAGAAAAATATTATCTTCAAGAATACAAAAGGGGCAGCCAGGAAGCTAAAAATATTCTCATAGAGCGCAATCTGCGCCTTGTTGCACATATTGTGAAAAAATATCAAGGGGTTGAGGAAGATTTAGATGATTTGATTTCAATCGGAACCATTGGGCTTATCAAAGCCATTCATACATTCAATGGGGAGAAATCCAACCGTCTCTCCACCTATGCCGCGCGCTGTATTGACAATGAGCTGCTTATGCTGCTGCGTTCCAAGAAAAAGACCAACAAGGAAGTTTCCCTCTATGAGCCTATCGGAACAGACAAAGAAGGCAATGAGATAAATCTTCTGGATGTGATCGAAAATGAACCGGTAGACGTAGTAGACCATTATTCACTGAAGGAGGATATTAAAAAGCTTTACAGCCTCCTGGATCAGATCCTGAGCGAACGTGAACTGGAGGTACTTAAACTGAGGTACGGACTCTACGGAGAAAAGGAACTGACACAGAGGGAAATAGCAAAGCGGCTGAATATCAGCCGCTCTTATGTCTCCCGTATTGAAAAAAATGCTGTCTTAAAGCTCAGGAACTGCTTCCTTCCGTCTTAGAATGTCATACAGTTCAAGCCCTTCCCCCAAATCCACATACAGTATCTGCTGGGGATGCGGGGCGCTCTCACAGGAATTCCCTTCCTCATCATATATGGCTTTCACAGTGACCGGGCGGTTCTCTCCGTCCGGTTTCATAGCCTCTAAGGTCTCTCCCACAAGGAATTTGTTTCTCTGGGTGATGCGGTACAGCCCTTCCGGTGTCTTATCCTCCAGATATCCCAGATACGTATAATCCTTGGCATAGGTATTGCTGTCATAAATCTGTGCCGTCTCATCCGGTTTGCCGTAGAAGAACCCCGTGGTGAACTGTCTGTAGGTACATCCCATGATCTGCTCCCGGTACCAGGGCATATTCTTCTGATAAAGCTCAGGACTGTCAAGATAGTCATCTATGGCTTTCCGATACGTTCTGGCCACCGTTGCCACATACAGGGCAGTCTTCATCCGCCCTTCTATTTTCAGGCTGTCAATACCCGCAGTGAGGATATCATCCATATGCTCGATCATGCACAGATCCTTGGAATTGAAGATATACGTTCCTCTCTCATTCTCATAGACAGGCATATATTCTCCCGGCCTGGTCTCCTCCACAATGGAGTATTTCCAACGGCAAGGATGGGTACATGCCCCCTGGTTCGCGTCTCTTCCTGTGAAGAAATTACTCAGCAGGCATCTTCCCGAATAGGATATGCACATGGCTCCATGGATAAAGGTCTCAATCTCCATATCTCTCGGAATATTGGCCCGGATCTCCCGGATCTCCTCCAGGGAAAGCTCCCTGGCACACACCACACGCTTGGCTCCCAGTTCATGCCAGAACCGGTAAGTGCCGTAATTGGTGTTGTTGGCCTGGGTGCTGATATGCCGCTCGATCTCCGGGCATACTTCCTTTGCGATCATAAAAACACCGGGATCTGATATGATCAGCGCATCCGGCTTTATCTTTTTTAACTCTTCAAAATATTCCCGTACGCCCTCCAAATCCCTGTTGTGGGCCAGAATATTGGCTGTCACATATACCTTCACCCCATATCTGTGGGCAAAGGAAATGCCTTCAGCCATATCCTCCATGGAAAAATTCCGGGCTTTTGCCCTCAGCCCAAACACCTCACCGCCGATATATACAGCATCCGCACCGTATATAACAGCGATCTTCAGGACCTCCAGGCTGCTGGCGGGAATCAGTAATTCTGGTTTTTTTCTCATTTGGCCTGTTCCTCAATGCTTTCTATTTCTTTATACTCAGAGTCACTCCATCTCCCAGAGGCAGAATGGAGGTTTCCAGTTCTTCATGATTCTTCAGTACATAGAGATACTCCCGCATCCGCTTGTAAATCGTGCGGTTCCTGCGCTCCACAGCAAAATGGGATTCTACCAGATCCCCGTCCTGCAGCACATTGTCAGACACCAGCACCGCGCCCGGTGCAAGCAGTCTCAATATCTCCGGAAGAAAATGGATATACTGCGCCTTGGCAGCATCCATAAAAATAAAATCATAGGGACCATCCAGTGTTTTCAAAACCTGGGCAGCATCACCGCAAAGCAGTGTGATCTGCTCTTCCTTCCCTGCTTTTCTGAAATTCTCCCGCGCAATGGGTATCCGCTTCTCATAGTTCTCTATGGTGGTGATCCTGCTGTTTTCGGGCGCATATTCACTCATGAGAAGTGTAGAGAACCCAACAGCAGTCCCCACCTCTAAAATGAGGCGGGGACGTTTTATCTGAAGCAATACTTTCAGGAAACTCTGCATCTCTCTGCGGATCACAGGCACCCTGTCCTCCCTGGCTTTTTTCTCCAGTTCGTTGAGAAAGGGGGTATTGCCCCTGTCCAGGGAATTGATGTAGGTCACCATTCTCTCGTCAACTATCACATTTATTTCCTCTGTTACTCCTGTTCACCTGTGTCAGATTCACCGGATTCGTCGGATTCACCGCCTTCACCTGCATCCTCACCGCCCGTATCCGTGTCACCGCCGTCTGTCTCTGAGGTATCCTGCACAGCCGAATTGCCGTCCGTGCCGTCACCCTGCGTAGGCTGGCCGTCCACATTCTCCCGGGCCAGAATTGCCATCATCTCTTCTGCTGTCATATTTGTATTCAGGATATAGGTGCCTGCCTGCAGTTTGTCCTTGTAATTGGACAGCTTCTCCTGTACCACAAAAACTTTTGCATCCTCGATCAGTCCCTTTTTCTTCAGGATCTTTCCTATCTGATAGACAGAGGAGCCATCCTTGATCACAACTGTGATATCTGTACCCTCGCCATCAGCCATGGGGACTTCATTAAAAATCGCATATCCGAAATCATAGGCAGACTTGCCCACAAAAATGACAGCAAATATAATACAGGCATAGACTGCCAGTCTGAAAAAACCACTTGCCATTATAGATGCCGCACCCTGTTTTCTGATTCCTTTTGCCATGTTGTTCTCCTTATTTTTAAAGATCCGGAATATCCAACTGTATTCCCTGATGGATGGACGCGTCAATACTCTGAAGCTGTCTGCACAGCGTAAGCTCCGCCTCTAAAAAACGGTTCACCTCCGGTATCCTGCACAATTCATCCATCTTGCTGTCTACATCATCAATCGCGTCATAGAGATTGATCTCATCACCTTCTGCCTGAATCTGGTAATTCAGCTTGCGCAGTTCATCTACCTGTTCCTTCAGCCCCGGAATTGCCTTGATCTCCTCCAAAGCCGTGCAATACTGCTTGTAGACAACGCCGTTCTTGATCGCATGCACCAGCTTGTCCACGCAGACGTCGATAATACTCATTTCCTAAGCCTCCATGATGATCGGCAGAATCATGGGATTTCTCTTGGTCCTCTTCCATAAAAATTCACCCAGGGAGTCCTTGATGACATTCTTGATCTTGCCCCAGTCCGTAATATGCTTGTCCAGACACACATCTATGGCGTCCTCCACCACGATTCTGGCCTCATCCATCAAATCTTCCGATTCTCTCACATATACAAAACCACGGGATACAATATCCGGTCCTGCCAGGAGACGGCTGGAACGCTTCTCCAGTGTCAGCACCACGATCATGATGCCGTCCTCTGCCAGATGCTGACGGTCGCGAAGCACGATATTTCCCACATCGCCCACGCCGAGTCCGTCCACCAGGATTGCTCCTGTCCGCACTTTTCCTGTAACCTTTGCCGGTTCCTCCTCATTCAGTTCCAGCACATCGCCGGACTGCAGGATAAACACATTTTCTTTGGGGATTCCCAAATCCAGAGCAAGTCCTGCCTGGGCCTTCAGATGACGGTATTCGCCGTGCACCGGAATGGCATATTTGGGTTTTACCAGGGAATAGATCAGCTTGATTTCTTCCTGGCAGGCATGTCCGGATACATGGGCATCCTGGAAGATAACATCTGCACCTTTCATGCTCAGTTCATTGATAACCTTGGATACTGCCTTTTCATTGCCCGGAATGGGATTGGAACTGAAAATAATCGTATCGTTTGGTTTGATGGTCACTTTTTTATGAATGCTGGCTGCCATTCTGGAGAGGGCCGCCATGGACTCCCCCTGGCTGCCCGTGGTGATCAGCGTAACCTTCTCATCCGGGTAATTCCGAAGCTGGTCGATCTCAATGAGCGTCTTGTCCGGAATCTTCAGATACCCCAGCTCAGAGGCTGTGCCGATAACATTTACCATGCTCCGGCCCTCCACAGCCACCTTCCTGCCGTATTTGTAGGCAGAATTGATGATCTGCTGCACCCTGTCCACATTGGAGGCAAAGGTCGCTATGATGATCCTGGTATTCTTGTGTTCCGCAAATATATTGTCAAAAGTTCTTCCAACCGTGCGCTCAGACATGGTAAATCCCTTGCGCTCCGCATTGGTACTGTCGCACATGAGTGCCAGTACGCCTTTCTTTCCGATCTCCGCAAACCGCTGCAGGTCAATGGCATCTCCAAATACAGGTGTATAGTCCACCTTGAAGTCGCCTGTGTGCACCACGATCCCTGCCGGTGAGTAGATGGCCAGGGCGGATGCATCCTGGATACTGTGATTTGTCTTGATAAATTCTATACGAAAGCAGCCCAGGTTAATGGACTGTCCATGTTTGATCACTTTTCTCTTAGTGCTTCTGAGCAGATTGTGCTCTTTAAATTTATTTTCAATTAATCCGATCGTAAGCTTTGTTGCATAGATGGGTATATTGATCTCCTTCATTACATAAGGAAGTGCACCGATATGGTCCTCGTGGCCATGGGTGATAACGAATCCTTTGACTTTGTCAATATTGTCCTTCAGATATGTGATGTCCGGTATCACAAGGTCAATTCCCAGCATATCGTCCTCGGGAAATGACAGACCGCAGTCCACAACGACAATACTGTCCTCATATTCAAAGGCAGTAATATTCATTCCTATCTGTTCCAACCCGCCCAAAGGAATGATCTTCAATTTTGAGTTGTTATTTTTTTTCAAGTTAATTCCTCCAATTTTCCGTTCAAATGTAACTGTTCAGCGCCGCAAACGCACTGACTCACGGAACTGCTCCGCTCAATTTTCAAATTCAACGTCCTCTAACATGGCCTCAAAGACTTTGTAAACCGCATCGTATTCTGTGTCATCTTCCACAAACACGTAGCAGCCTTCTTCCTCGCCATCCTCTGAAATGTCCTTTAATATATATGCTGCCGCCCCTTCATCGTCCGAATCCTCAGGGTCTATGACCAGCAGATATACGCTTCCGTTCACTCTTGTCTGTTCCAGAATTCCCAACTCTAATTCTGTTCCGTCTTCTCCATCAAAAATAATTGTCTCCATACATTCTTCCTTTCTGTCGTTCTTTTTACGTGCATAAACGCCCAAACCCGGAAACGAGCCTTCTTCCCCTCAATAGTCCAAATACGGTATCAAGCTGAAATCAAACTGTACCCGGGTTTGCTTTTGCATCCAGATAGCCCTGTAAAATAAACACTGCAGCTATCATATCCACGTATTTACTTCTGTTCTCTCTGCGCACACCGCTTTCCATGAGTGTGCGGTTGGCCTCAACAGTAGTCAGCCTTTCATCCCACATGATCACGGGCAGGCCGCATCTTCTCTCCAGCATTTCCTTCAGCTCCAGAGACTTCTGCGCCCGATCTCCTATGGTATTATTCATGTTCTTGGGAAAGCCAAGAACAATCTCTTCCACCTGATATTCGCTGATAAGCTCCTCAATCCGGCGAAGGGATTTTCTAAGTTTATTTTCATCTTCCCGACGGATAATTTCGATTCCCTGGGCAGTAAGACCCAGAGGGTCGCTGATCGCCACCCCTATTGTCTTAGAGCCATAGTCAAGTCCCATGATCCTCATCATCAGTCACGCTTCCAGGATTCGTTCTTAATATACTCCTTCAGAAGCTCCTCCACTAACTCATCACGCTCTACTTTCATGATGGTGCTTCTGGCACCCTTGTAGCTGGTGATATAAGTCGGATCGCCGGACATGATGTAACCAACAATTTGGTTTACCGGATTATATCCTTTCTCCGCCATGGCATTGTACACCAGGTCCAGAACTTCTTTTACCCGGACTTCCGGTTCTGTCTTAACTTTGAAATATTGAGTATTTCCTAAATTATTCTCCATAATCTCTCACGCCCTTATCTAAACTTGTAACTATTCGGGTTACCGTCCACTCCACAGCCTGCCGCTTGTCAATAAGCTATGGGCCATTTGGCAAAACAGCCAATGAGCACTCCAACCGCCGGATAGTTCTCTAAACCATAACCTTATTCTAATATATCTTGGAGGGAAATTCAACCATTATATTGCGCAAATAAAAACGCCATCTTCGACAAATCCAGCAATTTTGCCAATTTTTAAGCAATTCTCCAGGTTTTCTTCTGTCTCTGCCGCCACTTTTAAATACTCTCTGGTATGGCCTATCCAGTATGTTTTTCCCTGGATTTCGGCCTTTTCCTCAAAAAGGATCTCCACTTCTCTGCCAAGATAATATTCCATAAATTTCTGTTTCCGGCGTTTTCCCAGGTCTATGAGGATA
>OJUL01000502.1_pt1 | contig 14194 bp, 10 predicted proteins | sample 1601491 | NCBI WGS metagenome assembly OJUL01 (sample SAMN04436862, study PRJEB24849) | human gut metagenome | biome: human gut; feature: NICU; material: stool | host: Homo sapiens | place: USA: Saint Louis, MO | collected 2011-11-09 | reverse complement strand
GTCTGCATTTACCCCGGCAAGTGAAGTCTTGCTGCGTCACAGTGATGATTTCGAACAAAGCCGTATTCTGTTTGCCGGAGACTTACAGGATGACCTGCCCGCGCGTTTAGATACCGCGGCCAGCCGTGCTCATACCCAGCAATTCCACCACTGGCAGGTGTTAAACCGCCAGATGGGGGATAACGCCCGTTTTAGCCTGGTCGCCACGGCGGATGATGTCGCTGATTGCGATACTTTGATTTACTACTGGCCGAAGAATAAACCGGAAGCCCAGTTCCAGTTGATGAATTTACTTTCTCTGCTTCCGGTGGGCACGGATATTTTTGTCGTTGGCGAGAACCGCAGCGGCGTGCGCAGCGCCGAGCAGATGCTGGCCGATTATGCGCCGTTGAATAAGGTAGACAGCGCCCGTCGCTGCGGCCTCTATTTTGGTCGTCTGGAAAAGCAGCCGGTATTTGATGCCAATAAATTCTGGGGTGAATACAGCGTCGATGGCTTGACGGTCAAAACGCTGCCGGGCGTGTTTAGCCGCGACGGTCTGGATGTCGGCAGTCAGTTGCTGCTCTCGACGCTAACTCCACACACGAAAGGTAAAGTGCTGGATGTCGGCTGTGGCGCGGGCGTACTTTCGGTTGCCTTTGCGCGCCATTCGCCGAAAATTCGTCTCACTCTGTGCGATGTCTCTGCACCAGCGGTAGAAGCCAGCCGCGCAACACTTGCCGCCAACGGCGTTGAAGGTGAAGTCTTTGCCAGCAACGTCTTTTCCGAGGTGAAAGGTCGTTTTGATATGATCATCTCCAACCCGCCGTTCCACGATGGGATGCAAACCAGCCTGGATGCGGCGCAAACGCTGATTCGCGGCGCGGTGCGTCATCTTAATAGCGGCGGCGAGCTGCGAATTGTAGCGAACGCCTTCCTGCCTTACCCGGACGTGCTGGATGAGACATTTGGTTTCCACGAAGTGATTGCGCAAACCGGGCGCTTCAAGGTGTATCGCGCCATTATGACCCGCCAGGCGAAGAAAGGTTAAGTATCTGATATCTGTCGCCGCATACCGTGTTGGATGCGGCGTACACGCCTTATCTGACCGACAAACGAATTATCCACAATCCGCTGATGGACATTTTTCCAGCAATTACACCTCTGTCGATAATTAACTATTGACGAAAAGCTGAAAACCACTAGAATGCGCCTCCGTGGTAGCAATTCTTTTTAAGAATTGATGGTATGCGAAGGTGGCGGAATTGGTAGACGCGCTAGCTTCAGGTGTTAGTGTCCTTACGGACGTGGGGGTTCAAGTCCCCCCCCTCGCACCAATTATCTTTACTTCTTTTCTTGTCTCTTCACTGTTTTATCACCCCTGATTCAAATTCATTATCATCAGCATGATGCCAGCAATAAGCGCCAGGCACGATGGTAGCAAAACGTAATGCCGTAACTGTTTGTGATACAGCATCACCGGCGTCAATACCAATCCCATCAGAATGACAATCCGCCATTGATCCGGCGATAAATCCGCATACATCAGCCCTGCAATCAGCAATCCCGGCAGCAACACTCCCCAGCCACTGCCCAGCGTACGTTGCAACATGGTTTCATCTCTTTCATTGATAATGATAACCAATATCATATGATAATTTTTATCATTTGCAAGCCAGAGAAATCCCTTGCTATCGGGTAAACCTATCGATAGGATTAGCAATCATTATCATTTAGATTACTATCACGATTATGGCCTATCGTTCCGCACCGCTCTATGAAGATGTTATCTGGCGAACGCATCTCCAGCCGCAGGATGCTGGGCTTGCACAAGCCGTGCGGGCGGCGATCGCCGAACATCGTGAACATTTGCTGGAGTTTATCCGCCTGGATGAACCCGCCCCACTTAACGCCATGACGCTGGCGCAATGGTCATCACCGAATGCGCTAAGTTCTCTACTCGCGGTCTATTCCGATCATATCTACCGCAACCAACCTTTGATGATCCGCGAAAACAAACCGCTGATCTCACTGTGGGCGCAATGGTATATCGGCCTGATGGTACCACCATTAATGCTGGCGCTGCTGACTCAGGAAAAAGCATTAGATGTGTCGCCGGAACACGTCCACGTTGAGTTTCACGAAACCGGACGCGCCGCCTGTTTCTGGGTCGATGTGTGTGAAGATAAAAACGCAACACTACATTCGCCGCAGCAGCGAATGGAAACGTTAATCAGCCAGGCGCTTGTTCCGGTTGTGCAGGCACTAGAAGCAACGGGAGAGATTAACGGCAAACTTATCTGGAGCAATACCGGTTATTTGATCAACTGGTATCTGACTGAGATGAAACAGCTGCTCGGCGAGGCGACGGTTGAATCGCTGCGCCATGCCCTCTTTTTTGAGAAAACGCTTACTACCGGTGAAGATAATCCACTCTGGCGTACCGTGGTGCTACGCGACGGCCTGCTGGTGCGCCGCACTTGCTGCCAGCGTTATCGCTTACCGGATGTGCAGCAATGTGACGATTGTACGCTGAAATGAAAACACTGCCGGGGAAGTAAACCCGGCATCATGCGGATTAATAAGGATGCAACACATTACTTGTTTCGCAATGCCGCATACATAACAGAATATCTGCGGCCTCCAACAACCCTGCATCAGAACTGACGCCCAGTTTCGACATCACATTAAATTTATGTGCACGGATCGTTTTGATATTGCGTTTAAGCTGCTCGGCAATTTGTGTCATTGAGTAGCCACGCGACATAAAGCGCAATATTTCTCTCTCCGTCGGGCTTAGCGTCCGGCTTTGGTTAATGTACCACTGATTGTTCAGTCGATCGGTCGCCTGACGTACACCATTTAATGACAAAAAGAGTTCCTGATGAAAAATCTCCAGCGTTGACGCTTTACTTAATACACCGTCCAGCGGTGATGGCGACAATGAACCAATCAGCCGAGCTTCAATATCATCATCCGCAATAACTAAACGCCGGGTACGCGGAAACTTAATCGCCAGTTCAGTCAGGCAGGATAATCCCTCTCTGCGCGCACTTCTCATGGCAGAAAAAGAAAAAATGACCGCCGCAAACGAGATCCGCGACATGGCATCCTGAAATGACTCCTGACTGGTATAGGTATGGAGCTTATAAGGGTTACCCGCAAACTTTCTGAATAAACTCTCAATACCGATACGACTCATGACGCATTTTTCTATGAGTGCGACATTTCTCTTCTTAATTCGGCTGTGTTCCATTCTGCGGCATCTCCATAAACAGAAGGCAAGTTAAGTTCTCTTGCACCCTGCGCGCTATTTATCCATGCATACATTTCAGCGTTGCTGTGAATTGCCAGTCGACGCATCGCACTGTTTTTTTGGGCGCTAATAGTTTTATTACTTTTCTTAAGCAATGAAGCTATCTGGTTGATGCCCCATCCTTTACCTAATAGCCGCAGTACCTTGCGCTCTGAAAGAGTGAGAATGACGGAGCGATAGCTAAAATTATGAGTTTCAGTCATTGCCGGAGAGGTCAGCATGGCGCTGATACGCTCTGAGTGCGTATTGCCGGAACGTACGGTCTTGACCAGATTCTCAATGGGTTCAACATCAGACAATAATGTCGCCGTAGGGCACATGAGCAATTCTACTGCCTGGGAATACCAGGAGCGTGACACCATGAAAACCCAGTGAATTTCCCGATATTGTGAGATTAAAGAGTAATAATGCTCACAAACAGAACGTGGCTCTTCACTTTCACTGGCTAAATCAGCAATGACTAATCCGGAACGACGTAATTGTAATAAGGTAAGGTCCTCCGCAGAGGCGCTGGATATTATTTCATATTCAGGGAAGTGAGTCCTCATGACCTCTTTTAATCCTGCTTGCATAACAGGTATTTTACTGATAACAATTCCATTTTTGCAGCATCCTGGCAACATATTTCCTCCACATCCACTGTCTAAAAATCATGATGGCTTATTCAAGGTATTCATTCCTTAAATATTTCCAGCAAATTAATAGATTAAGCGAATAAATTATCCTTAGCATTCACTTTCATATCAGCATACTCCTGCTGCACAACAACTCCACTGCATGTGTCAGAAGGTTAGCATCAAATGATAACCTGGTGAAATAGCCTGGAGACATTTAAAATATCTACATTAAGTTGTTAGAAATACTTAATGAAAAACAGAAATCTCATTCATTTAATTTATAATTAAATGATATCTCTTCCCGCAAAATGCGGGAATCACACAATCAATATTTATTCAATAAAATCTGATGGTTTTAACTTGTTAACATTAAAAAACGCGCCCAGCTATCTATTAGCCTGACTCGTAAAGGCCAAATAACAAATTCATTATAGTGATAATATTCATGCGATAGTTTGTTTACGGCGAGAGATAATTCGCTTTTTATCACCGAGCATCTCCCGATAACCAGGATTAATCAGCGCAATTTTGATCTTAACCTACCGCAAAACAACCGTGCTTCATGATACAAATGGATTCTCATTATCTGAACAATACGCATCACGTCTATGACAAAGGGCGAGTTATGCAAACTGAGCAACAGCGAGCCGTAACACGGCTTTGTATCCAGTGTGGATTATTTCTTTTGCAACATGGTGCGGAAAGCGCGTTGGTTGATGAACTTTCCTCACGACTGGGTCGGGCGTTGGGAATGGACAGCGTCGAAAGTTCTATCTCTTCGAACGCCATCGTGCTGACAACCATTAAAGATGGGCAATGCCTGACATCGACACGTAAAAATCACGATCGCGGCATTAATATGCATGTGGTGACTGAAGTCCAGCACATTGTGATTCTGGCGGAGCATCATCTGCTGGATTACAAAGGCGTAGAGAAACGATTTAGCCAAATTCAGCCATTACGTTACCCAAGATGGCTGGTAGCCTTAATGGTTGGCCTTTCCTGCGCCTGTTTCTGTAAACTCAATAAAGGTGGCTGGGATGGTGCCGTCATCACCTTCCTGGCCAGTACGGCCGCGATGTATATCCGCCAGCTACTGGCACAACGTCATCTTCATCCACAGATCAACTTTTGCCTCACCGCTTTCGCCGCCACCACCATTTCCGGATTGCTTTTGCAACTTCCCACTTTCAGCAATACCCCCACCATTGCGATGGCCGCCAGCGTTCTGCTGCTGGTGCCGGGCTTTCCGTTGATAAATGCCGTCGCCGATATGTTTAAAGGCCACATCAATACCGGACTGGCACGCTGGGCAATCGCCAGTCTGCTGACACTGGCTACCTGTGTCGGCGTAGTAATGGCACTGACGATTTGGGGGCTACGCGGATGGGTGTGATCGAATTTCTGTTAGCGTTGGCGCAGGATATGATCCTCGCCGCCATTCCTGCGGTCGGCTTTGCGATGGTGTTCAACGTTCCCGTTCGAGCGTTACGCTGGTGTGCGCTGCTTGGTGCGATAGGTCATGGTTCCCGAATGATCTTAATGACCAGCGGGCTGAATATTGAATGGTCAACCTTTATGGCCTCTATGCTGGTCGGCACCATTGGTATTCAATGGTCGCGCTGGTATCTGGCGCATCCGAAAGTGTTTACCGTGGCGGCTGTTATCCCTATGTTCCCCGGCATATCAGCTTATACCGCAATGATTTCGGCGGTAAAAATCAGCCAGCTAGGTTACAGCGAACCGTTGATGATTACCCTGTTAACCAACTTTCTTACAGCTTCATCGATTGTTGGTGCGTTATCCATCGGTCTTTCCATTCCTGGATTATGGTTGTACCGCAAGCGCCCTCGCGTATAAAATTGCCTCACTTAAAGCACGCGGATGAGAGACAGCCTCCTCTCCTCCGTGTGTTACTATAAAAGTTATCTCCCTTCTCGTTCATCGTTCCATATTTGAGAAACAGTATGTCTTCCAGAGTTTTGACCCCGGACGTCGTTGGTATTGACGCCCTGGTACACGATCACCAAACCGTTCTGGCAAAAGCTGAAGGCGGTGTGGTTGCCGTATTTGCTAACAATGCCCCGGCGTTTTATGCCATCACGCCTGCACGCCTGGCTGAACTGCTGGCGCTGGAAGAAAAGCTGGCGCGTCCGGGAAGTGACGTGGCCCTGGACGATCAACTCTATCAGGAACCGCAAACCGCTCCCGTTGCCGTACCCATGGGGAAATTTGCCATGTATCCGGACTGGCAACCCGATGCCGACTTTATCCGCCTGGCGGCGCTATGGGGCGTGGCACTAAGAGAGCCGGTGACCGCCGAAGAACTGGCGTCATTCATTGCCTACTGGCAGGCGGAAGGCAAAGTCTTTCACCATGTGCAGTGGCAACAAAAACTGGCGCGCAGCCTGCAAATCGGTCGTGCCAGCAACGGCGGACTGCCGAAACGAGATGTGAATACGGTCAGTGAACCTGACAGCCAAATTCCACCAGGATTCAGAGGGTAACGATGAAAAACGTTGGCGACCTGATGCAACGCCTGCAAAAAATGATGCCTGCCCATATCAAACCTGCTTTCAAAACGGGTGAAGAACTACTGGCCTGGCAGAAAGAACAAGGGGCGATCCGCTCCGCCGCTCTCGAACGTGAAAATCGGGCGATGAAAATGCAGCGCACCTTTAACCGCTCCGGTATTCGTCCACTGCATCAGAACTGCTCCTTTGAGAACTATCGCGTTGAGTGTGAAGGGCAAATGAATGCGTTAAGCAAAGCGCGCCAGTATGTCGAAGAGTTTGACGGCAACATCGCCAGCTTCATCTTTTCTGGCAAGCCAGGAACCGGCAAAAACCATCTGGCGGCGGCAATCTGCAACGAGCTGCTGCTACGCGGTAAATCCGTATTGATCATCACCGTGGCCGATATTATGTCGGCGATGAAAGATACCTTCAGGAATAGCGGTACCAGCGAAGAACAGCTGCTTAACGATCTGAGTAACGTTGATCTGCTAGTGATCGATGAGATCGGCGTGCAGACCGAATCGAAATACGAAAAAGTGATCATCAACCAGATCGTCGATCGCCGCTCTTCTTCCAAACGCCCAACCGGGATGCTGACCAACAGCAATATGGAAGAGATGACCAAGTTGCTGGGCGAACGCGTGATGGACCGTATGCGCCTGGGTAACAGTTTGTGGGTGATCTTCAACTGGGATAGCTACCGTAGCCGTGTAACAGGTAAAGAGTATTAATCCCCGTTTCTGGCGGTATACTGCGACACAATTCAACCTTGAGTAATGATGATGAAAACTATTAAACATCTTCTGTGCTGTGCCATTGCCGCCAGCGCATTAATTTCCACCGGGGTGCATGCTGCGTCCTGGAAAGATGCGCTCTCCAGCGCCGCCAGCGAACTTGGCAACCAAAACAACACGACACAGGAAGGCGGTTGGTCGCTCGCGTCATTAACTAACTTGCTTAGCAGCGGGAACCAGGCCTTAAGCGCAGATAACATGAACAACGCCGCAGGCATTCTGCAATACTGCGCGAAGCAAAAGCTGGCTTCGGTAACCGATGCCGAAAACATCAAGAATCAGGTACTGGAAAAACTGGGCCTGAACAGTGAAGAGCAAAAAGAAGACACCAACTATCTGGATGGCATTCAGGGTTTGCTGAAAACCAAAGATGGTCAGCAACTCAATCTGGATAATATTGGAACGACTCCGCTGGCAGAAAAGGTGAAAACCAAAGCCTGCGATCTGGTGTTAAAGCAGGGGCTGAACTTCATTTCCTGAACCGCGAAACGCCGCGTTTTAGCTGTTACCCGGCTGACGCGGCTCTCTCCTGCCCTTTTCCCTGCTCCTGGACGGTTTTACCCCTGTTACACGGGAAGCGATCGCGATCAAAAAAGTCTGTTTATAAACTAATTCCTAACAACGTCGCATTTTTTTGACACTAGAATTGCAGCAATATGGCGACGCCATTACATTGTGCTTCTCAAAAAGCTTAAACATTGGCTAAACGGCCCGGTTTAGTGAGGATCGCCCGTTGTCAGAACTACTCTCTTTCGCCCTTTTTCTCGCCTCTGTGCTGATTTACGCATGGAAAGCGGGACGTAACACCTGGTGGTTTGCGGCCACATTAACGGTACTGGGGCTATTTGTCGTTTTAAATATCACCCTGTTTGCCAGCGACTATTTTACTGGCGATGGTATTAACGACGCGGTTCTCTATACCTTAACCAACAGCCTGACCGGTGCTGGCGTCAGCAAATACATCCTGCCGGGTATCGGCATTGTGCTGGGGCTGACGGCGGTGTTCGGTGCGCTGGGCTGGATCCTGCGCCGTCGTCGCCATCATCCGCACCATTTTGGTTACAGCCTGCTGGCACTCTTACTGGCGCTGGGTTCAGTGGATGCCAGCCCGGCATTTCGTCAGATAACGGAACTGGTGAAATCCCAGTCACGCGACGGCGACCCGGACTTTGCGGCTTATTATAAAGAGCCGTCGAAAACTATCCCTGACCCGAAACTCAACCTAGTTTATATCTACGGCGAAAGTCTCGAGCGGACCTATTTTGATAACGAGGCTTTCCCGGATCTCACGCCTGAACTGGGCGCGTTGAAAAATGAAGGCCTGGATTTCAGCCACACGCAGCAGTTGCCGGGAACGGATTACACGATTGCGGGCATGGTGGCTTCTCAGTGCGGCATACCGCTGTTTGCCCCATTTGAAGGCAACGCCTCCGCTTCTGTTTCCAGCTTCTTCCCGCAGAACATCTGTCTGGGCGATATTCTGAAAAACTCGGGTTATCAGAACTATTTCGTGCAGGGCGCGAATCTGCGTTTTGCCGGTAAAGATGTGTTCCTGAAATCGCACGGCTTCGACCACTTATACGGCTCAGAAGAGCTGAAAAGCGTGGTGGCCGACCCGCACTATCGCAACGACTGGGGATTCTACGACGATACCGTTCTCGATGAAGCGTGGAAAAAATTTGAAGAGCTTTCCCGCTCAGGTCAGCGATTCTCACTGTTTACCCTGACAGTCGATACCCATCACCCGGATGGTTTTATCTCGCGCACCTGTAACCGCAAAAAATATGATTTTGACGGTAAGCCGAATCAGTCATTCAGCGCGGTAAGTTGCAGCCAGGAGAATATTGCGACGTTTATCAACAAAATCAAAGCGTCACCGTGGTTTAAAGATACCGTCATCGTCGTCTCTTCTGACCATTTAGCGATGAACAATACGGCGTGGAAATACCTTAATAAGCAGGATCGCAATAACCTGTTTTTTGTCATCCGTGGCGACAAGCCGCAGCAAGAGACGCTGGCAGTGAAGCGTAATACGATGGATAACGGCGCGACGGTGCTGGACATTCTCGGTGGCGATAACTATCTCGGACTTGGCCGTAGCAGTTTATCCGGGCAGTCGATGTCGGAAATCTTCCTCAATATCAAAGAGAAAACATTGGCGTGGAAGCCGGATATCATCCGCCTGTGGAAATTCCCTAAAGAGATGAAAGAGTTCACCATCGACCAGCAGAAAAACATGATTGCCTTCTCAGGTAGCCATTTCCGTTTGCCGCTGCTGTTGCGGGTTTCAGACAAACGCGTGGAACCGCTGCCGGAAAGCGAATACTCAGCACCGCTGCGTTTCCAGCTGGCAGATTTCGCTCCACGCGACAATTTCGTCTGGGTTGACCGTTGCTACAAGATGGCACAACTCTGGGCTCCGGAACTGGCACTCTCCACCGACTGGTGTGTCTCGCAAGGGCAGCTTGGCGGTCAGCAAATTGTTCAGCATGTTGACAAAGCAATATGGAAGGGCAAAACGGCATTTAAAGATACGGTCATCGACATGGCGCGTTACAAAGGCAATGTCGATACGCTAAAGATTGTTGATAACGATATTCGCTACAAAGCCGACAGTTTCATCTTTAACGTCGCTGGTGCGCCAGAAGAGGTGAAACAGTTTAGCGGGATTTCTCGTCCAGAGTCGTGGGGCCGCTGGTCCAACGCACAGCTGGGCGATGAAGTAAAAATCGAGTACAAGCATCCGCTGCCGAAGAAATTTGACCTGGTGATTACCGCCAAAGCATACGGCAATAACGCCAGCCGTCCTATTCCGGTACGCGTAGGCAATGAAGAACAAACCCTTGTGCTGGGCAATGAAGTGACCACCACCACACTGCATTTCGATAACCCAACCGATGCCGACACACTGGTAATTGTGCCGCCGGAACCTGTCTCAACCAACGAAGGGAATATCCTCGGACACTCGCCGCGTAAGCTCGGGATCGGCATGGTGGAAATTAAAGTGGTAGAACGTGAAGGGTAATTCCTGACTGATGTGTAGGTCGCATAAGGTGCGACCTACACGCCTTCTCCGGCTTACAACACATTATTAAGAAACAAAAAAACAGCGCCCAACACTTCCCCGGACGCTGCATGGCAACTTGAATAATCTCGCCTTATCAGAAAGTAATTACGCCCTTAATCAACTCACGATTGTTAATCACATCGCGCTCGTAGGTTTCTGCCAGCGTGGCGAACGGATAGCGGTGGGTTAACATCATGTCGGCAGTGATTTTCCCTTCCGCCATCAATCGACCGACTTTAGCGAAATCTTCCGGCGTGGCGTTGCGGCTGCCCATCATCGTCGTTTCTTTTTTATGGAATTCCGGATCGGAGAACTGCAACTCACCTTTAAACAGGCCGACAAATACCCCCGTACCGCCGTGACGAATCAGATTTACGGTGTTATTCATCGCATGTTGATTACCTGTCGCGTCAATCACTTTCTGCGCCAGCGAACCACCAAACTGCGCCCGCAGCTGCGCGTCAAAATCTTCGGCTGACGGGTCCAGAACAGGTAATTCCAGACGCGTTGCCACATGTTCACGGCGCGCCGGACTGGTATCCGCCACCACCACCTGCGCGCCATCGGCTTTAGCGATTGCCGCCGCGCCCAGACCGATTGGCCCCGCCCCGACCACCAGCACCTGCTCGCCGGGAGCAATGGCTGCGCGACGCACCGCATGAGCGCTAATAGCGAAAGGTTCAATCAATGCTGCCGCCTGCGGGTCAATACCGTCTGCGGGCAAAATGTTCGCCACCGGCACGCTCAAATACTCACTAAAACCGCCATCCTGATGCACGCCAATGACTGAAATTTTTTCACAGCAATTGGTACGACCGCTTTTACACGCCGGGCATTGCTGACAAGAAATATACGGAATTACCGCAACTTGCTGTCCGATATTAAAATTGTGAATGTTTTTTCCTGATTCAATAATCTCCCCACATATTTCATGGCCTAAAACGCGTGGATAACTAAAAAATGGCTGATTGCCCGCCCAGGCATGAATATCTGTACCGCAAATCCCGACAGTTTTAATTTTAATTAATGCTTCATTATCGCCTGGCACCGGTCTTTCCCGGACTTCCCATACTAAATTCTTTATTTCCTGACAAATTAATACTTTCATTGTGGACATGATTCACCGCTCCTTTTATTTTATGACTTTCAGATATCGTCGAATTTATAAGAGCGCCTGAATTTACCCATAAAATATGCGGATGATCGCGCATAAAAATGTTTTAAATCGGCTTTTAATGCCGGACTGGAGGGAAGAATGAGTCGTTCGCAGAATTTACGTCATAGCGTCATAAATCAGGTGATTGAAGATATGGCGAGGGGCAATATTCCTTCTCCGCTGCCTTCACAAAGCGGACTGGCAGAAATGTATAACATCAGTCGCACTACGGTACGCCACATACTCCAGCATTTAAGCGCATGTGGCGTGCTCACCCTGGTGGGGAAAAATTATGTTATCGCCCGCAAACCCGAACAGAACGATGGATTTGATTGCATCACGGCCTCGCTGAAAGAGCAAAACCGTCTTTTCGAGCAGGCATTTTTCACCATGATTAACCTGCGCCAGTTACGCGCCGGAGAAAGCTTTTCCGAACTTCAGCTGGCGCGAGCGGCAAGCGTCAGTCCGGTAGTGGTACGAGAATATCTTTTGAAATTCGGTCGTTATAATCTTATTCAAAGCGAAAAGCGCGGCCAATGGAGCATGAAGCAGTTCGATCAATCCTACGCCGAGCAGCTGTTTGAGCTACGCGAAATGCTCGAAACACATTCCCTGCAACACTTTCTCAACCTTCCCGATGATGACCCTCGCTGGTTGCAGGCGAAAACCATGCTCGAACGTCACAGGACATTGCGCGACAGCATTGGCAGCAACTTTCGAATGTTTTCTCAATTAGACCGTGATTTTCATGCCATGCTGTTATCCGCTGCTGACAACATCTTTTTTAATCAATCACTTGAAATTATATCGGTGATCTTTCATTTTCACTATCAATGGGATGAAAGCGATCTCAAACAGCGCAATATCATTGCTGTTGATGAACATATGACCATTCTCAGCGCCCTGATTTGCCGTAGCGATTTAGATGCAATAACGGCGTTGCGAAACCATCTGGATACCGCCAAACAATCAATGATTCGTTCCATCAGGCAACATCACCGATAAATTAAGTACAGATTAAAAACATTGATTCTTGGTTTATATCACTATGTTGTATTAATGCAGTATTAATCCAGGCGATTGTTCTGCCCATAAGGAAATACATAGGGAATAAACGATGCTGGAAGTATTACTCTCAGCCATCATTTAATTCCCTATTACTGGCAGCGATAAAATTATCGGCTATCCATGATTAACGTTTCCAGCACATCTAATTCACTGACTATTTTTGCCAGTGTTTCATCACTGACTTCTTGCCTTGCGCGCATCTGGTAAATAGCCGCGCGTTTGGCATTTAACGCCGCCAGATTAAATGTTCTTTCCAGCTTCGCACGCTGCATATGCAGGGAATTATCATTAGGCGACATATCCTCTTCACTATGTCGCATATAACCGATAACTCTGGCCCCCGTTTCCATAATCAACTCGTTATCGAGGTTTTCTGTTCTGGCGCGCAGCAAACGTTGCTCGGTCTTTTGCACACTCAGTATGGCCATTTTAGCCATAAACAGATCGGCAGCTTCCTCTTCTTTTTGTCGGTTATCGCTGAAAATCCCCACATTTTTCCCCAGTAATAACGGCAGAATAATAATGCCGCAAACCAGCGAAAAGAGGATCACACCTGTGGCGAGAAATACCAGCAAGTAACGCCCGGGAAAAGGTGTGCCATCCGGCAGCAATAACGGGATAGAAAGCACCCCCGCAAGCGTGATAGCTCCGCGCACCCCCGCAAAGGTCGCCAGCAGCATATGACGCGTTTTATATCCAGCAAACAGCATCGGATGTTTGCCGGGTCGTTTACGGCTATACAGACGCATCAGCCAAAGCCAGCCCAGGCGCACAACCATTAACGCCAGGTAGATCCAAATGACATCAAGGAGCAGCGATCCGGTGTCCACCAGTGGATCGTTTTCTGCACGGATCAGTGATTCCGAAATAATGCCCGGCAGTTGTAAGCCTAAAATCAGAAACACCATGCCGTTAAAGACATATTCAAGCATCGACCAGCTACTTTTAGCTTTAATTCTCAGGCGAATAGGCGCGTGGTGGACTACGCCAATGCGACTGGTTGTTAACCCCGCGGCGACAGCGGCAAGAATGCCAGATAAGCCAAAATGTTCCGCAACCAGATAAACAATAAACGGCAACAGAAGCATCAATACAATCTGAATGGAAGGTTCATCGTGAGCATATCGGCTGATCAACAGCAGCCCTTTACCATATAACCAGGTAACAGCGATCCCCACGGCAATACCGCCCAACGCAACGACAAAAAACGCAATGGTTGCGCCATGAACGCTGAATTCCATCGTTCCCATCGTCACTGCAACAGCAAATTTCAACGCCACCAGGCCGGAAGCATCATTCATCAACGCTTCGCCTTCGAGCACTTCCTGGATGTTTTTGCTGATACGCCCTTTCCCGACAATCCCCAGCAACGCCACGGCATCGGTAGGCGACAACACGGCGGCTAATGCGAAAGCAGCGATGAGCGGCACATTCGGTAAGAGTAAATGAATCACATAGCCGACACCAAAAATAGTGATTAGTACCAACACAAGTGCCAGGCTGATAATTTCCCGGCTGTGCTTGATCAATTCTTTAGGTTGTATTTTTGAACTTTCAGCAAACAACAGGGGTGGTATAAACAATAAGAGAAAAAGTTCAGGATTGAATTCCACATGCAGACCAAATATAGGCTGGGCCAGTACTGCGCCAGCGGCAATCTGGATTAAAGGAAGTGGTATCT
>OJUL01000498.1_pt1 | contig 14273 bp, 12 predicted proteins | sample 1601491 | NCBI WGS metagenome assembly OJUL01 (sample SAMN04436862, study PRJEB24849) | human gut metagenome | biome: human gut; feature: NICU; material: stool | host: Homo sapiens | place: USA: Saint Louis, MO | collected 2011-11-09 | reverse complement strand
CGGGCGCATGCGCGGTATGACCGAACAAGTCAGGAGTAGGTATGAACAAGAAAAGACGCTCAGTTCCCGGTATCAGACACTATGATGGCCCTGCCGGCGGCTGGGGTGCGCTAAAAGCGACAGCCATTGCGGTACGAACCCAGATGGATACCTTTGATGCCCCCGCCACGCTGCTGCGCACCAACCAGCCTGATGGTTTTGACTGCCCGGGCTGCGCGTGGCCCGATAAAGAACACAAATCGACCTTCCAGTTTTGTGAGAACGGCGCCAAAGCGGTAACCTGGGAAGCCACCAGCAAACGCGTTACCCCCGCGTTCCTGGCGGAAAACACCGTCTCTTCTCTGCTGGCTAAATCTGACTTTGAGCTGGAAGGGTATGGTCGTCTGACGCATCCTCTGCGCTATGACCGGGTAAGCGACACGTTCAAACCGGTTGAGTGGGACGAGGCGTTTCAACGTATCGGCGAGGTGTTGCGCGAGCTTGAACCGGACCAGGTCGAGTTCTATACCTCCGGGCGAGCCTCTAATGAAGCGGCGTATCTTTTCCAGCTGTTTGCACGCGAATACGGCACCAATAACTTCCCCGACTGCTCGAATATGTGTCACGAGGCCACCAGCGTCGGTCTACCCCGCTCCATCGGGATCGGGAAAGGCACCGTCTCACTGGACGACTTCGATAACACCGAGCTGGTGATCTCCATCGGCCATAACCCCGGCACGAACCATCCGCGGATGATGGGTACGCTTCATGAGCTGGCGCGACGCAACGTGCCGATTATCGTCTTTAACCCGTTACGCGAGCGCGCCCTGGAACGTTTTGCTGACCCGCAAAGCGTCATTGAAATGGCAACCTATAGCTCAACGGACATCGCCTCGACCTACTTCCAGGTGAAGGCCGGAGGCGATGCCGCCGCGCTGAAAGGTATGGCCAAACACCTGCTGGAAATGGAGGCCGAACGCGGTAACGTGCTCGACCACACGTTTATCGCAGAACACACCCAGGGCTTTGATGACTTTGCCGCCGACATCGCGCAGACGCGCTGGGATGACATTGAGCGCGAGTCCGGGCTCAACCAGGCTGCGCTCAAAAAGGTGGCCGAGGCCTATGCGAAATCCAACGCCACCATCATTACCTACGGGATGGGGATTACCCAGCACAATAAAGGCACGGCAAATGTCCGGCTGATCGCTGATGTGCTGCTTCTGCGCGGAAATATCGGCAAGCCCGGTGCGGGAATATGCCCTCTTCGCGGCCACTCTAACGTTCAGGGGAACCGTACCGTCGGGATTAGCGAGAAGCCCACCCCGGCCTTCCTGAACCGTCTGAAAGAGGTGTTTGGCTTTGAGCCCCCTTCTCACCATGGGCATGATGCGGTGCAGGCGACCCAGGCCATGATCGACGGTCGGGCGAAAGCGCTTATCTGCCTCGGCGGTAACTTTGCCGTCGCGATGCCCGATCACGAGAACGGCTTCCCGGCAATGGGTAACCTTGATTTGAGTGTTCACGTTGGTACTAAGCTGAACCGTACCCATCTGCTGGTGGGTAAAGAGACGTTTATTTTCCCGTGCCTTGGCCGTACCGAGCTGGATGTTCAGGCCACCGGTCGTCAGTCCATCACCGTCGAAGACTCCATGTCGATGGTGCACGCCTCCTCCGGCAAGCTGAAACCCGCCTCACCGTTACTCCGTTCAGAACCCGCCATCGTCGCCGGCATGGCGAAAGCCACCCTGCAGGAGACCCGCGTGGACTGGATGACGCTGGTTGAAGATTATGACCGTATCCGCGATCTGATCGAGCAGACCATCCCGGGCTTTGAGGACTACAATGCGCGGATCCGTATTCCGGGCGGCTTTCGAATGCCGCTTCCCCCAACGAAACGCGTCTGGCCAACGGCGACGGGAAAAGCGATGTTCTCCGTATTCGACGGCGTACACGAGAACGCCAGCGGCGAAGGCGAGTATGTTCTGCGTCTGATTACGCTGCGCAGCCACGATCAGTACAACACCACCATTTATGCTCTGGACGACCGCTATCGTGGCGTGTTTGGCCGCCGCGACGTGCTGTTTATGAACGAAGAGGATATGGCCCTGTCAGGGCTGGAACACGGCGACCGCGTGGATATCGAAACCGCCCTGCCCGGCAGCGTTCAGCGCCTGGAAGACATTACCGTAGTGGCATACAACATCGCGCGGGGTTCAGTCGGGGCTTATTACCCGGAGGCCAACGTGCTGGTGCCGCTCGATTATCTGGATAAGGACAGCGGTACACCGTCTTACAAATCCGTTCCGGTTCGCATCATCCTGCGCTCGAAAGAGATCCGCATGCTGTAAGGCTGTTCGCGAAGAGTAACCCATGGATATCAAACAGTTAAAATACTTAATTGCGCTCGACGAGACCCGCCATTTTGGTAAAGCGGCCTCGCAGTGCAACATCACCCAGCCGACCCTCTCCATGCGCATCCGCAACCTGGAAGAGGAGCTCGGTCTGGTGCTGATTGCGCGCGGGCAGCGCTTTGAGGGTTTTACGCCAGAAGGCGAACGGATCCTGGCGTGGGCGCGTGCTCTGCTTGCCGCTCACGACGGACTCCAGGCGGAAGCCGCGCTGTGCAAAGGCCAGGTGGTGGGTGAATTACGCCTGGGGATGGTTCCGCTGGCGAGCGTCGATCCGATGATCTTTATCCGCCAGCTGACGCAAAAATACCCGGAGCTGACCTACAGCCTCTATTCCATGTCCTCTGCACACATTGCCGATGGCGTCAGCCGCAACCAGCTGGAGCTGGGTATTTGCTATCTCAACAGCATCGATACCAGCCTGTTTGACATTATTCAGTTGCCTGAGACGAAGATGGGCCTGCTGCATGATATTCGTCATTTCCAGCTGGACCCGACGCCGCTGACCTGGCAGGACCTGACGGATTTTCCGCTGGGGTTCCTGCCAGCTTTGCCGCCGCCGGAATCGAACCCAGATCCGTTTTCGAGAGCGACTCTACGTTCCAGATCATTCAGGCGGTTCAGAGCGGCGTTTGCTGCGCCGTGATGCCGCTGAACAACGGGCTTGAGGCGCTAAACAACCATTTCAGGATAGTCCCCATCGCCGACGCGAACATTGAGGCGCCCATCGGCCTGATAATGCGCAGGCAAAAACCCCTCTCCTCCCTGGCGCTGCGCTGTTTTACCGACGCGCAGGAGATTTATCATGCGGACAATAACGCATAAGCCTGGCGCGTGACCACGCTAAACCCGCCGATCAGCACCGCATCACAGACCGCCCGGTGCTCCGGGACGGTTACCAGCGCGTGAAGCGCATCGCGGATGGCGTTAAGCGCGTCAGGAGGTGTATGAGGCGACGTGATTAAGGGCAGGCCCGGCGTTAGCGGAGTTTGGTCAATCACCGTCAGACCCGCCAACGCTTCCGGCTCATGACGCTGCAGGAGTGCCCAGGTGACACAGTCGATAGCGGCGATATCACCCTTGCCGCGTTTGACGTCAATCAGCGACTGACGGTGGCTGCCGCTGAATGACGTTTGCGAAAAGAAAGGGTCGCGGGTCACCCACGGTGCCACTTTTTTTCGCAGCGCGTGATAGCCGGACTGCGAGTCAGGAGAATTACAGACCGCCCGGCGTCCGCGAAAATCCGCCAGCGTAAGAGGCCGATCCTCCGAGCGCGTCACCAGAAAGCTGCGGTAGTGGCTCCCTTCGCATCCCGCTGCCGTGTAGTGAAAACAGCCCACCACCTGCACCTCCGGGAGCTGCGTGACCAGCGGGTAGCCGCAGGTCTGGCTGAGAATCAGCGCCGGCTGCTGCCAGTGGTTCAGCAGGTCCGATTCGGGCCAGCGGGGGTCACGCTCAACGTACACGCCCCGGTCGGCCAGACGTTGTTGTACCGCCAGCCAGAGCGCGCGAGTGTCGGCGCGATCAACGGCATACATGGGAAACGCCAGCAGGTTACTCATATCTTTCCTCTTGTGTTCCGGGGTGAACGGTGACCGCCACTGGCCGGGTCAAGAACTGGCGTAGCCATTCGCCATAGCCCCTGACCACAAAACCGTGGTTACGCTGCCGGTACGCCTCGCGGTTTTGGTGGTAGATCGTCTGTAACCCATACCAGGGAACGCCCGGTAAATCGTGGTGAATGGAATGGTAGTTGAGATTTAAAAACAGTACCCGCCAGAATAGCCCAGCCTCGTTAATGACGGAACGCGCCAGCGGATCGTCCGCCGCGCGATGTTCGTAAAAGGAACGGACCTTGGTCAGCGCCAGCGCCGGATAGCTTACCGCCAGCACAAACCAGACGGGTGAAAAGCCGTTATGCGTCATCCAGGTGAAAAGCGCCGCCAGAAGCACAGCGTGAACCAGCCACATCGCCATCGCCCGCCGTTGACGCTGACGAAAGGCCGCCACGGCGATCCCCAGCGTCTGCAAAATATCCAGCAGCGGTGCCAGCACTATCCGCCCGCAGAAGGTATTGCGGGCCTGGATCATGCGCTTCTGCCAGGGAGAAAAGCGCGCCCAGCTCGCCTCTGTAAAATAGTACGACTCCGGGTCATCCACCGGGATGGTCAGACTGTCGTGACGATGATGCGCCAGATGGGAATCCCGGTACAGGCCATAGGGATACCAGACCGCCAGCGGGAGCGTGCCAAACAGCTGGTTAAGCCAGGCAAAACGCGTGGGATGCCCGTGGATCAACTCATGCTGCAGGGACATGTACCAGGCGGTAAACCAGATAAGCAGCAGCGTGGCGGGCAGCAGGCCGAGCGTTTGCCAGAACGTCAGCGTGGTAAACCAGCCAGCGTAAATCGTCAGGATCAGCAGCCATGTGGGCAATTCGCTTCGCCACAGAAATCCTGATGCAAGATGGTGGATGCGATCGCGCTGTTGCGCATGCAAATAGAGAGATCTTCGTTTACCCATTCCTTCAGACGCCGTTTCGCCAGAGACACTACCCTGACGATCGGGGATAACGTCTGAAATGACAAAGAACTTAAATCGCTTTGCTTTGCCAGAAACAGAGGCCCACGCTCGGCTTGACTTATTCTGTGATAAAGGTACTTTTCAGGACATGAAGAAGATCTTAATTATCGTCCCTGACGGCGGCATGCTGTTTGAAGCCGCCGGTATCGCCGACATTCTGATGCAGGCTAACCGGCTGCACCCGGAAGGGCTTGCGCACCCCCGCTACCGCATTATTATCGCCACCACGCAGCCGCACCAGGTGATCCACGGTCAGTCCGGCCTGAATCTGCTGGCGGATTATCGTCTGCCTGAACTGGATCCGCGTGAACCGCTGGACACCATTATCATCACCGGACGCGGGATGAATGAGCAGGAGAGCACGGCGGTGGTGGACTGGCTGCACCTTGCTGCGCCGCATGCCCGGCGGATAGCCTCCATTTGCGGCGGCGCGATGCTGCTGGCCCAGAGCGGCCTGCTGGATGGTCGTCGCGCAACCACCCACTGGCGGTTGCTGGAGACCATGCAAACCCAGTATCCGGCTATCCGCGTCGAAGGCGGTCCACTGTATATTCAGGATGGTCCCGTCTGGACCTCCGGCGGCGTGAGCTCGGGGTTTGATCTCACTCTGGCGCTGGTGGAGGATGACTATGGTTTCACCCTCGCCCGCGACGTGGCGCAGGATATGGTGATGTACCTGCGCCGCCCCGGCGGTCAGCTGCAGTTTAGCCGCTATAGCCTGCAGCCGTCCGGCGCGTCCGGGCCAATAAGCGACCTGCAGGCCTGGATACTACAGAACCTCACTGCCGACCTGTGCGTAGAAAATCTGGCCGAGAAAGTGGCGATGAGCCCGCGCAATTTCACCCGGGTCTTTACCCGGGACGCAGGCGTTCCACCTGCCCGCTACGTAACCGAAGCGCGCCTGGCCGCCGCCAGACAGCTGCTTGAGCAAACCCGTGATTCCCTTGAGCGCATTGCTGAGCAAAGCGGGTTTGGCACCAGCATTAACCTGCGCCGCGTGTTTGAGAAACAGCTCCACCTTACCCCGGGCGAGTACCGCCAGCGCTTCCACTGTCGCAGGATGGCGTAATCTGATCCTTTTTTGTCGTTTACGCCAATCGGCCTGACGCCTACAGTGACTCCAGACAACAGAGATAAGGAGTGCACCATGGTTAAGGTCGGTATTAACGGTTTCGGCCGTATCGGACGTAATTTCCTGCGCGCAGCGCTGGGTAACCCGGATCTTCAGATTGTGGCCATTAACGATCTGACGGACAGCAAAACCCTCGCCCACCTGCTGAAACACGATTCCCTTCTGGGTAAATTGCCCGCACCGGTTGAAGCGGCCGACGGCGCATTGCAGGTTAATGGCCAGCGGATCGTGGTGTTTAGCGAACGCGATCCGGCAAATATTCCGTGGCGTGAAGCTGGCGTGGATGTGGTAATTGAAGCCACCGGCTTCTTTACCGAGCGGGAAAAAGCTGCGGTGCACGTCACGCACGGTGGTGCAAAGCGCGTCATCATCTCCGCGCCCGGCAAGAACGACGATCTGACCGTCGTCATGGGCGTGAACCACGATCGCTATGACCCGGCTCAGCACGTTGTCGTGAGTAACGGGAGTTGTACCACGAACGGTCTGGTTCCGGCCGCGCAGGTACTGCATCAGCAGTTCGGGATTGAGCATGGCCTGATGAATACCACGCATGCCTATACCAACAGCCAGGCGCTGCACGATCAGCCGGAAAAAGATCTGCGCGGTGCACGCGCGGCGGCGCTGTCGATTGTGCCCTACTCCAGCGGCGCGGCAAAAGCGCTCGGCAAAGTCATCCCCTCTCTGGACGGTAAGCTGACTGGTTATTCCCTGCGCGTGCCGGTTCCGGTGGTATCGATCGTCGATTTGACGGTCACCCTGAGCCGTAACGTGACTGCCGAAGAGGTGAATGACGCATTTCGCAGTGCGGCGGCCAGTGGGCCACTGAAAGACATTCTGGGGTATAGTGATGAACCGCTGGTTTCCAGCGATTATCAGGGCGATCCGCGCTCCTCCATTATCGACGGGCTTTCCACGCTGGTGATTGGCGGGAACATGGTGAAGATCCTGGCGTGGTATGACAACGAGTGGGGATTCTCCAACCGCCTGGTGGACCTGGCGGTGCTGATGGATAAAAAAGGGCTGTAAGCCTCAAGCCGGGTGGGATAAGCACCCACCCGGCATAAAATCACGCCGCTTTGACCTTCACGCCCATAAATACAATGACCATCGCCGTCACCAGCAGGAAACCACTTCCGGCAAACACGCCGCTTGCCCCGTTGAGGTCAAACACCACCCCGCCCCCGGCCGCGCCAGCGCTAATCGCCAGCTGAATGGACGCCACCAGCAGCCCTCCGGCACTTTCCGCTTCATCCGGAACGGTGGTGGCAAGCCAGGTTGACCAGCCCACCGGCACCAGACCGAACGCAAAGCCCCACAGCGCCACCAGTAATCCGTCCAGCATCGCCAGATGACCAAACGCCACCATCATCAGCGCGAGTATGCCCATGCCGAATGGCACGAGGGCCAGCGTCAGGCGCAGATTACGGGCCAGCAGATGCCCAGCAATGGAGGTGCCGACAAAGTTGGCAAGCCCGAAGCCCAGCAGGATCAGCGAAATGGTTTCAACATTTGCCTGTCCGACGGTTTCAAGGAACGGGCGCAGGTAGGTAAAGAAGGCGAAATGGCCGCTAAAGATCAGAATGGTCGCCAGCATGCCGCCAATCATGCCAGGACGGCGCAGCACGCGGAACAATGTGCCAAGGCTACCGCTACTCTCTGGCTTCATGGACGGCAGCACCCAGATCTGCCACAGCAGCGCTAGCATGCTCGGCAGAATGCAGAGAATAAAGACGTTGCGCCAGCCGATCAGGCTTCCCAGATAGCTCCCCAGCGGGGCCACGCTGGAGAAGATCACCGCCAGCGCTTTCGGCACTTTGTCCGCCGGAACCAGACGCATTGTTGTGGCCGTCGACATCGCCCAGAACCCACCGATGGCAACCCCTAACAGCAGACGGCCCATCAGCAGAACGTGCAGAGTGGGCGCAAAGGCTACCAGCAGGCTGGAGATAATTTGCAGCACGGAAAAAAACATCAATACCCAGCGACGATCGATTTTCCGGGTCGCCGGGGTGATCAGCAGTCCGGTGACTAACGCCACCAGCGCCGTGGCGGTCACGGCCTGCCCGGCCATCCCCTCACTGACGCCCAGGCTCACGGCCATTGGCGTCAGCAAACTGGCGGGCAGGAACTCCGCCGTTATCAAACCAAAAACCCCCAGCCCCAGTGAATAGACGGCTCGCCAGGCGGGTTTGGCAGGCGCGACGGCCTCTCTCGCCTCGACACATGCATTCATCTGTTGATCTCCCGTTATAAAAGTGTGACAACTGTCGCAAAAGCATAGAGGGTTCACCCTGGACGATCTATGACATATAATCTCCACTTATTGATTATTCGTCCGGAGTTACGCCATGACCGCACAGTCACCCGATTTGATCAGCGAACTTTTACGCGGCATGCGTCTGTCGGGGGTGAAATACCGCCGGATTGAAGCCAGTGCACCGTTTGGCGTCGCGTTCCATCAGGCACCAGGCAAAGCGCAGTTCCATTTTGTGAGCCACGGCAACGCCCTGCTGCGAATGGACAGCGGTGCAACCTTCGAACTGAGCAGCGGCGATGCGCTTTTTATTCCTGGCGGTAATGCCCATGCCCTGCTCTCTGACGAAAAGGCAACCATCACTCCAGTCAACGCTTTCCCCAGCGAGCCCATCTGTAGCTCGGTCTGTGCCATTACCTGTGAGCCCTGCCCGGAGAGCGAAAACACCATCATCTTTAGCGGGTGTATGGATTTTGAGCTGGGCGGCATGCAGCCGCTGATCAAAGCGATGCCGGAAGTGATGATGGTCAGCCGGTTGATGTCCACCTGGCCGGAAATTCATCCGCTACTGGCCGCGATGGAGCGCGAGTCAATGACGCGTCAGGTCGGATTTGCCGGGATCCTCGCCCGTCTGGCTGACGTGGTGGCGGCATTGATTGTTCGGGGCTGGGTTGAAGCAGGCTGTGGTAAAGCGACGGGCTGGGTGCAGGTCTTACGTGATCCGCGTCTGAGCCGGGCCATCTACGCCATGCACCAGCAGCCGGGCCTGAACTGGAGCGTGGCGGATCTGGCGAAAGAAGCGGGCACCTCCCGCTCCGTGTTCGCTGAACGGTTTCTGGCGGCGACGGGGACGACGCCGGCAAAATATCTCAGCGAGCTCAGAATGCGACTGGCTATTCAGTATATTCGCCATGAAAATCAACCGATTGAAACCGTCGCGCTGCGGCTCGGTTACGGGTCTCTGGCGGCGTTTAGCCGGGCATTTAAGCGCATCATCGGCCATGCGCCGGGCACGCTTCGGGAAGTCAGCCAGACCCCGGAAGAGGTCTGACCGACTGACAGGACATCAGAAATAGTATTTAAAGCGCACGCGACCACCGTAGCGATCGTCATTTTTATTGTCACCCTCTTTCGGGGAGGCATTGACCCATGACGCATACGCGCCCAGATAGATGTTGAAGTTTTTCATCTTCATGACGTTCGGGATCAGGTACGAGGTATGAATAGTATGGATGTCATACTCGCCCGGGTCGGTTATCCAGCAGTCGTTTTCACACTCTGCGTCAAACGTTGAGGTATTAAACTCGTCGATTTCGTTATGGGCATAGATGTAACCCAACTCAAAATTACGCCAGAGGGCATTAATAGCTGAGGTAAAGTCGGTTTCGCCCGTCGCGTCCAGATAAGCCGTGTTGAGATTCATGACCACTCCGTTTTCCGGATCGGTTTTGAGCCCGTCCCAGGTCATCGTGAACCCGTAGCCCGTTCTCTCTGACTGGTCTACCCAGCGCCCGGCATCGTCGCGATAGCCATAAGCGTTGTTGACCAGGTTGGTCTCCATGGCAACCGCGCTGGAAAACGGCCCATTCTGCCACGAGATGACCGGGCGCACGTAGGCCACATTTTTGTCGTTCTCAAGTTCTGCACCGTGATAACGCTGGTCGACATACAAATCGCTGCCGTCTTTAAACAGGGTATTCAGCTCAAAATACCAGTTATCCAGCGTCTTGTTCATCAGGAAGTTGCCCCCGCTGTCGGTTCGCCCGCGCCCCTCCTTCAGCATATAGATATAGCCATAGCCGTCGCTGTAGAGATCGTCTGCGGTATTCCCGGAGTATTCCACAAACGTATCCTGATTGAGCGGGAACATGTCATAGGCCTCAAAGCGTCCGACTTTTATTTCCCAGTCATTCTCAGTGCCAAAGAAGAATACCGCATCATCCAGGTACATTTTCCCGGCGAGGTCGCCGAGCGGCTGGACGGAGAACCCGGCGAAATTGCCGTTATCCATTTTACGATAACCATCAAAGCCTAATAAAATACGCCCATTAATATCCCAGCGTTCTTTATCGCCCGGCGCCCAGTCACTATTAGCACTTTGCTTAACAGACGTGAGGCTACCCGTTTTACTGGCGGCATCCATATTAAATTCCACATCACCGTAAAATTTAATATCACCAAACCCTGAGAGCGTCAGTTTTGGCGGAGCGGTTTTGCTCACCGGCTCTTCCGACTGCACCACAACGGCTGGCGAAGCCTGCTTCGCGACGGCCTGCTGCTGTTTAAGTTCCTGAATTTGCGCTTCCAGTTGCGCCAGCTTTTCTTCCACGTTCATCGAGGGTTGTGCCGCCAAAAGTGCGCCGGAATAGAATGCGCTTATCAGAATTACCGTTTTCTTTAATTGCATAGAATCCATCCTGATTATAAAAGTGAATACCCAAATATCGAGCACAGCCATTTCCACCAAATACCCTCAACGGTGCTATTATGTTTTTTCACAACGTAATTATGATTTTTAACTTGTGTGATCGGCACAGAGAAAACTTGCGGTAATGAAGAGAAGAAAGACCACCCGCTTCACACTCTTATTTCATTAGGTTTATGTATATTTTAACGTGCAATATATATGATTATTTAAAGGCATAATTCTTTTAATTTCATTTGCACAACAAATTTCTCCCGACAGGCCTGGACGGGCGAAGCGGTAAATTGTCTGGTTCTGCGCAAAATGGGATATTGAACACGCGAAGCGGGCGATATTCGTCTAAGGTTTTCAGGTGATTGATAACAGCGGTCACGCTGCTGAGCGAATACAGGAGACGAACAGATGATAAGACCTCGCACTTTACGCCCTGCTCTTTTGCACCTCGCGCTGGGAGGCGCGCTGCTCGGTGCGACGACATTGAGTTATGCTGATGAACAGCCTGCGTTCCAGAAAAATTCCCCCGATATTTTACTTGGCCCTCTCTTTAATGATGTGCAAAGTGCCAAACTGTTTCCCGATCAGAAAACCTTCGCTGATGCCGTCCCCAAAAGCGATCCGCTGATGATCCTGGCGGATTACCGGATGCAGCACACCCAGTCCAGCTTTGATCTGCGCCACTTTGTAGAGATGAACTTCACGCTGCCTGCGGAAGGCGAAAAGTATGTTCCGCCCGCAGGACAAAGTTTACGCGAGCATATTGACGACCTCTGGCCCGTACTGACGCGTACCACCGATAAAGCCAGTAATAAATGGGATTCCTTGCTGCCGTTACCGAAGCCTTACGTTGTGCCCGGCGGACGCTTCCGCGAGGTCTACTACTGGGACAGCTATTTCACCATGCTGGGTCTCGCGGAAAGCGGCCACTGGGACAAAATCAGCGATATGGTGGATAACTTCGCCTGGGAGATTGATACCTTTGGACATATCCCCAACGGCAACCGCAGCTACTACCTGAGCCGCTCCCAGCCGCCGTTCTTCTCCATGATGGTGGAACTGCTGGCGACGCACGACAGCGATGCGCTAAAGAAATATCGCCCGCAGATGGAAAAAGAGTACGCCTACTGGATGGAGGGCGTGGATTCTCTTCAGCCAGGGCAAGCTAACCAGCGCGTGGTGAAGCTGGATGACGGTTCGGTGCTCAACCGCTACTGGGATGACCGCGATACTCCGCGCCCCGAGTCCTGGCTTGACGACGTCAATACCGCCAAAAACAACCCTAACCGACCCGCGACTGAGATCTACCGTGATTTGCGCTCCGCAGCGGCTTCGGGCTGGGACTTTAGCTCCCGCTGGATGGACGATCCGCAAAAACTCGGCACGATCCGCACCACCAGCATCGTGCCCGTCGATCTGAACGCACTGATGTTTAAAATGGAAAAACTGCTCGCGCGGGCAAGCCAGGATTCAGGCGACAGCGCCGCGGCGAGTCAATACGAGGCGCTGGCAACCGCGCGTCAGAAAGCCATCGAGAACCACCTGTGGAATGATAAAGAGGGCTGGTAAGGTGCGTAATCAGCTTACCGCGGCCGCTCTCTTCCCGCTCTACGTGAAGGCGGCGTCGCAGGAGCGTGCCGATAAAGTTGCCGCGGCGACCTCCGCGCGCCTGTTGAAACCGGGCGGCATTACCACCACCACGATCAACAGCGGACAGCAGTGGGATGCGCCAAACGGCTGGGCTCCGCTGCAGTGGGTGGCGACGGAAGGGTTGCAGAATTACGGGCAGAATAAGGTGGCGATGGATGTCACCTGGCGCTTCCTGAAGAACGTGCAGCACACTTACGACCGCGAGAAGAAACTGGTGGAGAAATATGACGTATCAACAACCGGTACGGGCGGCGGCGGTGGCGAGTACCCGCTGCAGGATGGGTTCGGCTGGAGTAATGGCGTGACGCTGAAAATGCTGGATCTGGTCTGTCCGAAAGAGAAACCGTGTGACAGCGTACCGGAAAATCAGCCTGCGGCGAATGACGAGGCGGCGCCGGTAAAAGCTGCGGCGCAGTAAGGGAGTATTGCCGGGTGGCGGCTACGCCTTACCCGGCCTACGTTGGGTTTGTAGGCCCGGTAAGCGCAGCGCCACCGGGCAGTCAGAAGCTGTAGCTCGCTCCTAGCTGATACGTCCTGTCACGCCCAATCCAGCAGTTGGTTGCGTCGTAGCAGGTCAGCGTCTCTTTATTGGTGATGTTCTGCATACTCGCCTTAAGCGTCAGTCCCGCCAGCGAAGGCATGATTTCGCCCATCCGGTACGAGGCCGCCAGATCGTACTGCGTGGTGCCGCCCAGCTTACCCGCATCGTTAGCCGGTGAAATTTCCATAGGACCGGTGTAGCGTGCCCCAGCCCCCAGCATCAGCCCTTTCAGCGGCGTACTCTCGAAAGTGTAGTCCCCCCACAGATTGAAAGCGTTCTCCGGCACCTGAGTTGGACGTTTACCCTGGTATTTATCATCTTCGGTATTGATCGCATGGGTGTAGGCATAGTTGGCAATCAGCGTCAGGTTGTCCGTCGGCCGGCTGATGGCGGAGAGCTCTGCCCCTTTGGATTCCACTTCCCCGGTCTGACGATAATTCAGGAAGCCCGGATCGGAGGTGACAACGTTTTTCTGCCGGATGTTAAACACCGAGGCGGTAAAGGTGGTGGCGTATTCAGCCAGCAGATATTTTACCCCGCCTTCCACCTGCTTGCTGGTGGTCGGTTTGACGTCTTTTGCCGTGAGCGTTCCCTGCGGTGACACCGGTGCAAAACCTTCGGAATAACTGATAAACGGTGAAATACCGTTATCGAAGGCGTAAAGTGCGCCCAGACGTTTGGTGACGCGGTCCTGCGATACCCAGGCTTTATCCCCGTTTTTCAGGTAATCGGTGGTGACGGAGCGGTAATCGTCGTAGCGCAGGCTACCCAACAGATTTAAGCCACCGAATTCCACCTGATCCTGCAGGTAGTAACCGTTCTGCTGATAGCTGAGGCGATTCTTCTGGGCAGTGTAGAGCCCCAGTGCGCCTTCGCTGATTTGCGCATAGTCAGGATCGCGCATATCCATGCCTGGCGTGGCCGACGCGTAACGGTAGTGGAAATGCGAGTTCATCTTCTGATAGTCAAACCCGGCCAGCAGATGGTGCTGCCATTCACCCAGCGCAACGGTTTTCGTCACCTGGTTGTCGATGTTGAAGCTCTTAAGATCTTCATCGGTGGTGTAAGCAAAGCGGTTGAGCTGATAAACCTCACTCCCCGTTCCTGTCGCATAGACGCTGCGCTGGTGGGTATCGACGTCAAAATAGCGCGCTTTCTGGTTAAAGCCCCAGCCGCTGTCAAACTCGTGTTCAAAGCTATAGCCCAGCATCCACTGGCGCTGCTTAAACCCACTCCATTCATCTCCGGCGTAATCACGGCGATCGGCATATTTCGAGCGCAGATAAGACAGCGGGAGCGGATTT
>OJUL01000491.1_pt1 | contig 14447 bp, 15 predicted proteins | sample 1601491 | NCBI WGS metagenome assembly OJUL01 (sample SAMN04436862, study PRJEB24849) | human gut metagenome | biome: human gut; feature: NICU; material: stool | host: Homo sapiens | place: USA: Saint Louis, MO | collected 2011-11-09 | reverse complement strand
TGCAAAAGCAGACTTTAAAGAGAAAACAACACACAAATAGATAAAGGAGAAAGACAAAGATGAAAGGTAAATTATTTGGATTAGGGGTGGGACCGGGAGACCCGGAACTGCTGACACTCAAGGCGCTTCGTCTGATCAGGGAGAGCGAAGTGATCGCTGTACCGGGCAATGACGTAAAGGAGAGTGTGGCCTACAAGATAGTAAAGGGCGCTTATGAAGATCTGGACAAAAAAGAACTGATCCCCATTGCCATGCCTATGACAAAAGACCCGAAGGTTTTGGAGGCAAATCACGACAAGGCTGCGGATGATGTGGAGAACTGGCTGAAAGAAGGAAAAAATGTAGCCTTTTTGACCCTGGGAGATCCCACTGTGTATTCCACTTATCTCTATGTACATAAAAGAATCGCGGAGCGGGGATATGAGGCAAAGATCGTTAGCGGCATTACCTCCTTCTGCGCAGTGGCAGCCAGACTGAATATGGGGCTTGTGGAAATGGCAGAGCCGCTTCATGTGATCCCTGCCACATATAACGCGGATACCATGGATGACATCTTAAAGCTTCCGGGCACAAAAGTGCTGATGAAGACAGGTAAGAAACTGAAACAGGTGCGTGAAAGCATACTGGAAAGCGGACAGGCAGCAGTTATGATCGAGGACTGCGGCATGCCCACAGAAAAAATATACACAAGTGCAGAGGAAATACCGGAACAGTCCGGATACTATTCCCTGATCATTGCAAAGGAGAAGAAGACATTATGATACATTTTGTTGGTGCGGGCAGCGGTGCCCCTGATTTGATCACTCTGAGAGGAAAGAAATTTCTGGAGGAAGCGGATATCATCATCTATGCGGGTTCCCTGGTGAACCCCCAGCTTCTTGAATATGCAGGAGAGGGCTGTGAGATATATAACAGCGCAAAAATGACCCTGGAGGAAGTTCTGGATGTTATGCGCAGGGCCGAGAAAGAGAACAAAATGACAGTGCGCCTCCACACAGGAGATCCCTGTCTGTACGGTGCCATCAGAGAGCAGATGGATGTGCTGGACGAAGAGAATATTGCCTATGATTACTGCCCCGGGGTAAGCTCTTTCTGCGGAGCGGCTGCAGCTCTGGATCTGGAGTATACTCTGCCGAATGTATCACAGAGTGTGGTCATAACAAGAATGGCAGGCAGAACACCGGTGCCGGAGAAAGAGAGCATAGAGTCCTTTGCGGCACATCATGCAACCATGGTGGTATTTCTGAGCACTGGTCTTTTGGAGGAGCTTTCCAAGCGCTTGATCGCAGGGGGCTATACCGCAGATACACCGGCGGCGATCGTGTACAAAGCCACCTGGGAGGATGAGAAATCCTTTGTATGTACAGTGGGCACCCTGGCCGAGACTGCCAGAAAGAACAATATCACCAAGACGGCTCTTATGATCATCGGTGATGTAGTGGCACACAACGGATATGACCGTTCCAAATTATATGATCCCGGTTTTACAACAGAATTCAGAAAGGGTACGGATTCCATATGAAAGTTTCCATTATCAGCTTCAGCCGCGCAGGATACCGCCTGAGCGAAATGCTCTACTGGGTGATGAAGGAGCGCGGATATGAGGTGGAGTCATATACAAAGAGCAAATATACAAAAAAAGTCATGGACGAGTCACAGCTTGAGGTGGACGACAGAGCTTTCCGCAATGTAAAGCAGTTTGCCAAACCTGTGGACGCCTCCATTAAAGAATGGACCGGTATGCGGTTCCAGGATTCGGATGCTATTGTGTTTGTGGGAGCCTGCGGGATCGCTGTGCGCAGTATAGCCCCCTTTGTGACCAGCAAGAAAATAGACCCGGCAGTTATTGTAGTGGACGAACAGGGAGGCTTTGCCATTTCCCTGCTGTCCGGACATATTGGCGGAGCAAACGAACTCACAGAGGAAATTGCTGATATCATTCACGCCACACCGGTTATCACCACGGCGACGGATATCAATAAAAAATTAGCAGTGGATGTGTTTGCCAGAAAAAACGGGTGCTATATTTCTGATATGGATTTGGCAAAAGAAATCTCTGCAGCGCTTGTAGACGGGAAGGAAGTTGGTTTTGCCAGTGATTTCCCGTGGATAGGAGATATCCCTTCGGAACTTATCCTGCTGGATGAGGAGAAAGAAAAGCCGGAAATCGGTATCTATGTGACTGATAACTACCAGAAGCATCCCTTTGTCCATACCCTTTATCTGGTGCCTAGAGTGGTGACCGTGGGAGTGGGATGTAAAAAAGATACTCCTAAGGAAACAGTGGAGCGGGTCATCCGCAGAGCCTGCGATGAACTGCTGCTGCCCTCTGTGTCCATGGAGCGGGTGGCAAGTATAGATCTGAAAAAAGAGGAGGCAGGCATCATAGGATACTGCCAGGACAGGAATCTGCCGTTTGTCACTTTTACAAAAGAGGAACTGGCATTGGTGGAAGGTACCTTTGCAGAGTCAAAATTTGTGGAAGAGGTGACAGGTGTTGACAATGTCTGCGAGCGAAGCGCGGTTCTCGGCAGCAGCCAGGACGGTGTGAAGAGTATGCTGATTTTAAGAAAATACGCGGAGGACGGGGTGACCGTTGCTCTTGCCAGAAGGAAATGGAGTGTGCATTTTGAATAAATTATACGTGGTGGGCATCGGTCCGGGTGCCTATGAGAAGATGACGATCGAGGCAGCAGATGCCCTGAAAAACAGTGATGTGATCATTGGATATACCGTTTATGTGGACCTGGTAAAAGATCATTTTCCGGGTAAAGAGTTTTTAACAACACCTATGAAGAAGGAAGTGGAGCGCTGTGTCATGGCTTTTGAGGAGGCCATGAAAGGAAAGACAGTTTCTATGATCTGCAGCGGGGATGCCGGCGTATACGGCATGGCCGGCCTGATGTATGAGGTGGGTACAGGATATCCGGGTGTGGAGCTGATCATCATTCCCGGTGTCACCGCAGCAACCGGAGGAGCGGCAGTGCTGGGTGCGCCTTTGATCCATGACTTCTGTCTGATAAGTCTCAGCGATCTGCTGACGCCCTGGGAGAAGATCGAGACGAGACTGACGGATGCCGCACATGGGGATTTTGTTGTCTGCCTGTACAATCCGTCCAGTAAAAAGCGCCATGATTACCTGATGAAAGCCTGTGACCTGATGATGAAATATAAATCAGAAGATACAGTGTGCGGAATCGTGGGCAATATCGGAAGAGAAGGGGAAGAGATGAAGGTCATGACCCTGAAAGAGTTAAGGGAGACAAAAGTGGATATGTTTACCACGGTCTTCATCGGCAATTCCCAGACAAAGGAGATCGGCGGCAGAATGGTGACGCCGAGAGGCTATAAAAATGTGTAAAGTTCTCGTGTTTGCAGGTACCACGGAAGGGCGTAAGATCGTAGAATTTCTGGACAGCCAGTCCGTACCGTCCCACATCTGTGTAGCGACAGAGTATGGGGAGGAACTGCTGCCAAAGAGCGGGCATATGACAGTCTCCCATACCCGCCTGACCGAAGAGGATATGGAGGCGCTCATGCGGGAGATACAGGCGGACCCGGTCATTGACGCAACCCATCCCTATGCGGCTGAGGTGACGAAAAATATCCGTTCTGCCTGTGAGAAAGCCGGATGCAGGTATGTAAGACTTCTGCGCGGCGGCAGAGAAGGTGATATGAAAAAGGACAGGGCAGTTTACGTCTCCAGTGTGGATGAGGCGGCTGAGTTCTTAAAAGGCACCAAGGGGAATGTGCTGGTCACAACCGGAAGCAAGGAAATCGCCAAATATACGGTGATCCCGGGATACAGAGAAAGAGTATATGCCAGGGTTCTCTCTCTGGCAGACGTGGCAGCCCAGTGTGCCGCGCATGGATTTGAAGGAAAGAATTTGATCTGCATGCAGGGGCCTTTTTCAAAAGAGATGAACAGAGCCATGATAGAGCAGCTTGACTGTAAATATCTGATCACAAAAATGTCGGGTGCCACCGGCGGATATCAGGAAAAACTGGATGCTGCCTGGGAGACGGGATGTATTCCCGTAGTGGTTGGAAGGCCTCTTTTGGAGGAGGGGATTACCCTTTCCCAGTGCAGAGGAATGCTCTGCAGTCAGTTCTCTCTGCATCCGTCCCAGGAGATTTCCCTTGTGGGGATAGGCGTGGGCAGCGAAGATCTCATGACTTCGGAGGCTCAAAAGGTGCTGAAAGAGGCGGAACTGGTCATCGGCGCCAGGCGGATGGTGGAAGCCGCGGCCTTTGAGGGGCAGGATACCTGTATGGAGTATGACAGTGATAAGATCAGCAGGTACATAGAGACACATCCCGAATACGAGAAGATCGCTGTGGTATTGTCCGGGGATGTGGGCTTTTACAGCGGGGCAAGGAAACTGCTGGAGAAGCTTTCCGGGCATAACGTGAGGATCGTATGCGGAATCTCCTCCCTGGTTTATTTCATGGGGAAGATCGGCAGATCCTGGGATGATGCGTTTATCACCAGCGCCCATGGAAGAAATGCCAATCTCACGGCAGCGGTCCGTACCCATGAGAAGGTTTTCGCTATTCTGGGCAGCAGAGACGGCGTGTCTCTTCTGGCAAAAAAACTGCTGGATTACGGAATGGAGCAGGTGCGCCTGTTTGTGGGGGAACAGCTCTCCTATGAGCAGGAGAAGATCATTGCCGGTTATCCAAAAGATTTTGTCTCTTATACAGGAGATCCCCTGAGTGTGGTGTATGCGGAGAACAAAGCCTTTGTGCCGGATCCTGCCACTCATGGCATCCGGGACGAGGAATTTATAAGGGATAAAGTACCCATGACAAAAGAGGAGGTGCGCACCGTATCTCTTGCAAAACTGGGACTTTTCAAAGATTCCGTCTGCTGGGATGTAGGAGCCGGAACTGGGTCTGTCTCTGTGGAGATGGCCCTTCGGGCCTGTGAGGGAAGGGTCTACGCCATTGAGAAAAAATCTATGGCCGCGGAACTTCTTCAGAAAAATAAGGTGAAATTCGCTGCAGACAACCTGATCGTTGTGGAAGGGGAGGCACCTGAGGCGCTGGAGCAGTTGGAAGCGCCTACCCATGCGTTCATCGGAGGTTCCTCCGGGAATATGAAGGCCATTATGGAACTTCTGCTTCGCAAAAATCCCCGTGTGAGGATCGTGATAAACTGCATTGCCATGGAGAGCGTGGCGGAAGCGCTTCGCTGTTTAAAGGAGCTGCCGGTCACAGATACGGATGTGGTGCAGCTCAGTGTGGGAAGGGCAAAAAAGGCAGGCCCATACCATATGATGATGGGAGAAAATCCAATCACCATCATTTCCTGTACAGGTGAGATCAGATAGGAGAGATGCTTTATGAAAATACCCCGCGTACTTCTTTGTGCCGGTGCCAGCGGCAGCGGCAAAACCTTGATCACCTGCGGAATTCTGCAGGTTTTGAAAAACCGCGGGCTGAAGGTGGCCTCCTTTAAGTGCGGGCCTGATTATATTGACCCTATGTTCCACTCAAAAGTCATTGGGACCAAGTCCAGAAACCTGGACACCTTCTTTGCAGACAGGGATGTGGTGCGATATCTGCTGGCAGAAAACAGTCGTGGCATGGACCTTGCGCTTATGGAGGGCGTCATGGGATATTACGACGGAGTGGGAGGGACCACCAGTAGGGCAAGCGCCTATGAACTGGCAAATGTGACGGAGACACCTGCAGTTTTGATCGTGAACTGCAGGGGCATGAGTGTGTCCGTACTCCCTTATATCAAGGGGTTCATGGAATACAGAAAAGACAGCCGGATCGCCGGTGTGATCCTGAATCAGATGACAGCCATGCTGTATCCCAGGGTCAGGAAAATGATAGAGGAGGAACTCTCGGTACCTGTTCTGGGATATGTGCCTAAGGTGGAGGAGTGTGTACTTGAAAGCCGCCATCTGGGTCTTGTGATGCCTGAGGAGGTGGAAGGGTTCCGGGAAAAGCTCATGAAACTGGCAGAAATACTGGAGCAGACACTCTGCATAGACAGGATTTTAGAGATTGCAGGGGGTGCCCCCGAAATTTCAGAGGATAAGCCATGGAAAGAGGGCAGTGCTTATGAGTTCTGCCTTCCTGAACGGATAAGGATCGGCGTTGCCAGGGATGAGGCGTTTTGTTTTGTGTATGAGGACAATCTGAAACTGCTGGAGCAGATGGGCGCGGAAATTGTTTATTTTTCGCCGGTCCATGACAAAAGGCTTCCGGAAGGATTAAATGGTTTGATCTTTTACGGAGGGTATCCGGAGCTTCTGGGAAAAGAACTAGAAGATAATTACACGATCCGCCGGGCAATCCTGACAGAATATCAGAGGGGAATCCCAATCCTGGCAGAGTGCGGCGGTTTTATGTACCTGCATGAGTCCATGGAAGATATGGATAAAAATCCATGTGACGGTGTGGGAATCGTACCGGGACATGCTTACAGGACAGAAAAACTGGGACGGTTTGGATATGTGACACTGACCCAGAGAGAGGGAACTGTATTCGGAAAAAATATTGGGAAGAGTCCCGCCCACGAGTTTCATTATTTTGATTCCACATCCTGTGGGGAGGATTTTCTGGCAGAGAAACCAATGAGCAGCAGGTCCTGGAACTGCCTGCATGGGTCTGAGCATCTGCTGGCAGGATTTCCGCATTTTTATTACTACGGTAATCCCAGGCTGCCGCAGGCGTTTCTGGAGAAATGTCTGGAATACAGGAAAATGGGGAAATAAAGGGCAGAGTTTCGGTGAACAGCAAAATGCTTGGCAGCAGCAAAATACTGAGCAGCAGCAAAATACTGAGCAGCAGCAAAACACTGAGCGGCAAAAAATATATACAGAGGAAGAGAGGAAAGGAATATGAAACTGGAAGAGGCTTTAAAAATGATCGAACCGGTCAACGAGGAAGTGATGGAGGAGTGTAAAAAACGCTGGGACAGTATTGCACATCCCCTTCACAGTTTGGGCAAGCTGGAGGATCTTTTGGTACAGATCACAGGTATCACAGGATGCCTGGATATTCATCTGGAAAAGAAAGCGCTGGTTCCCATGTGTGCGGACAACGGCGTAGTTGAGGAAGGCGTGACTCAGACCGGACAGGAGATCACGGCACTGGTGGCAGAAAATTTCCTGCAGACAAAAGCAGTCTCCAGTATCATGTGTAAAACCGTCGGAGCAGAAATCTTCCCTGTAGATGTGGGCGTGGCAAAAGATGTGAGTATTTTAAACCGCAAGATTGCCTATGGGACAAAAAACATGACAAAAGAACCGGCCATGACAAGAGAGCAGGCGGTCCAGGCCATTGAGACGGGAATCGAGATGGTAGAAATGCTGAAAGAAAAAGGCTACGGAATCATTGCCACCGGAGAGATGGGAATCGGTAATACTACCACCAGCAGTGCTGTGGCTTCCGTGCTCTTGGACATGCCTGTGGAAAATATGACAGGGCGCGGCGCAGGTCTTTCAAGTGAGGGTCTGAACCGTAAGATCAATGCCATCAAAAAGGCGGTTGCTGTGAATAAACCGGATAGAAAGGATGCAGTTGATGTGGTGGCAAAGGTGGGAGGATTTGACATTGCTGCCATTGCGGGACTGTTTTTAGGCGGCGCGGCTCTTAAGATCCCTGTTGTGATCGACGGTGTGATCTCCGCCACAGGAGCCTTGGTCGCGGCCGGGATCTGTCCAACCGCAAAGCAATATATGATTGCCAGCCATGTATCAAAAGAGCCTGCGGGACATCTGCTTCTGGAAGCCCTGGGAAAGGAAGCCTGCCTGCACTGTGACATGTGCCTGGGAGAGGGAACCGGAGCCGTGGCGTTCTTCCCGCTTCTGGACATTGCCACGGCTGTATTTTATGGAATGAGCGACTTCGGCGGCATCGGCATGGATGCCTATGTGCCGTTAGACTAAAGGACAGCGGGGCAAAATATGATAACTTTGGTGACAGGGGGAAGCGGAAGCGGAAAATCTGCCTATGCAGAGGATGTACTGACAGGCTTTGGTGACTGTGAGAGGATCTATATCGCTACCATGTACCCCTTTGATGAGGAGAGTAAAAAGCGTGTGGAACGCCACAGGCGTATGCGGGCTGAAAAGAAATTTACAACCATAGAGTGTTATACAGGTCTGAAGCATGTGCAGGTGCCAAAAGGCGCCTGTGTGCTTCTGGAGTGTCTGTCCAACCTGACGGCCAATGAGATGTTTCAGGAAGACGGCGCTAAGGAGAGGACTGTGGAGGCGGTTCTGGAGGGAATCGCCTCCCTGGAAGCTCAGGCAGCAGAGCTGGTGATCGTGACAAATGAAATTTTTTCAGACGGTATCGAGTATGATGAGGAGACCAGGCGGTACCAGAGTTACCTGGGGGAGATCAACCGGGAGACTGCACGCCGGGCCTGTCAGGTGACAGAGGTGGTGTATGGCATTCCCCTCATATACAAGAGTAGAACAGATAAGGAAGACAGGATGGGGGAAACAGACCATGAGACAGAGTAAGGCGGGACAGTTTTGGAACAGTTTTAAGATAGCTTTTTCTATGTATTCTAAGATTCCTATGCCCCAGAGTGAGTGGACAAAGGAAAATATGCGGTATGTCATGTGCTTTTTTCCGTTGATCGGTGTTGTGATCGGCGGACTTTCCTGGCTTTGGGGGACCTATGCCTGGAATTTTCTGGACAGCCGTGTCTTTATCACCATTGTGCTGCTCCTGATCCCGGTTCTTGTCAGCGGAGGAATCCATTTAGATGGCCTTTTGGACACCTCAGATGCCCTGAATTCCTATCAGCCCAGGGAGAAGAAACTGGAAATCTTAAAAGATTCCAATGCAGGTGCCTTTGCCATTATTGTGGGAATCTGCTATTTCCTCCTGTATTTTGGCGTTTACAGTGAACTGACCGCAGCAGGGCTTCCGGTTGTGTGTATGGGATTCGTACTCTCCAGAGGGATGGGGGCGTTTTCTATAGCATCCTTTCCCATGGCGAAGAATACGGGACTGGCAGCCACTTTTTCAGACGGCGCCCAGAAAAACGCGGTCAGAGTGGTCTCTGTTGTGTTTGCCCTGGTATCGGCAGTGATGATGGTTCTGTATCAGCCGGTGATCGGAGGCTTTGCCGTATTGGGCGCTGTACTGGAATATCTGTACTATTACCGCATGTCCATGAAACAGTTTGGAGGGATCACAGGCGATCTGGCTGGTTTCCACATGCAGATCTGTGAACTTGCCATAGCCCTGTTCACGGTGATCGGTGAGGTGGTTGTGCGCTGTCTGTAAAATCGTATTTGAGTTGTTTGGCAAATGCCCGGCAGGCCGGCGGGAATTTTCGGATATGTTTTGGAAAAAAGAATGGAGGAAAGACATATGCAGTTGATCATAGGCGGAGCGTTCCAGGGAAAGAAGGAATATGCAAAGGTTCAGGGAATTGAGGAAAAGGATATGATGGACGGAGCCAATGCTTCCTATGAGGATATCTTCACCTGTAGATGCCTGTATCATTTTCATGAATGGATCCGTGCAAGACTGCAGGAAGACAGGGATATGTCCCATTTGGAGGAGGAGCTGCTTCGGGTAAATCCTGACATTGTGCTCATAAGCAATGAATTGGGATATGGTGTGGTGCCTGTGGATGCCTTTGACAGGAAATACAGGGAGGCTGTGGGCAGGATCTGCACCAAGATGGCAGCCGCGGCAAAACGTGTTGTCCGTGTGACCTGTGGAATCGGGACGGTGATAAAAAATGCTTAAGATCCTATTGATCCGCCATTCCATGACGGCGGGGAACAAGCTGGGCCGTTATATCGGCGCCCGCACAGACGAGCCTCTCTGCGAAGAGGGGATCCGTTTGCTTGAAAACTTTTCTTACCCGCCTGTACAGCGGGTTTTTGTAAGCCCCATGAGGCGGTGCAGGGAGACCGCAGAAATTCTGTTTCCGGGAATAGAAAAAGAGACAGAAGAACGTTTGAAAGAATGCGATTTTGGGATATTTGAGAATAAGAATTATCAGGAGCTGTCAGGGGAACCCCGATACCAGGCATGGATCGACAGCAACGGAACCCTGCCCTTTCCGGAAGGGGAAAGCCAGAAGATGTTTCAAAAGCGGTGCGTGGAAGGTTTTGCCCGGTGTGTGGAGCAGTGTCTGAAGGAGAAACTGCACACAGCAGCTTTTGTGGTGCACGGGGGAACCATTATGAGTATTTTAAGCGCATGCGCGTATCCGGGCAGGAGTTACTTTGAATGGCAGGTAAAGAACGCACAGGGTTACGAAGTATGGGCTGAAGAAACAAAATGGAGAGATGGCCAAAAGATAGAGGTGACCGGCAAATATACACAGGAAGGATTTGACAAGACATGGTGAAATGGACAGCACTGGCCCTGATACTGGGCTTTTTGATAGATTTGCTTTTGGGAGATCCCAGATGGCTGTATCATCCTGTTCGCATCATTGGAAACGGGATATCGCTGCTTGAAAAATTACTGAGATCTGTTTTTCCTAAAACCGCAAAGGGGGAAAGGACGGCTGGGTTTTTCCTGGTGCTGTTGATCTGTATTGGAAGCGGAGGGATCACATTTCTGCTTTTGTATCTGGCATACCATATCCACACAGTTCTGGGAATCGTGCTGGAGACGTTTTTGTGTTATCAGATGTTGGCAGTAAAATCGCTGAAGGATGAGAGTATGCGGGTGTTTGAGGAACTGAAAAAGCAGGACCTGCCCGGGGCAAGAAAAGCGGTTTCCATGATCGTTGGGAGAGATACCAAAAGTCTGTCTGCAGCCGGTGTGACAAAAGCGGCAGTAGAGACTATTGCGGAAAACACATCCGATGGGATCATAGCGCCCCTTTTTTACATGGCTATAGGGGGGCCTGCCCTGATGTTTCTGTATAAGGGGATCAATACCATGGATTCCATGGTGGGGTATAAAAATGACAAATACCTGAATTTTGGCCGGTACGCTGCCAAACTGGATGACATCGCCAATTATATACCGGCCAGGATCAGCGCCTGGCTGATGATACTTGCCTCAATGTGTGCCGGCTTTGACTGGAAAAATGCGAAGAAGATATTTTTGAGAGACCGATATAATCATGCAAGTCCCAACTCTGCCCAGACAGAGGCAGTCATGGCAGGCGCGCTGGATATCCAGCTTGCGGGAAATGCTTTTTATTTCGGAAAATTATATGAAAAACCCACCATCGGTGATGCCCTCAGAGAAGTGGAGATAGAGGACATTCCAAAGGCAACCCGCCTTCTGTATGTAAGCGCTGCCCTGGGGACTGCGTTTTTTGCACTGATCCGTATGGGGATTTTTATGTTACTGTAAGGAGAAAACAGATGATAAGTTACCATGCACATGGCGGTGATGTCTACCGCCATCAGAATGTGACGGATTTTTCCGCAAACTGCAATCCCTTCGGCACGCCTGAGTCTGTAAAACAAGCTGTGGCCCGGGCTATGGAGCAGGTCTGCCATTATCCGGATGTAAAATGTGAGCGGCTCAGAGAAGCCATCAGCCGTTATGAAGGGGTTCCGGCAGAGCAGATCATCTGCGGAAACGGTGCGGCTGATTTGATCTTTGCCCTGGTGCTGGCATTAAAGCCGAAAAAGGCTCTGCTTCCTGCGCCGACATTTGCGGAATATGAGCAGGCTCTTGCCACAGTGGACTGTGAAATGAAGCGCTATGTACTGAAAGAGGATACCGGATTTTTTGTGGGAGGGGATTTTTTGGAGTGTATCACAGAGGAACTGGATATGGTTTTTCTCTGTAATCCCAATAATCCCACCGGTGTGCTCATGGAGCAGGATTTTTTAGAGGAAGTGCTGCTTCGCTGTCAGAAATGCGGCTGTATCCTTATGCTGGATGAGTGTTTTGTAGATTTTGTGGAATATCCCAAAGAGCATACCATGAAACCGTTTTTAGAACAAAATCCAGGCCTTTTTTTGCTCAAGGCTTTTACAAAGCGCTATGCCATGGCAGGTGTGAGACTGGGATTTGCCCTGTGCGGGAACGGGCCGCTGCTTGAAAAAATGCAGTTGGTGACCCAGCCCTGGAATGTGTCCGTTTTGGCTCAGGAAGCGGGAATCGCGGCTCTTTCGGAGAAGGAATACGTGGAAAGATCCATGGAGGCCATACACAGGGAGCGCACCCGGCTTTTGGAAAGCATGGGACATCTGGGATATCAGACCTTTGCCTCCAGTGCCAATTACATATTTTTCAAAGGACCGGAGAATCTTTATGAGCAATGTCTTGAAAGAGGCATTTTGATCCGGGACTGCAGCAACTATTACGGACTGTCCAAAGGGTATTACAGGATCGCTGTAAGGCTAAGGGAAGAAAATAACAGGCTCCTGCAGGTGCTTGAAGAGATACAGGCCCCGGACAGCCGGGAGGAATGATAAATAGATACGCCAAGAGAAAGGTAGGTAGCAGATAATGGCAAAAGCAATTATGGTGCAGGGGACCATGTCCAATGCGGGAAAGAGTCTTCTGACGGCTGGACTGTGCCGTATTTTTAAACAGGACGGATATAAAGTGGCGCCTTTTAAATCACAGAACATGGCACTCAATTCCTTTATCACGGAGGAGGGCTTGGAGATGGGACGCGCGCAGGTGATGCAGGCTGAGGCGGCGGGGATCACTCCTTCTGTGTATATGAACCCGATTTTATTAAAGCCCACCAATGAGACGGGCAGCCAGGTGATCGTAAACGGAGAGGTTCAGGGGACCATGAGTGCAAGGGAATATTTTGCCTATAAAAAGAACCTGATACCGGAAGTTAAGAAAGCTTATGACAAATTGGCGTCCGAGTATGATATTGTAGTGATCGAAGGTGCGGGCAGTCCGGCGGAGATCAATCTGAAGCGGGAAGATATTGTCAATATGGGAATGGCTAAAACGGCAAAGGCACCGGTGCTTCTGGTGGGAGATATTGACCGGGGCGGCGTATTTGCGCAGCTGATCGGTACGGTGATGCTTCTTGAGGAGGACGAAAGAGAAATCGTCAAGGGTATGATCATCAATAAATTCCGTGGAGATAAAACCATTTTGGACCCCGGTATTGAAATGCTAGAGAAAAAAAGCGGCATTCCCGTGGTAGGAGTGGCCCCTTATCTGAATATTGAGGTGGAGGATGAGGACAGCCTGACAGAGCGTTTTGACGGGAAACAGGAAGTGGATCTGATCGACATTGCCGTGGTCCGCATTCCGCGAATTTCCAATTTTACGGATTTTAACGCGCTGGAGGTGATTCCCGGGGTATCGGTGCGTTATGTGAAAACTGTCCGGGAACTGAAAAATCCTGACATGATCGTGCTTCCGGGATCCAAGAACACCATGGAAGACCTTCTTTGGATGCGGCAGAACGGATTGGAAGCAGCAATCTTGAAAAAAGCCGCAGAAGGCAAGATCATATTCGGTGTGTGCGGAGGCTATCAGATGCTGGGAGAGACCCTGTCTGATCCTGACAATGTGGAAGCAGGCGGTCAGATAAAAGGCATGGGACTTCTTCCTATGGATACGGTATTTCAGGGGGCTAAGACAAGAACCAGAGTGGAAGGAAGCTTCCCAAATGTGCAGGGCGCCTTAAAAGGGCTCACAGGGGTGAAACTGGAGGGATATGAGATCCATATGGGTGTGTCTTCCCTGAGAGAAGGAGCCAGGCCTCTTGTGAACATTATGGATACGGTAAAGGGTACGTCAAAAGAGGATGGAGCTTATAAAGGAAATGTATACGGCTCTTACGTGCATGGTATTTTTGACAAGGAAGAAGTGGCAAAGAAGATAGTGGAGGCCATTGGAGATTTGAAAGGCCTGGATGTAAGTCAGATGACAGGTGTGGATTTTGCGGAATTTAAGGAAACACAGTATGATATCTTGGCAAGTGAGCTGAGGAAACATCTGGATATGAAAAAGATATACGAGATCCTGGAAGCCGGCATTTAGAAAGGGCGGATGAGATGAAAACAGAATTAGAGAATGTAAAACCAAAAGAGATTGAAACCAGAAGCTTTGAGATCATCACAGAGGAGCTGGGGGACAAAAAACTGGTTCCCGGCACAGAGCTGATCGTAAAGCGCTGTATCCATACAAGCGCTGATTTTGAATATGCAGATAATCTCTGCTTTTCTGAACATGCAGTGGAAAAAGCAATTGATGCCATTAAAAAGGGTGCGTGTATTGTGACAGACACACAGATGGCAAAGGCAGGCATTAATAAGAAAGCGCTGGCAAAGTACGGCGGAGGATGTGGCTTTTTCCGCAAAGAGTCAGGGGACAACGCGGGCGGTGGCAAGTATGGATAAAGCTGCGTCTATGGGAAAGCCTCTTATATTCGCCATTGGAAATGCGCCCACGGCTTTGGTACGCCTGCATGAATTGATACAGGAGGGAAAAATTTCGCCATATCTTATAATAGGGGTTCCCGTAGGCTTTGTAAATGTGGTACAATCTAAGGAAATGAT
>OJUL01000490.1_pt1 | contig 14459 bp, 16 predicted proteins | sample 1601491 | NCBI WGS metagenome assembly OJUL01 (sample SAMN04436862, study PRJEB24849) | human gut metagenome | biome: human gut; feature: NICU; material: stool | host: Homo sapiens | place: USA: Saint Louis, MO | collected 2011-11-09 | reverse complement strand
TGAAAACCAGTATTATCAACGGCTCGGAAGTGTCTAGATTATCCGTGGCGATTCAATGACCGTAAAGATGATGAAGTAAAATATCACCTTTAAGCAATATGCCGGCATGGTTCCATTTGTTAGACTGAACTTGCATGATCACCATATCACCCGGTTGCAGCGGACCGTCGATTTCGCGGAAACCACACTCATACCAGCAATCCTGATAGAAATTGTCCGGATAGGAGTCCTCCCACCACGGATAATCAACACGGTAATCCTTCAATTCGATGCCATGTTCCTGCCAGTAATAGCTCATCACGAGCCCCCAACAGTCATAGTGTCCAAGCACAAACGGGCGCCCGATCAATGGCAATGCGTCGCGAGGACTAATGGTGCGAAAGTCTCCTTCCGGCCAACTGACAATATGCCAGGGCAGCAACGTTGCATCGCATTGAGCCTTGTCCAGTTCGCTTGGTTGGGTCGTCGCGTCCGGGTGGCTATGAACGATTCCCGTTATCGTGCCCCAGTCTTCAGCAGCAGCGTAATCCTCTGGCGCAAGGTGAAACTGTTCTGTTGGTTCGGCAGCCAGATTCCTGCATGGGAAATAGCGTTCCACGCGGCTTTTCTGCGCTATCACACCACAGCATTCGCGGGGATATTCTTTCGCTGCATGCGCCAGGATGGCCTGAATTGTTTTTTGACGCATGTTAACTCCTGATCAAAGATGTTCCCGGAAAACCACCGAAAGGAAGTTCATTGTGTTCACCGAACCGAAGTTTGCAGGCCGTAAGCGTGCCGTTGCATTCGTCCAAAGACGGATCGCTTACTGGGTTGTTGTTTTTGTCGAAATAGCGGATACCGGCATAGTCGCAGCCGTCGCCGGTGCGATATTTATTCCGGATAAGGAAGGTAGACAGGAAATCTGAGAAGTTAGATTTACCTGTGGTGAAGAAATCAGTCAGGGTGCTGGCCATGCCGGTGAACGCGTTGCTGGTAACCGTCTGAACCTGGGAGTAAACATTTGTCGCGCTGTCTTCAAACTCCGCCCAGCCCTTTTTCGCGCCTGTCAGCCAGTCACCCCGCAGCTGATCTTCAGCATCATAGTAATCATTAGCTGCCTTAAGCTGTTTCTGATATCCCTCTTCATCCAGCGAACCACCAGTATTTTGCCAGCCGGCGGCGAGCTGACTTTTTGCCAGCTCTCGCTGCGCCTGGCGGTCACTCATCCCCGCGCCACCCAGTAATGCAGCCTGTTTCTCAGCCATCTGCGTGACGTATTTCTGAGAGGTATCCATGCGCTTGTTAAGCTGTTCCTGTGCGGTAATCTGATCACCTAACAGGGCTTTCTGGCGCGCTAACTGCAGCACCTGGTCTTTACTCGCCAGCAGGGATTGTTCCTGCTTTGTCAGTGAACGTGAACGCGAGGCCTCCTCCAGCACATGAAATTTTGCTTCAGTAGTCCATAAGTCTTTGCGCTGCTGGCTGATAGTGTCGTTCAGCACTTTATGCTGCTGCAGCGCGCGTAACTGTACCTGAAGCGCCAGTAGCTCAGCCTGGGCGGCATCCGTGCTGCGATCGCCAGCCGATAAAGTGCCCTGCTTTCCGGTTTTGGTCTTTTTGCCAAAAGAAGCGACTCCTTCACGATCCTTCTGGGTGGTTGCGGTACTTATCTTTCTGGTCGTATCGAGGTATTTACCTGCACTGATATCAGCCGCATCCCAGTCTTTTCTCAGCTGAGAGATGCTTTCACCATAAGCACCGGCCATTTGTTCGTTGTAGTCCTGCCAGGACTGCAGAGTCTCTGTTTTCGCCCAGTCAGGAACGAGATTAATCGCGGCAGCGATAGAGGAGGAAATGATCTGGTTCAGTTTCTGGAAAACTATCGCAACGCTGTAATAAATTGCGTTGAATTCCTTAAGTGTGTTTGATGCCAGCTCAGCAACCCACTGGCCAATATTCAGCATTGCCTCAGACGCCCAGTCTTTGATATCCAGCCACAGGCGACCAAACGGTGTCAGCGAGTCGTAAGCCTGCTCTCCACGTTCTGCCATTGTATTGCCAAACAGATCCATAGCCTGCGTAACGGCCGCGGTCTGATCCTTTTGCTTTATCAGATCGTCAACATGCTTAAGTTGTGAAACGGTCAGGAAATTATATTGTTCGTTGAGATTCTGCAGCGCTTTAACAGGGTCTTTTTCGATGTCCTTATAGGCTTTGGTGATGTCCTGCGCCGAGACTATACCGGTCTGAACCGCCAGCGCAGTGGAGCCCGCTGCTTTTTCAAGTTGCTGCTGTGTCAGCGATCCCATGCCAACCAGCTCAGTCATCAGACTTTGAACGGTTCCTACAGTCGCGCCAGTAGAGGCAGCAATAGACTGGGAGGAAGCCATAACCTGAAGCGCTGACGTGCCGGCAATATTGCCAGTCCTGATAATGGCCTTGTTGATTTCGTCGTAGGCGGTGAAGTAGTCCGACCCCGCTTTTGCCGCAATCAGAACGGAACCAGCCAGGCCTCCAATCGCCACTCGGGCAAGAGTCACCATCGACAACATCGCTTTCAGCGCATTGCCTATGGGGATATTGCCATTACGATGAGTCCACCCATGGTGATGGCAAAAAAAACCGCCCGAAGGCGGTTTTTTTTCTTTTAGTTACTTTCAAAATGGTCTTTGCAGCTATCTTCAAGGTCTGAGATAGTGTTCCCAGGGAGCCGATAGATGGTTAGCGGAGTTTTATACCATACCCTTGCAGTGAAACCCGCAGTAGACAATACGTCAGTTAGATATGACACCTCTGCTTGGTAATCATTGCTAACTGCATCGTGATAAATCTCATATTTGGCTTCACTACCTTTAGAATTTGCGAATTTTACAGTACTTACAAGTTTTAATGAGCTCATACAACCTCCATTTTAAAGTAGGAATTATATGTTTTTTTTATTAATTTAATTCACTAATTAAGCTACTAAAATTGTCACTTTAACTTGTTCCTTGCTGATTCTATCCGCCTAATCCCCGCCTTATCCAGATTGCACTGCCCAAGCGCCGTGTAGAGCTGAGCGTTTAACTCCAGACTTGCCTGCCATGTGAACGGAGCCACCATTCCGGGGATCGGCGTGTCTGCGGTCAGGTCAGTGCTTATCGGCACCACTGGAGCCGGGACGTAAACTGTCTGCGTATTCCCGCAGGCTGTCAGCAGCGGCAGAAGGAACAAGCTGGTTAGCGCACGGATCGCCTTCAAGCGCCTGTCTTCGCGGATTTTGAAATAGAGATTCGTCAGATAGGTCAGTACAGCGACGATGATGCCCACCAGCACGCCGATAGCGTTCCACTGCTCGGGACTATAGGCATTCAGCATGCCGTTTAGGATGCTACCGGCTGAAGCGCCGTAAGCAGCACCGGTGGTTAGTTTGTCCATGCGATACATACTCTCACCTCGCGTAGTTAGCGGGTGCTGTGTGTTTGAAAAGGGTCTGTCCGTCGGGACGATTTAACAAGAAGGCGTGTCGATGATGGTTCTAGGAGCCTCAAATGAAAAAGCCAGCGACAGGCTGGCAATGTGAGGGTAAGGCAATGAACAGTATATTATTTAGAACCAAGCGACCTAGAAGCTAGCTAAAAAGATGGCATTTGTGTAAAACGATGACATCAATCAGCAGGTGTTCATCGTGAAATACATTCGGTTAATTTTAAGGCTCATAACAGTATCACTTTACGTGTTTCTGGTTGTTTTTGGCTCTGGATTTGTAGGTTCGAGTACAGCCAATGCAATTAATCTTGAAACACTTAACCTAAATTACTCATTAATCGCAAAGGACTCGGCGGTATACGCACTCTGCGCAACTGGTGCGACATTGGTTGTTCCACCAGTCCTATATTTAATCCAGCATTATGTCTGGCCAGTTTTGAAATTTGTCGGCTTGAAGATTCGCTTCTTCTTCCATGGATACTAAAAGGCTCGCAGCTGGCGAGGCATCGCTTATTTTTTCCGTTACAGCGCTAGCTCTTCAATAATTCATAAATCGCCAGTAGCAAAAAGCCCCGCGGGGTTAACCGCAGGGCTTTAAACGAAGGCAATAACCCATCGTTAGAGCAAAATTACCACAGATTCGGGAAAAGTAAATAGCTCACGATGAATTAACGCCCTACTTTGTTATCTGCTTCAGCTGCGCATCAGCCCAAGCCTCTTCGATGTCAAACCTGGTGATGAGCTGATCATAGAATGGCTTAACAGACTTCTTCCATGTATTGAGGCTGATTTCATCCGTTATCATGCACACCGCGGCGTATGCCTCGGTCGATGGGATTCGCTCATATCCGCGCCCGCTGCAGCGCTTACAATCGGTCAAAACCGGAACGCCCTGCCGTTCTGTAAGAGCCTGATTAACGGCTTTCCCGCGTCCATGACAATCTCTACAGGCACAACTAACAACCTTCTTGCCCTTACACTGAGGGCAGAGAACGCGCGCTATCTCCCTGACCTGTCTGCGCACCTCGTACTCAGAAGGTCGAATATCTTCGACGCCCATGTGCAAAGACATCTTCACGAATTTCTTCTCTTTAGCCGGAGTGTGAGACTTCATGCTGAATACATCAGCGTCAATAAACCCTTCCCCATTGCAGCCATCGCACTGCTTCACGCTGGCGGCGCTGCGAGAATAATCCTCGAAAGCGAAGGTGGCCAACTGATGCATCACCAGTGGCTTAACCCCGGCATCCAGTTTGCGAAGTGCAGCAACCCGATCGCACTTAGTCAACGCGTACTGGGCCAGCAATTCGATCGCCCTCTCCCGGTCATTGTTGCTGATACCCATCTTCCCGAGAAAGGCGCTGTACCCCAATGCTGCCCGTTCTTGTGTCAAACCCATAGCGGCCATGATATCCGTCCCGGTTAATGAGTCTGACGCAGTAGCACGCGGAGAGTCGCTAATCATTGTCGATTTGGCGAAGTGATATTTGAGGGTATTTTCAAGATTCATGCGGTCTCCAGCTCGGTAATGGTGAGTTCTAATTTCCCGCCCTTAACGACAGGCATTTTCACAACGCGATAGTCGACAACCTAGCAGTCATCCAGCCAGAACCCCGCCTTGGTTAAAGCGTCGAATGCAGCCTTCTGCAGGTTATCCAGATCGCGGCGCCGGCGGTCGGGCAAGTGACATTCAATTAGGATTTTGAGTGGTGCAGCCGTCCGGATATTAAGACGAGCCCTTCGAATGACGCTGTCCACCGCATAGCGATACGCGACGCCATCAGCACTAATGTGTGTACGCCCGCGGTTGTGCCTGTAATACCTGTTATTGCTCGGCGGCCAGGGTAAAGTGATTTGATATGTCTTCACGTTCACCCCCACATCCGGTTTCGCCAGCGGCTATCCGGGCGCGCTGGTGTATTTGAGGTCGGTAGGAATGCACTGACAGTCCAGGTAACGTAATCCGGGTTAAGGCTGCGCTCAACCCGAACGCCGCGCGCTTTGTAACGCTTAACCAGTTCGTCTGCCTGTTCGGTGCTGCAATCGGTGTGGTGGAACCAGGTTTTCTTCATCCCCATTACCCCGCAAAGCCAAGCAGCTGCGCGGCGACATTTTCAGCCTCATCGCGACTGCGGAATGAACGGGACAAGACCCAGCGCCATAGAACATCGAGCGCAGCTTTATAGAGCTGCTGGAATTCCAGTTCGTCCATGTTGGCGAATGAAATGCTGCGAGGATGCTTTTTGAGTGTGCCGTCAGGTAGCTGAATAGCATCGAAGTGCCCTGCCTCGACGATCACCCATGAGCGGTAAGCATCGAAGGATTTGCACAGGCTAATGCCATTTGTGACGCGCCGATAAGCAACCTGCTCAAGATACTGCTCAGCAGCATCGATTAGCGCGCCCTCATTCCCGCCATAAGAAGCCAGGAATTTGGCGTAGCCGGTAATCAGCTTCCGCTCGTTGCTAGAGATAGCCCCGCCGGTTGGTTCCCAGTATTCAAAACCGAGATTGAGAAGCGCGAAAAAGCGCCGGTGAAATGCAGGGTTACGTACACGCTTGAACTCGGCAACAAGAACATCGCCGAGTCGGGTTTTGGATTGCAGGATATCGCTGGTCTCGGGCGTAGCCGGGATCAGTATTCCTGAGTGGTGTTTGATAAGTTGTAATTCTAGCGCCATGGTTCTCTCCGTGGCGCATCAGGTATAGGGTGTTCAGGCCTATGAAAGAATAATATCAGACGGTGGTGTAACTCGGTACCCCAGCCGTTTTGCAAATTGCATAAACCCGTTGAGAGTGAAGATTTCTTCCTCTTCGAGTAACGGTCGTAATGAAACTATTCCATTTACTCGATAAACCAGATATCTCCCTTCCGCCGGGAAGCTATAGATAACTGCTTTATCGGCCCTTCTGACCCCGTCATACCATTGATCATCTGCATTAAAGGCATCTGCACTACACACTATTTCCCCCAGAGCGACTTATTGACGCGGTAAACAGTAATCGGGAACAGCCAGGGGAACGCAAACAGCGATACTCTTTGAAACTGCTCCAGTGAAATTCACGCGATTAATAAAACCACTCGTCCGCGCTTTCCCAGGTCTCCTGCACGATATGTTCGACCTCTTTCTTGTCGCCCCCGAAAACAGTCAAACCATCATTACTGGCACGCTTAATCGTAAGCTGGCATTCATCGAACTGTTTGCTGAATCTTTTGAGCAGTTCTGACTCGAGCGCAGATATAGCTCCATCAGGAAGTTTCTTCATGCGATCAATGGTTAACTCAATTTTCATTTTTCCCTCCGCAATGAATTACTGTATTCATATACAGTATACTTATAAACGTATCTCTCGGCTTTTGCAACGCTTTCGGAGCTCACAAATGACCAGGATAGTGAAACCACAAGGCAAACTACTGGCGGCTTCTAAGCGCGGAGATAATGGAAGTCTAATTTAGTCGAAACGCCATCTACTTTTTACTCTCGACTATAGAAAAGAGATCTATTCATTTGAGGCCTCAAACAAATGAGGCCTCCACAGTAATTAATGCCTTAGACACTCAGAGTTCATCAATTCCTGTGGTGCAATTGTAGCACTAGCGAAACGACGCATGTCCATTTGTGCAGGGTCCTTGCTAACCCTTGGAATATCCAATAACTGCTCAGAATTTATTACTTCCCTTAAACTTACTAGCCATTTTTTTACAAACTCAAAATGATACTTCCCTCTGATACTTCGCTCATAAGGCAGTCTTTCAAACTCTGCTTTCAAACGATTAACTTCTTCAGATGGAACAATATCCGGCATACTGTCAGATGCATTATCTTTGAGTCTAACATTTTGATACTCAATAACTATCAAATCACTTATTTTATTATAAAATCTAGCTCTACCCTCTATGTTATGCTTTAAGAAAAGAGGTAAACATAGTTCCTTAGCCATTTCATTAAATACAGCTAAATCCTCAAGAAAGTGTTCAATGAGGAGATTACGCTCGATTATTTTTCTTCCATCCAAATGGAACTCATCTTTTAAGATATTACTTATGGCATCTACATTAACCAGATAATTCTCGACAGAATAACAGTTTAGTGTAGTGATGCAATTATCATTATAAGATATTAAATCATAATCATGATCAACAAAAAACTTGCAACAATTTATTAGCTCAACATGATTAATATCGATCGCATGCTTGTATAACTCAATAAGTTGCGACTTACCTTTTGCGCAAATATGTTCAGAACTTCTGTATTTAGGTGTATCTTTTAGCCATTCATCGTAGACTTGATAGTCAGTATCACCTTCAAAAACAATAATAGATTGACACTTAGATAGTGCCATTAACACAGTTTGCATTAAGGAATCTTTTGTTGATTGAGCCATGCGTAAACTGTCGAGTAATTGTAAATTAGTATCTACCATGATAATAATCCATCACTAAATTAATTGTTTCGTAACACGCATAGGGGTGGCGTTAGAAGCCAGCTCATTATCAAATATAAATGGTGAATGCGTTATAGCTATAACCTGCGATACGGTATTGCATTGATCAACATCAGGTAATAATAATTTCTGCCAAGGAAGAGATAATGATAATTCTGGCTCATCAATCAAAATTATCTTATTTGAGTTATCATAAAGATAAAGAATAGACATTAACGATATGACTTGTTTCTCACCGGATGAAAGGTCATTCAATTGTATTTCCTCACCCGAGAAATCGTCATAGACAACCACTTCCAGTTTAGATGGATCGAAAGTAAGAAATTTAGAATCACCAGCAGTTTTTAAGTATTTGTTACAAATAGCCACGAACGTCTCAATTTTTGATTCTTGCTCTTTAGTATCTTGAATAATAGGATTTAGCTTAGACAGAAAATAGTTTAGATAATGATTTTCTTTAATTGTATCTTTTGCATATAAATCTTTAAGATTTTCAATAAGTGGCGCTATTTTTCCATATGAAGATACTGTTTGATAATTAACTCTAGGCTTATCCAAACGACTCAAAAATCGTGTAAGATCCTCTATTTCTGGTAAAACGTTGTTATCTGCTTGCTTAATCCTATGTTCGTGCCTAATAAGGTCATCAAGCATCGTCGCACTGAGTGAGCGATAACCGGCGCTAGATTGCCTTTCAATATCCAGCGTAATTGCGCTAAGTGTTTCCTCTACATCTCTTAAACCATAAGAAATTCTGTCTTGGTTATTAAATTTAAGTCTACCTTTCCTTGCCATAGCTCTACGCCTAGAATCATCTTTCATATTAAGATCGAAAGATTTTTCTACTCTTCGGTAGGTTGGAAGATAAATAACCTCATAACTCGACAATGCTTCAAGTAATTTAGCTAACTCAGTATCATGTGGAATTAATGTATTTTCAATTTTAGTTTTCAACTCTTTTAAAGTTACTAAAAAATCAGACATAGGAAGTTCCGAAGCGTTATAAAGCCCTCGAATGATGTTGGATTCAGGAAGAGTAAACGGCGCAAAGGCATTAACAGAGGAAATAGCAATATAAACATCCTCAATTTGATGTTCATCCCAAAAGTCAACGTCCATTAGACTAAGAGAATCCGTTATTAAATCTTGAAGTTCTGGTGGTGTATTTTTTATTGTTTCTTTATCTAAAATTATAGAATCTTCAATACCTGTCAATTTTATTTCAATCGTCTTGAATGAAGAGTTTTTAAGTTTTGAAAACTCTCCTTTCAATACATAATTCAATGCGTTAAGTATCGTTGTTTTCCCTGAACCATTTTCTGAAACAAAGATTGTTGACTTACCTTTCATTGTCATAGAAAGATTTTTGTACCCATAAACACCATTCATTTTAAAAAATTCTATTGGGAAGGGCATTGCGGATTCATTATTCATAGAAACACCTAAATTTTGAATTGTTTAAGGATTTAACTTGCATGCTCACTTTAGATTACCATTTGATTTTAACACTAGTCAAAATAACTTTTCGTTATGCTTTTGAACATGAACAGTGTTACGTTCTCGATTAAATCGTAGTACGTTTCCTATAAATTAATGAAAACTGATCATGGGGCACATTTTTATAGAACTTGTTTAGTTTCTAACCAATTAAGAATCCAGTTGAACTCATCATCAGATCATACCATCTTGTTTAATCATGGCTAGTTGATGTGTGGCGTTTAAGCAACCGGCGTTTATCCTTAAACTCAACTACACATGTTCACCCCAACTAGCGCTAAAGCATAGTTTGCGTATTGTTTGCACGCCATAATCGAATGCGCGCAAATCAAGATTTTCCACCTCGCGGCCAGACTGTATTGGACTGACACCACCCCGGTAGACGATCCTGCCCTAAAGTTTGAGCATGATCAGCGTATGGGCACACCACGTTTTACACCTGAATTTAAGGAAGAAGCCGTGCTTCAGATAACGGAACGCGGTTATTCCGTCGCCGAAGTATCTGACCGTCTGGGCGTTTCCGCACACAGTCTCTATAAGTGGTTACGGGCTATTAAACCTGACAACAGCGAGCAGCATGCCCGGGATTTACCGGAAGCCAAAAGCGAGATCCTGAAACTACGGGCACAGCTAAAACGCACCGAAGAAGAACGGGATATCCTGAAAAAGGCCACGCGGTACTTTGCAAGGGAGCCCGACTGAAGTACCGCTTTATCAATGAACACTGCACTGTATGGGGTGTCATGACGATGTGTCGGGTTTTGTGCGTTGCCCGGGCCGGGTTTTATGCGTGGCTGCATAATCCGGTTTCTGCGCGGGATAAAGATAACCAGCGCCTGCTGACGCTTATCCGCGACTCATATTCCCTGAGCGGAGGCGTATACGGTTACCGGCGGGTTCATGGCGATCTGAACGAAATCGGTGAAACCTGCGGCAAAAACCGGGTGGGTCGTATTATGCAACTGAACCGGATTAAAGCCGTACGCGGCTCGTCGTATCGCTGGCCGACCTTCAGTGGTTGCCCCTAATCGCGTGCAGCGGCAGTTCACCGTTGTCCGGGCGAATAAGGTCTGGGTCACTGATATAACTAATATCCGCACCTGGCAGGGCTGGCTGTATCTGGCGGTGGTTATCGATCTCTTCGCCCGTAACGTGGTTGGCTGGTCGATGAAGCCCACTCTCTCTCGCGAACTGGCTCTCGACGCGCTGATGATGGCCGTCTGGCGTCGAAAACCGGACGGTGAGGTTATCGTACATAGCGATAGTAATAATGCCGATGTCAGTCTTTACCACCACTTAGTTTGCCGTTTAACCAGATTGGTGTGATTACTGATGCAGTGAAGACCTTCCCGCATCCTGACTCACACAGCGATCGACCTTTTGTGTCCTGCCCTGGACCCGTCGGTTGCCGGAAGCGCCTTCATGCGAGGCATCTCCTCACCGATGCGCGTGACTCAAGAAGGGCCTGACGGCTTGTCTCGTTACTGTCCTGTCCAGGTTATCTGTCTGGAGATTCAACTCTGTTTCCTCACAGGAGCTCTGTCATGGTTGATAAAGTTACCGAAGCTGCCGTTGTGGGTGGCGTGGATACACATAAAGATTTGCACGTTGCCGCTGTCGTAGATCAGAACAATAAAGTCCTTGGGACTCAGTATTTCTCCACAACACGACAAGGTTACCGGCAGATGCTGGCATGGATGACCTCGTTTGGGACATTAAAGCGAATTGGTGTTGAGTGCACAGGTACCTATGGTTCCGGTTTGCTTCGTTATTTTCAGAACGCCGGGTTAGAAGTTCTTGAGGTGACTGCTCCAGACCGGATGGAGCGACGCAAACGGGGTAAAAGTGACACAATTGATGCTGAATGTGCCGCTCATGCAGCATTCTCAGGCATCAGGACAGTTACTCCCAAAACGCGTGATGGCATGATTGAGTCCCTGCGGGTATTAAAAACTTGCCGAAAAACAGCAATATCAGCCCGCAGAGTCGCTCTCCAGATTATCCATTCAAATATTATCTCTGCCCCGGATGAATTACGTGAACAGCTCAGAAATATGACGCGCATGCAGCTCATCAGGACCCTGGGTTCCTGGAGACCTGATGCCAGTGAATACCGCAATGTAACCAACGTTTATCGCATTTCATTAAAGTCCCTTGCCCGACGCTATCTCGAGTTACATGACGAAATCGCTGATCTGGATGTCATGATTGCGGCAATTGTCGACGAGTTGGCACCTGAGCTGATTAAACGTAATGCTATCGGATACGAAAGCGCTTCACAGTTGCTGATCACTGCCGGAGACAATCCTCAACGGTTAAGATCAGAATCAGGATTTGCGGCACTGTGTGGTGTCAGCCCGGTCCCCGTTTCTTCTGGAAAAACGAACCGTTACCGACTTAATCGTGGTGGAGATCGTGCTGCAAATAGTGCACTTCACATCATCGCCATCGGACGCTTACGAACTGACGCAAAAACAAAGGAATATGTCGCCAGGCGTGTAGCCGAAGGACATACAAAAATGGAAGCGATACGCTGTCTAAAGCGATATATCTCCCGCGAAGTTTACACGTTACTGCGCAATCAAAACAGGCGGATCAACAGTATCCCGATAACAGCTTGACTCTTAGAAGGGCGTCCAGGGCAGCCAGTACGGCAGTGACGACTGGCAGCGCTTCTACCGGGCCAATAACCTGGCGCCGAGCATGAGCCGGCGTGGCAACTGCTGGGATAATGCGGTGGCCGAATCGTTCTTCAGTTCGCTGAAAAAAGAACGGATCAGAAAACGCATATATAAAACCAGGGATCTGGCCCGGGCGGATCTTCGATTACATTGAAGTCTTCTATAACCGGTCCCGGCGCCACAGCCACCTCGGCGGCGTCAGTCCGGAGGCCTTCGAACAGGCCTCGTCGTGAGGACAGAATTTGTCTACAGGCATGGGGTCAGTCCATAGTTACATCTAATGTATCCTATGAACAGAGCGTATTTTTCCCATTAAGGGAAGTATCTTCATTGAAATTCCCGTAAAACGGGAATGGCTGGACAGAAAAGTTACTTTTGTAGTTGAGCATTTGCATTAAGACGCATGCACGTTAGAACCGCGTCAGATGGAACCCCTGGATTTCGGGCCAGTATGACGGATAAGAGGAAAAGACCTAAGCGAAGGCAGGCGGCAGGATCAATACTAATTTTATGTATAAAGTTAATGTCTCGCTCGTCTTTGTTGATAGCTACAACGCCCCCCTCCAACATTGCTGTGGATTTACCATCAAAAGTAACTTTTACGTTTTTGTAGACTTGCTTATTATGGTGCTTTGTTTTTTTATCTTTCAGAACAGCCTCACGAGTAAGGCGAAGAAACGCCATACACAAAGCGATCACTTCATCATCACTCAGCTTTGTTGAAAAGGCCTTTTGCCCAGTCCAGTCAAACGCGCCCGGCTTAGATGCTAAAGGCCCAGCAAGGATAAGATTCACACTGCCATTTGTCTCAGAATAATTGAGCTCAAGTGCAGTCTTGCCGGAATTAAATACCTTTTCATTTCGGTAAGGTTGATGCTGTGGAACATCATTATTTATATTTTCCACCAAATATGTCCTTCACCTTCGTTGATTAAATCCTTCACCAGACCAATGTAGGTATTCCCTCCAGATTGCTTCATCGCAAAAATATAAGCACTGGTCTCTAGCATTAGATAGTCTCCCGATGGAGCACCAGGTGGAACCTCTGTAGAGCTAAGACTTTTAATGTACTCCTTTTTAACAATAGAAGGAATGTTGTTTATCATTATTGTTTTTTCATCAACGATCTTAAAATTCATACTGGTTTCAGCGCCCGCCAGACTTACGGCATGATCCGAGTTTTGCTTAAAGCTCGACAGGCTTGGTTTATTCATAGTTAGAGAATAAATACCTAGCAGGGTAATAAGTGGAACTATGAAGAAACTAACTTTTTTAATACTCACTATCTTCATCGTCATCAAATCCCCCTTGGGTCTGGCATGCAGTAATGTAAAGAATTCTAAGTTGATGTAGGAAATTTTCTGCTGTAGCACCACCTACAAATGTTATCATTCTGTTAATTCTGATGCCTGCATCTTCAAGTTCAAACTCAGCTATTCCACAATCCGACATTATTGTCATCGTGTTTTCATCTGGGTCTTCATCAAGCGAAGGGGGTATAATAATGGATAAGATAACAGTATCTACTGGAGCTATTTCCCAATTGTGTTCCTCTCGGGCCATAGGAATTATCTGAATAAAATACCCATCCAGGATCAAAGAAAGTGGATTGCGGGTGTTGTCAGCAAACCCAAAATTACTGGTTGCTTCTTCGAAGTTTAAGCCAGAGCGCTCAATAATCTTGAGAAGTTCCTGCTTTCGTACCCCATGGTAAATCATGCCATCTGTCATCTGTAGTTACTCATGTGCTTTGATGGATAGTGTGTCGCTAAAAATCATACCAAAAACAAAGTATTCCTACCTCAGCCAGAGTGAGAAAAAGTTAACTTTCGCTCTGAACCTGTAGGTTTATCTAATCTTAGCTTAACATGTAAGCTACCGATATCTGCACCGCTCATAATTCTAAGGGCTCGTATTATTCACTTGTTGAACTAGATCATCAATCGAAAGGAACACATTACAACGCGCCAAAAGTTACTTTTATCAGAATGCACACAATTTAGCTCGAATAAGAATCTGGATTGTGATTTGGTAACAGGATCTTTAACTTTAGCAATCAGAGTATGCCTTGCTTTTACATTGCAGTATCACCATTTAAAACAATAAGTTATAACGAAACGCCAAGTGTTTGATAACATGCCTTTTCACTGGATCTGCGCTTACGAATGTGGCACTGAGGCAATTCTTTAACCTTGTAAAGAATGAGTGAGCCCGCGCTGGAGGTCAGACCTTTGGTTGCATTTAAACCACGTGTGTTACATGCCTACATGGGAATGATTCTCATCAACTATTAAAAAGTCACTTTTACATAAATCTAACAATGTACTGAAAAAAAATATTGTAAAAATAGCTTTTTTCCTCTCTGGCGACGTCATCACATCCCTCA
>OJUL01000485.1_pt1 | contig 14602 bp, 22 predicted proteins | sample 1601491 | NCBI WGS metagenome assembly OJUL01 (sample SAMN04436862, study PRJEB24849) | human gut metagenome | biome: human gut; feature: NICU; material: stool | host: Homo sapiens | place: USA: Saint Louis, MO | collected 2011-11-09 | reverse complement strand
AAGGAGAAATGTCCTCCAGCATCCAATTAAATTTCCACCAGTGCAGATATGGGATATCATACAGATCAAGCCCGTATGTCTGTAGGAAGGCAGTATAAATCAAAGCGGAATCAGCGCCAAAATCCATAGGTACCGCATTATTAAGGCCCAGTGCTGCACGCGGGAGTGAACTCTTTTTTCCTATATCTCCGCACTTAACAAACCACCCGATCGCCTCTGCTATATCGTCAGCTCTCATATTTGGTTTGCGTAGCACCTCTTCTCCCAAAAGCATGTTTATGGCCTTTAATACCGCTTCTCCATCACTCTGCCCCCTGATAATCTCATCGTAACGGAGGATATCCCTAAAATCCGTTTTGATTGCATATGCTTCTCCCGCAATTTCTACAGTTACTGGAAGCTGTTCTGTTAATCTCACTCTGTATCAACAGCCTTCCCAGTTTCCATTTCCGCAATGAGCGCTTCATTCGCTCTCTTCTGTTCGCTCATCTGGTGATTATATTCTTCTACCAGTTCTCTAAACGCATTTGTGCAGGCTCTAAGAGAGTTGTTGGCCCCACAGATTTTTTCTCCAGTGCCAGCCCCGAATATATCATCGAAACATGTTTTAACAGCCTCGCAAAGATACTGATACTGTTTTGGCTGCGGAGCGTCTTTATCAAGCCTATTCGCCTTTTCTGAAACGATCTGCATTGCATCAAGATACTTTTGCAGGGTGTCCGCATCTGTTGCATCAAAGTTAAGCGTGTCAAAATTTACCTGCATTTCCTCTACCTCCATAAAAGGCCAGGACTATTCAGTCCCAGCCTCACTTTTTGCGGTCTCTATAGCTACTTTATTTACGGCCACTTTAGTCGGTGCTTCGGCTGCCGTTGTTACCGGAGCACCAACTAATTTCCCGCCGACACATCAAATTTTGCCGCAGCTGTGGCGTCTGCAGTAAACGCCTTTTTCTCCACATCAAAGAAGCCATACTCCCAGTCTGTTTTGCCCAGGAGGCTGCCGGAACCTACCATAGTTCCGTCGTTATCGGAATTGGAATCCGGGGAGATGGTCACTCTCCTTTTTCTTGCCGGATACCCCTTGCTTTCTTCTTTTTCCATGTACAGGGATACGACCACAAGGTCTGTCTCCGCTTCAGAGCCTACTTTCTCCTTTTTTGCCACAGAATCAATCATCTTGACGGCCTTTTCGGACGGGATATTCTCATATTCATAGCCAATGGAATACCCATATCCCGTAATACTCTGAGATGTAGATTTCTGGTTGATGTAGCGGCTCTCTTTAGTTTTCGTGTCAAAGCTCTCATCAGCTTTGGTCACACCGGTTCCGAACAGTTCGTATGTTGCGGCCGCGCCTGCAGCGCCGACATTGATATACAATGCCTCCTGATACCGCTGCACTGCTTCAGTGTCCGCAAACCTCTGTAAATCCAATCTTCTCATGCTTATCCTACCTTTCTTTTTTGATAATATTGTAATTCGCACTGGATCTGATACTGGGCATATGTTGCCTCACTATCATTGATGTATCCGTGCGTATTTGCTTTTATTGCCCTCGCTGTCTGCCCATCTCCTAATACGGGAAGACATTTTGTCCTGGTACAATCCTCCAGCCAATCAGCAAAGTTCTCATAAAACTGACTGGTGTCCAGGTTCTCCTCTGCCCCATAAAGGTTTCTGGAGCACAGATAAAAAGTCACCCTGCGGATACTGTCCCCGTTAATGCACCTTTTCACAATTGGGTCGGAAGGAACACTTTCGACGCTGTAAGACGGGTCAGACTCCAGCTTATCCACATTTACGGGCGGAAACATGGTATCCAGCTCCTCAATAAACGGGCAGGTTGCTATAAAATCTCTGATTGACTCAATAATACTCATCTCTTAACCCTGCAATCGCAAAACTGTGCTACACTATCCACGATTTCCTTTCCCCTGTCACGCCACATTTTTATATGCCACATACTTTTACTTTTGTGCTCATAAAACTGTCTTCTTGCATACGGCGTATTCCACGAAACACTTTTCGGGTTAACCCTGGCACTGTCCCTTAATGCCCCTGTCAACCGGGGGACATAAGGAAGTGACTTATCTGCAAAATTCTTTGATAAAAAAAGCTGGGCCTGCCCGTTGTCGCCCATCTTACGTTTTAATAAAATCTTATCTGCAGGGTCCATCCTAAGTACAAATTTAGACTGTCCCATTACTTACAACCTCCAAATCTTATATGGGGGATTCCGCCTTTGCGGTTATCCCCATAGTTATCTATACAGCCATATGGCCTGTGCGTCTTCTGCAGATCACTAACCCCTTTTATCCGCAGGTCATGTCTACCTAAGATGAATAAGTCTTCCTTGTCCACTGTCCACGCAGCCATATCATTGCTGTACGGCAGCTTCACATACTCATCCGGCGGCACATAACCGTCAAGATATTCGGCCGGAATCCGGATTTTAAATACATCAGCATGCTTTAGGCCACCTTCTCCTTTATCGCCCGTTATCACCTTATTTTCGCAGTAATAATGGCAAGGAGATATATGCCCGAAATACTCTATTTTCCGCGTATCCGGATTCACCTTGCGGTTATATATGGTCACCTCTGCGTTAATAATCATAGTACACCCCCGGATATAAGAGTGTCGTGTCTTCCAGGTAAAGACGGGCTTCAGAACAGCATTTACTGTATAGTGCCTCTTCTGGTGGCCGATTGTCGGGGATGTCCGCATATGTCACGGATTCTCCGTCGGTATTGACACTCTTTACCAATCGCCCGCCAGTCATTTCTTTCTGCCGGTGGTCCTCGGCTAAAATTTCGGCTACAGCGCATATGGCAGCCTTCACAGCTTCTGAATCACCAGGACGCAGTTCAAATTCATGGATTCTGCCGTATGTCATCCGGTTCACCATCAATTCAGCCCGGCGGCTGTGTTTTTTAAAGTCAGCCTCCGTAAGGGTGTCTCCCTTAAAAACATCAACGTAGTATTGATAATCTACATCTATCCGTGGCATATATTCACCTCTATTCTGCGGCAGTTACTACTGTCATACCTGCCCCAACACAGCGGTTATCTGCGTCTACCTCGACAACAACAATTTTCTGACCTGTTGCCGCTGTAATATCTGCTGTACCGTCCCATGCTGTGTATCCGCTCTTGCATTCCTGTCCTGCATTCGGCATGGTCGGGTTTGCCGCCACTTTGTATTTGTAGCTGTTGCCGCTTGACAGCGCCGGCTCTACTGTGATTTTAGTAGAGCCACTCGTGCTACCTGCTACGGAGGTAACCGTCAAACTTGTCAAGCTCCGTGTTTTTTTTACGACTACCTTTGCGGCTGTCGGAACACGATAACCGGTATTGATCTCAACCTGAGCAAGCGTGCCGTTGAAATTCTCGGAATCTTTCAGACGGATCATCTCCAGGTTGTCCACGATGGAGAATCCGTTCCAGTCGTACATGATAAAGTCGATACCGGTCAGGTCTACTGTCTTGAGGTCACCTGCATAGTTGTAATACTTAGCCGCACTCAGGACATCCAGCATATTTGCCTCTACCCACAGCATACCAAGCCATCTACCGATCTGTCCGGACTGCATAATGCTGTCGTTGGTCACCGGGGTATACTGATCGCCCGCAACTTCCAGCATGGTAGAATAAGTGTCAACGGACGCAAGCACGATGTTCGCAACCGCTTTCCCTTTACGCACTACTTTACGCGCCTCGATGATTTTCTTTTTGATGTTTGCCGCGGTGAGTGCTTCTGTGTCACTCATTGCTGTGCCCTCATTTGCAAGGCAAGCAAGACCGGACGCCTGCCATCCTTCCTTACAATCCATAACGGCCTGGGACAAATGCTCTTCCGCCATGTTGTACGGCACACCCTGCGCCTGAATGTTATAGATTTTCTTAGATTTCTGCTGCATATTGTTCAGCCTCAGGTCAATCAGCTCATTAGTTACCTTTTCATGGCTAAAATCAGCCGCCGGGGTCTTCGGGTCCTGCACACCATCAGCTCCAACCTTAAAGATCTTAACCAGACCAGATGCCGCATCACCCTGGAATTTATCCGTATAGGTCATGCCCGGCTGAAAAATAGAGTCATAGTATAAATTCGGCTCTACAATATTGCTGTATTTTTCCGTTACGTTATATCCACCATATTCCATAGTTCAATCTCCTTTACTTACCTCTGTAATATTTGTTGTTACCATACTTCTGTTTCAGATAGGATTCTTCTGAATCCACAACTCCGGGCTTATAGGTACCACTGGTCCCTCTCACCCATGTTTTTTTCTGAGGCGGCTCCACTTTCTGCTTATTCTCGAAATCATTCGGGTACTGTTCTCTCATTTTTTTCATGTAGTCATCGGCGCCTACAAAAGTGCCATCCTTAAATTCAAGATTCTGAGCCATGAAATCCGAGAGAATACTTTTTCTTGCAAGAGGGGACTTGATTTTCTGACCATCGAGGTACTTCTCGGCCGCGAATGTCCTCTTCTGGGTCTCGATCTGCTGATTCAGCGCCGCTGTGTCAGTCTCATACTTTTGTTTCCATTCATCCGCAGATTTTTTAATGCCTTCAATGTCCATTTCCTTATAAGATTCAATGGTGGTGTTTGCCTCCGTGAGCTGCTTCTTATACCCATCGGCTTCTGTTTTCAGGCCGGTATATTTCTCCTTGCTGACATACGCCCCCTCGGACAGATCAACAAACTTTACAGGGTTCTCTTTCCTGTCATCAGCACCATTTACCTCTGCAATTTTTGCATCTACCTGAGCGTAAAGCTCATCCCCAAGTAATTCTTTTAAATCCATATTCATCCTTTCCGCCTTCGTTTTTATATCCGGTGTCTTCCGGTGGCTGCACAGTTTATATGACTTGCCGGTCAGTTTCCGAGACCTTTTAAACGTCTTAACCGGTATTGGACATAAAAAAACACCCGGGCGTCCCCGCGTGCTTATTTACCATATTTGATTTGTACCCCTGGATAATCCCTCTCAATGGCACATATGCCAAGGAAAAAGGAATCCACCAATGTTCTACCTCTTTCTGAGAGGTCATCCCAGATAATCTCTGTATATCCCTGCCGCTCTTCCACAAACACCTGATCAGGCGTCAGCGTCTCCAGGGACAGCACGAGGTTATATGCAAGGACAGAAACCGCAGCACATACGATATCACGACCCTGTTTGTCATATCCTGCATGGCCGCTGATATCTACTCCGGTACGCCCCATAGTTACTACAATCAAGTAACATCACCTCCAAAAGGCACAAAATACCGCGCAATCAATATTGACCGGTGATATTAATGCCACATCACCAATTTATCATTGGGAATTTCCTTTTCCTTTGATATTCCTACAAGAGCATTACGCGCATGCATCACATGCCCTTTACACCATTCATAGCCAGGCGGCAGGTGATAGCTTACGAGCTCCTCGGTCATAGAGTTAACCGATACATGCCCTGGGGTCTCACCATCCTCTGGGTAGATTTCACACTCTATAATGGCACCTTTTTTACTTATGTTTTTTAATTTTACCATGTATTTCACTCACTCATCTCCTTACCGTAGCAATTTGGGGTGGTATCTCTTGTACCGCTTATACATTCGACTTTATTGTACCATTTCTTCCTAATTTTGCAACAGCTTTTGCAGGTATTCTCCCGCCTGACATCCTCCCGAGACCGTCCATGTACACACGCTCCATCTGCGGCTGAAGGCCCATGATTTTCGAGAATCCTTTGTATTCATGCAACGTCTGCAGATACTTTGCTTGAGCTGCCAGCACTGCATCGTGATCACCACCCTCTTTCAGGTATTTGATCCGTTCCCGCTGCGCCCGCATGGTTGTCTCCATCTCGCGTTGTCTCTGCCGGCATGTGTAACCATCATATTCCTTACCCCGGTATTTTCTGATCCTGGCGTCATCCTCTCGGATATCCTCCAGCATCTCATCTGTATAAGTTCTGGTTGATATCCCCCGGATAAAGGGCAGGTATGAATGCGTACAGTTTGCACCGCAGAGACCGGTCACACTGCCAAGGCCGCAAACAGACTCCAGTTCTCGGCGGCTGTACACCCTGCCCTGCCATACCGCATGTGTTGGCCGTGCACCATAATGCGCTGTGACCTCGTAATCGTCCGTTTCCAGCTCTTTTGCAAGTTGCTCGTTGATTTTATTGCCGAGGTTATGCACGCCTGTCATAACGGCTCTTCTGGCCGCTACAGGTGCCCTGTTGCTATACCCGCTCGCGTAATCAACAGAACGGATACCCGATGAAGTCATCTCACGCACCACCCGGTGTAAAGCCGTGTTGTAGTCAAAAGCGCCTGACGCAATGTCGAGACAAGCCCGATCAAGATACTTTTGATAGTATTCAGACAGTGGTGTAAATACCCTTTTCCCATTTCCGTAGTCCAATGAGAATCCCAATGACTGCGATATATTTTTAATCTCGCCTTTTGTCTGACTGACGATCGCAGATGACAGCCCCTGCAACCAGTCATTTTCTTCGGGTGGGACAAACTGCCCATTTACCTGCTCATACAGGCTCTTGTTACGCACATACTCCCAGTCTATCACTTTGTCGTACAAGGCAAACAATTCAGGATATGCGGCATCCAGCAGTTCTTTTAGCTCATCCTCGATAAATTCGGTTGAGTTTCCCAGGATCTTGACGCGGTTGAGCTGGTAGTCTGCCGTGGATGTTATCTCCCCTGTCTTCTTGATCCGCCTGACCACATCAGACATGATCCTGTCCTGTAGCCCATAAAACAGTTTTTCAACCTGCAGCGGCAGGCTCCCCATTTCTTCCGGTCGCATCTACATCACTCCTGTATGTCATCCGGGAACTGTATCTTCGCAAGTGCCTTGACTGCCTGGTCCTCCGTCTCACCGTAACGCTTCATCCTGAATTCCACCGGGCCAATGATCCCGGCAGCCAGGTCGGCTCTGAGCTGCTCCAGCTCGTACTTTTTATCCACGATGAGGGAATCATCCCAGTCACATGACACCTCTACCTTTCCAGGCGGGGCAAGGTGACCAAATTCCACCCATACCTCTATTGACCTGACAAGGGAGCGGATAGCCTCCTCTGTACTGTTCTGGATGTCCTTTACTGTAGAGTAGGACCGCTGTTTACTGGTCTTGATCTCCTCCGCTGTCTTCTCCACACTTTGCGGGTCAGACAGTGTGCCGTATGCCAGACCGCTGTTAAACTCCACTTTTTGTATGATACGGTTATATCCGTTAAAAAAGCTCTGGTCACGGATGTCGGGTGAATACACGTTGAACAGGGGCTTTCCAGTTGTGGGGTCAGCAATGCTGTTTCCCATCGGATAATACAAGCGCTCCTGCCCTTTTGGAAGGAGTACTTCACCCTGTCGATTTTTCTTGAAAAATTCATTCGACGCCTGGATCGCCGTTTCCTTCGATTTGTATTCCCAGAGCGTTGCCCCATAAATCTCATCCGCATCCTGTATCTGTTTCTCAGCCCTGGAATAGACCGCCACTCCCAGAGGAGAATCCGGGTCTATGTTATTTGCAAGCGGCATTTTTAGGTATGAAAAGAGCGTACAGTCCGCATTCTGAAATTCCTCATGTGGAGAAATGTCGGCCCACTCATCAACAGTTTCAAGCTTTATCTCCATGCCAAGCTGTACGATCTCATCGGTCTTTACAATAGCCTTCGTACTCACAAATGCCCGATTCTCAACGGTATATCTGCCATCCTGCAGGCTGTGGTGTTCCAATCTCGTGTATAGTTTCTTCCCCTTACGTCTAAATTCCGGGAATATTGCCCCGGTCATCGCTCCAGAAGAATCAAACTCCGTCGGATAACAGTTGCCAGCCCTCACCACGTCCACTGCAACTGTATCACCAGAGGGATATGGTTTAAAACAAATACCGCCTGCAGCACCGGCATACTCTACATATTTGCGAAGATTGCTCCGGAATCCTGTCAGTATCTCGTCAATAAATTCCGCCCTGGGACTGCCGCTGATCTCTATCTTTGCCTCGTTTGTAACAAGCCGGGCAAACTCAGAGCTGATAGCAGCCGGCAGGTTTAATCCCTTGACGTCTTTACTGAGCCAGGGCGGTTTGTTTCGGTACATACGCTGCCAGCGGTATATGGCGTCTGCCATCTCTGGTGACACCGCGATATCGACGCCCAGGGCCTTTTTTATGCTCTCATACTGTATCATGCTTATCACCTCACTCTCTATCGGATACAGGCAGGAATACGGCTATCAGGCCCCACATACCGCATACAAGATACCTTGTGGCATCCGCAGCGTGGTCGTTGACCTTCAGCACTTCCTCTTTGCCCTTCTTGATGCTTTCGGGGTCATATTGGTATAACCCCAATTCTCTGATCAAATGTTTCTGACCCCGGTTTATAAGGATCCTCCGGAAAGAAAAGAATTTCTGCACACGGCTGATCCCCAATTTTACGTCATTGAAAGCCGGTATAACCTCTATGTGTGGCATGATCCGCCGCACCTCCTCGATGAGACCGGCTGCGGAAGGGTCGATAAATACCCAGCTCACCACCCGGTTACACTCCTTTTCCAGTCGGTCGCAAAAGTCTTTCAGTTCTTTTGCATATTCCGATGGGGACTTCTGCCCCTCATCTCTGCCGCAATGGTACCACTCATCCAAACCACACAATGCCTGTCGGCTGTAATCCACACCGAATGCCTCGAATACCGTCGGATTCTTTTGGCCGTAGTCAACACCCACTCCGATCTCCCCGATAGTCTTTTTATCCTCATCAGGAAGGCCATCATAATAATGCAGCTCTGACCTGACCATATAATAGACCAGGTCATCCACGCCGGTGCTCTCCCCAAGCCATACCCAGCGATACATCTTAGGATCTGCCTGCTCCATCACTTCTGCCGATTCTATCAGATCCGGCCCCAGCCAGTCCTCGGGTACATCCTTGTAATTTGTGTGGATGTGGATGCAGTCTGGTCGCTCCTCCATCTTACGGCACCATTCGTTGATAGGGGCATTCGGGTTTTTGGGCGGATTATAAAGATAGATCATCTGGAACCCGCCCTGGTTACCCCTGACAAAGGTGGCTTCTATGTTCGCCAGCTCCTCTTCTCCTTCGCCGTCGTCGAAGAACTCTGTCAGCTCGTCCAGTACGACCAGCTTGATAGGCTTATCCTCGTCAATGATACCCTTTGTATCGTCCACGCCATCGGATCCGGAGAAATAAATGGTGTTTCCATTCTTTTTGTAGGTTATCTCCATCGGAGATTTACCGATTTTGAACCGTTTTTTGCTGACGCCCAGACGGTTGATACCTCGTATCATCTCTTTGTAAACCGTCTTACGCAGCTTGTTATGGTGCTTACGCAGGACAACACAGGATGCGTTTTTCTCATCCATGATGCGGAAATCCGTGGCGATACTCACATAACTGGACTTTGTTCCTGCTCGCCCGGAAGTGAGAATGATATGCCTGTGCGTCCGGTCGTTGAACAGGGGGAGATACTTTGGGATGACAATCTCCGATATTTTAATCTGCTTCTTTTGGCTTTGGCGCATCGTTGATTATTTCCACCCCTTCCTCTCCGTCATCGTCCTGGCTCTCTCTTTCCAACCTCTCTGTCTGGGCTTTGATCTGTGCAACTCTTGCCTTCTGCTCGTCTGTTGCCAGATCCCAGTTTTTGTGCCCTGGCCTGGGCAGAAAGAAAGTTTCCGTGCTTGTCCCACGCCTGCTGTACTTCCCACCGCTCCTCCATGACTGTATCACCGTTTTTTTCCTGCACCTGCGTTGTGGTGCTGTCATCTCTGTCACGGACATACATGATGCTTTGCGCCCTTATAATGGCGGCATATGCTATCTGTATCTGGTCCCAGAGGATATCAAGTGGGTCCCTCGGCATCTCCTGGATAATGGAAACGGTCTCCTCCGGGAGATACTTCCGGAAGAAACCGAACTTTTCAGCATTGTTATTCTGTTGCGGCGCCCCGTGATCCGCCGCATTTCTGTTTCCCAGCGGGGCGCCCCTCTTTTTCCGAACGTTCGCTTTTTTATCCGAGCGTTCGCTATCCCACTTATGCGTGCATTTCCAGCGGCGAACCGTCCCTTCCGGAAGATTTAGCTGATTTGCGATCTCAACTAATTTTGTACCTTTGAGGTACATGGCCTTCGCCTGCTCAATTCGTGCGTCTGGCGCTCTGGCCATGCATCACCACCTCCGATTTGTTTGTTTTGACGTATGTAGGAGGACCATCCAATCCGAAAACTGAACACTCTTCCCTAAAAATAAATCTTTTCTCAGATAACACAAAAACACCCGGCTTTATCAGCCAGGTGCCTTATGAAAATAAAAATGTATTGGGGGAGGTACGCCAAATGGCGATTGCTTACCCCAGGGGATAATCCTGGAGGCTTTCGCAGCATATGTAGCTCCATACACTGCCATGCACCCTGCCTCTCCGGTGGTCCGGCGGCAGATAAGCGAAGCGGACGCATCCGGAATCGAACCGGAACCCAGGGCGCGACCCTGCCCATCTTCCATTGATGGTATGCTCCACACATTGCACCGCTGTAACGGTGCTGCTATCCCAGACCTAGAACACGCAGTTTAAAGTATATACACTGCTGACCTACCCCGGACACCAGGGAATCTTATGCTCTCTATAAACTGCTTACACTTCCAGAGCGCTACCCGTAATTGCCGGACTACTGCAATCACCGGCCAGTCTCATCTGTTACGGATAAAGTTTTTTGCAGCTTTATAGCATTGCAGGACTTCAAGCTGTACAGAAATATGTTCTTCCGCTTTTGGTATCAGAACCCCCTCACAACTCCACCCAGGGACGTCTCCCATGTTCTTTACTCCACACCCGTTTTCTTGTCGCTGGTACCGCGGCAATGATACAGACGTTTTGCTTTATACTTATCACTGCCCGGCTCTTATGTCCGTGGCAGCCAAGAGGTTAATGTACTACGGTTCCCCCAGCGGTCGGGTTCGCCTCACTTATAAAATTATATTAAGGAGTGGCGGTCTTTGTGGCTCTACCACAAGGCGCCGCCTGGCCTGATTCAGCCACCGGGCCATGACACCCGGCAGCCTAATAACAAAGAGGATATATGAAAGATAAAGCAATGAACCCATTGGCTCTATTGTTATTATACATGTGCTTTCTGTGCTTTTTGTGCGTTTTTCAAATAATCATCTATTCTTCTGCTTATCCGGCTTCGATCTAAGTGCAGACGCTTTGCGACTTTGGTTTGTGAAGGTTTGACTTCTCCATCAATAAAATACATCTGAAAGATTCTACGTGTTGTACTATCTCTGATTTCACCCACAAATTCCTCTACTTCTTTACACTCCTTTTCCAGCCTCTCCTTGCGCTTAATGTCTCTATCCTGCAGCCTTTCATATCTTTCATAATCAAAACCCATTACCCCTTCTGGGACCGGATACCCTTTCCTGTAATTCAGGATCGTGTCAACACTTATCATAGATTCACTTTTCCAGCGATTTCTCAGGATATATTCCAGTTCTTTTATTTCTTGTCTTTTACTCCTATATGATATCAGCATTTCTTTTGTCATTTTCAATGGCATCACCTCCATGTATCCGTGTCCTGCTGCCACCAGAACATTAATAAATCTCTTCTATTTCCTTCATGATTTTCCCATCCTTCCAATTCCTTTATTTTTTCCTACAGAGTAGTTTCATGGTGTTCCCATCCTTCTAATCCCTTTATTTTTTCCTGAAGAGTAATTTCAGGATATTCTTTTTTTGGGTATCTCTGGTATGTTGCACTGCAGGCACGTCCAGCAACATACAAGTCGTAATACTCCCAAGCCAGCTCAATGTCAATATCCTTGCCTTTTCCAGTCAGGGTAATTTTACTCTTGTCATCGTATTCAATCCTTATTTTCCACATGATTCATCCTCCCAATCTATCCTCTGACCACAATACGGACAATACTTACCTCTCGTACTCGGTCTTAAAACATTTTCGCATTTCGGGCAGACATACCTGTAATAACTGTGATCGCCTATCGACTTATCCCACTCTTTAATAACAGGAGCCGCAACCTCTTTTTTGAGAGCACTTATGACCTCTTCAGTATGGCTGCGGCCATTCCATGCTGCTATTTCCTCTTCTTCCGTTTTCTTTCTTCCTGTTTTTGCCCCGCAGTGGCAGCATATAATCTGATACCGCTTTCCTCTCTTTGTTGGTATCTCTGCAGTAAATTTTTCTTCACACCCGCAAAACGGGAAAGGCTTTAAATCACTTTTCATACATATCTGTCCTCCTATATAGTTATCCCACTGGATTCTTTGGATTTCTTTCCGGCAACTCCCGTAGCGGGCACCATTCTGGCTTACTCCTTAAATCCTCTATATATTTTTGTTTCGCCATACATCTGTACTTAACTGGTTCTGTTGCTTTTGAAAACCAGAAATTACATTTACTGCACTTCTCCGGCATATCCATAATTAACATTGCTTTGCTCATTCAGCACCTCCAATCCTTTCTCTGTATGCTCTCATATAATTTCGCATATACCACCGTTCGCAATCTTTGCAATAGCTATTCCGGCGGTTCTGCTTTTTCATCAGCCGGAACTCTGCTTCCTCTTTTCTGGCTCGGCATATGCTACACATTCTCATCTTGTTAATCCCCATTACCGTTCTTAAGCAACCACTGGAAAACCAGACGGTTTGCCATATGCGTAAATCCTATAATGTCCGTATCATCATCACCAGTTATCGAAGCATACAAGAGATGTACTGCTATAATCATTGCGGTAAAGTCATCTGTAATATCATCCTCATTAAGTTCTATTTTGGGTATTTCTGTGCCTTCTCTTTCCTCTTCATCTAAATATAAATCCCTTAAAACTGTCACAAACTTTTCTACTCTTTCGTTAAATTCCTGTTTATTCATCTGTTCTCCTCCAATTTCATCTGACCAAAAACGCTAATACACCGAAAAGTCCAACTGCCACACCTGCGCCTATCCATATACCTGCACTCAGGTAAGCGAATGAATCTAATATGTATTCTTTAATGATTTTTTTCATGTTTATTTACTCCTTTTCATAATTCTTTTATCTTTCCACCACAATTTCGTCACATTCTCCCGGTATAGTAATACTCAACAAAGGGCGATAACCTTTTTCATATAGACTTTTCTTTTTCATACTGCCGGGCCTGCTGACCCGGCCCTCCTTTTTTATATGCTCAATATTACACTAATCTGGATTTTCTCCTACCATAAGAGTATAATGAAAAGAAAAGGGGGGCCTTATGAATAAAAAGAAAAAAGATTTTTTAAAAGCTTTATTGTCCCTTATTTTTTGGTTGATAGTTGCTTACCTTGTTGTCACAAAGTCTATATGCGGTTTTATTTTTGCAATTATCGGACTTTTACTATTTATATGGAATAAGATAAAGAACAAACCAATCCTTAAATTCACAAAAAAGTAATATGAAAGGCATATTCTTTACTAAACTTTATCATGGCAGCGTCTCCGGCATATCAAAAATGCTCATCTGCCCGGGTAATTGTTCTTCTTCTCCCGGAGTATCCTTCCATCCTACCCCAATGTAATCAAGCACCCGTCCCCATCCAAATTTTTCTCCCGTCTCCAGATCAGTACAGCAACGATACATCCAAAACTCCCATTCTTTCGGGTTACGCTGGCGAAGCTGGTCAAACCTGTGAGGACGCTTTTCCATATGTACACCGAATCCACACATGCTGCATCCTGTTCTCTGGGCACCAGTTGTATATAAAGTTCCATCTGCTTTACATTCAATGGTTCCATAAATTTCAGGCACTGGTGCCTCTAAGTCCAATGCCAGTTGCAATAAATCCTGTCTCAGAAATGGCGCAAATGGTGCACTGCGTATAACCCCTTTACCAAAATAATTGCATCCATGTTCCGTCAGAGCTTCTTCTCTCTGGCCTCCCTCACTTGCCATTAACCCCAGAAACGGCTTACTGTTATGCTCTTTCGCCCATTTATCACATGGCTGCTCTTTCATATACAAACAACACTTATTTGATACTTTGAATGGTGCGATCTGATAGTTCACACCTTCATTCTCATTCTCGTACCCAGCAAACAACTCCAACCACTTATTCGGCAGCTTCATTCGGCTGTTCTTCGCAAAGTGCCCCTGGGCCCCACACTCTCCAGTGATGATGGCATGTCGCACGGTTTTATTACGCTCTGTTGGATGCTGGAGGGTATCAATCCGGCCGGCAATTTTTTTGCTGATCACCGGGAATCCCACATCATTTAAAATCTCAATTTTGGATTTTCCAGGCTTTACATTCTCAATTCCTAATTGTCTATGTACTCTTTGTATGCTCTTATCTTCCAGAGCCGAAACAGATATAGCCGGAATATCAATTCCAATTTTACGGAGAAAGAGGAGTAAAACAATACTATCCAGACCTCCTACACTTACATGGGAACTTAATCCCATATTATCAAGTTTCTCTACAAATTCTATCGCCCGTAGTTCTGCACGTTTAACTTTTACCTCATAAGGCAAAGCCTGCATGGCTGCCATCTGGGCTTTCTTTTTCCTTTTTTCAGCT
>OJUL01000471.1_pt1 | contig 15099 bp, 11 predicted proteins | sample 1601491 | NCBI WGS metagenome assembly OJUL01 (sample SAMN04436862, study PRJEB24849) | human gut metagenome | biome: human gut; feature: NICU; material: stool | host: Homo sapiens | place: USA: Saint Louis, MO | collected 2011-11-09 | reverse complement strand
GGTGGAGACCTGCACCGCGCTGGCCAAACAGCAGGGCGGCAACATCACCCTGACGGAAGATATCGCCGCAGGGGTGAAAGGCGCCGATTTTATCTATACCGACGTCTGGGTCTCAATGGGCGAGGCGAAGGAAAAATGGGCCGAACGTATCGCCCTGCTGCGCGACTATCAGGTTAACAGCGCGATGCTGGCGCTGACCGGCAACCCGCAGGTCAAGTTCCTCCACTGCCTGCCGGCGTTCCACGACGACCAGACCACGCTGGGCAAACAGATGGCTGCCGATTACGGCCTGCACGGCGGCATGGAGGTGACTGACGAGGTGTTTGAGTCGGCGGCGAGCGTGGTCTTCGACCAGGCGGAAAACCGGATGCACACCATCAAAGCGGTGATGGTGGCGACGCTGAGCAAATAGCCCCTCGCTCGCGGCTGTGTCCCGGATGGCACGGCGTTCATCCGGGATTCGGTTCGCCATTTTACGCCATCAGCATCTTCACCACCGCTTTGCGCACCTTCGCCGGGGCGCCAACGGCGCACAGTGGTTTATGCACTTCGCCGGGATAAAACACCACAAAGTCCCCTTCGTTAAGGATCACCGTTTTCTCCTGCTGGCCTTCGGCAAGAAAAGCGATGTCTTTCTCCGCCAGCCAGTCGGTCTGCGGCTCTCCTGGCGGCAAGGTGCTGAAGGTCATCCCCTCGCTGCCGCGGAGCACAATCTGGATATCGAGATAGCGAGCATGGTATTCCGCGCGGCGCGCGGCCTGCGGCTCGGTGGTGTCTTCAGAAATCAGATAAAACAGGTTGTCGCCGTCGATAGCGTGTTTACCCAGCGGCGTCGCCTCGCTGACCTGAGCGATAACCTGTTCGATAGCCTCGCGCAGCGCGGCAGGCAGCCATGGCTGCAGATGGTGGATGTTGCCAATAATCATTGCTTACCTCAAATATAAAACAGCATTTCATTTTATCGTGTTATACCCCCATCGCGGCTGCCATACCAGTACAGTTTCACGGTTCTTTGCGCTGGCGCACTTTTCGACAGGCAAACGATTACCTGTTTGTGAATGAATCGCTTGATCGTCATAACGGTCTGCGTATAATGCCAGTCGTTTTGCCGGGAGGAAGCATGGCCAATTGCGTACGACATTCTGTCTTAGCGCGTCTCAATGCAGACGCTGGCCTGCCGTTTTTCTTTCCGTTGCTCATTGGATTCCCGAAGCCCCTTATTTAAGGGGCTTTTTTTTTGCCCAGGCGTCAGGAGATAAGCATGGCTAACCCGCTATATCAAAAACATATCATTTCCATAAACGATCTCAGCCGCGAAGACCTCGAACTGGTGCTGGCGACGGCGGCAAAGCTGAAAGCCAATCCACAACCCGAGCTGCTGAAGCATAAGGTTATCGCCAGCTGTTTCTTTGAAGCCTCGACCCGCACCCGCCTCTCTTTTGAAACCTCGATGCACCGCCTGGGCGCCAGCGTGGTCGGCTTTTCCGACAGCGCCAACACCTCACTGGGCAAAAAAGGGGAAACGCTGGCGGATACCATCTCCGTCATCAGCACCTACGTCGACGCCATCGTGATGCGTCATCCGCAGGAGGGCGCCGCGCGCCTGGCGACCGAATTCTCCGGCGGCGTGCCGGTACTGAACGCCGGCGACGGCGCTAACCAGCACCCGACCCAAACCCTGCTCGACCTGTTCACCATTCAGGAGACCCAGGGCCGCCTCGAAAACCTCAACGTGGCGATGGTCGGCGATCTGAAGTATGGCCGTACCGTCCATTCCCTGACCCAGGCGCTGGCCAAATTCAACGGCAACCGCTTCTACTTCATCGCCCCGGATGCGCTGGCCATGCCGCAGTACATCCTCGATATGCTTGATGAAAAAGGCATCGCCTGGAGCCTGCATAGCGCCATCGACGACGTGATGGCGGAAGTGGATATTCTGTACATGACCCGCGTGCAGAAAGAACGTCTGGATCCGTCGGAATACGCCAACGTCAAAGCGCAATTCGTCCTGCGCGCCGCCGACCTCGAAGGGGCGCGCGCCAATATGAAGGTGCTACACCCGCTGCCGCGCATTGACGAAATCACCACCGATGTCGATAAAACACCGCACGCCTGGTACTTCCAGCAGGCCGGTAACGGCATCTTCGCCCGCCAGGCGTTACTGGCACTGGTACTGAATAGCGAGCTGGCACTGTAAGGGGGAATGAGAGATGACACACGACAATAAACTGCAGGTAGAAGCGATCAAACGCGGCACCGTGATTGACCATATCCCGGCGCAGGTCGGCTTTAAGCTGCTCACCCTGTTCAAACTGACCGAAACCGACCAGCGCATCACCATCGGCCTGAACCTGCCCTCCGGCGAGATGGGCCGCAAGGATTTGATTAAAATTGAGAACACCTTCCTGACCGACGAGCAGGTTAACCAGCTGTCGCTGTACGCCCCGCAGGCGACGGTAAACCGCATTGATGATTACGAAGTGGTGGGCAAATCCCGCCCGAGCCTGCCGGATCGTATCGACAGCGTGCTGGTCTGCCCGAACAGCAACTGTATCAGCCACGCCGAACCGGTTTCTTCCAGTTTTGCAGTGAAAAAACGCGCTGATGACATCGCACTCAAATGTAAATACTGCGAAAAAGAGTTTTCTCATTATGTGGTGCTGGCCAACTAAATGCGGTTGGTATTGGTGGTAGGCCTCCCTATAATGGCTACCACCCTACGCTTCGTCCTTCAGGCGGCGTCTGCGCCGGCGATACAGCGCTTACCGCCTGGCGGCAACCTGAATGATTTTGCGTAACATTACTCAGTTCATCTGGAGATAACATGAGCAAAACTATTGCGACGGAAAATGCACCAGCGGCGATTGGCCCCTACGTTCAGGGCGTTGACCTCGGCAGCATGATCATCACCTCTGGCCAGATCCCGGTCGACCCGAAAACCGGCAGCGTCCCGGAAGACGTGTCCGCGCAGGCGCGCCAGTCGCTGAACAACGTGAAAGCGATCGTTGAAGCCGCTGGCCTCACCGTCGGCGATATCGTCAAGACCACCGTATTCGTCAAAGATCTCAACGATTTCGCTACCGTTAACGCCACCTACGAAGCGTTCTTCACCGAGCATAACGCCACCTTCCCGGCGCGCTCCTGCGTTGAAGTCGCACGTCTGCCGAAAGACGTGAAGATCGAGATCGAAGCCATCGCCGTGCGTCGCTGATCGCTCTCGTCGGCATGAAAAAAGGCAGCCCGCAGGCTGCCTTTTTTACGTGGTTCATCCGAAAACGCGTCCCTCACTGCCAGCCGTAGCGGCGGCTGTAGAAGCCCTTCACGGCCTGGGTCAGCACCATATAGCCCGCCAGGATCGCCACCAGCCACGGGAAGTAGCTCAGCGGCAGGGCCTGCAGCTGCAGGTAGCTAGCCAGCGGCGAGAACGGCAGCGCGATACCCACCGCCATCACCACCAGGGTCATGGCGAACAGCGGCCAGGCGGCCCGGCTCTGAACGAACGGAATGCGCCGGGTGCGGATCATGTGCACAATCAGCGTTTGCGACAGCAGCCCTTCGATAAACCAGCCGGACTGGAACAGGGTCTGCATCTCCACGGTATTGGCGTGGAACACCCACCACATCAGGCCGAAGGTGAGGATATCGAAAATCGAGCTGATCGGCCCGAAGAAGACCATAAAGCGCCCGAGATCGGCCGGGTTCCAGCGCTGCGGCTTGCGGATCTGCTCATCATCGACGTTATCAAACGGGATCGCCACCTGGGAGACATCGTACAGCAGGTTCTGAATCAACAGGTGCAGCGGCAGCATCGGCAGAAACGGCAGGAAGGCGCTGGCCACCAGCACGCTGAAAACGTTGCCGAAGTTGGAGCTGGCGGTCATTTTGATGTACTTGAGCATGTTGGCGAAGGTGCGGCGGCCTTCGATTACCCCCTCCTCCAGCACCATCAGGCTCTTCTCCAGCAGAATGATATCCGCCGCCTCGCGGGCGATATCCACCGCGCCGTCGACCGAGATGCCGATATCCGCCGCGCGCAGCGCCGGGGCGTCGTTGATGCCGTCGCCCATAAAGCCCACCACGTGACCTTCACGCTTGAGCAGCGTCACGATACGCTCTTTATGCAGCGGCGCCAGGCGGGCGAACAGCGTGGTGCGTTTGGCCAGCGCCGCCAGTTCGTCGTCGCTCATGGCTTCGATCTGGCTGCCAATCACCACTTCGCCAGCATCCAGTCCCACTTCATGGCACACCTTAGCCGCCACCAGCTCGCTGTCGCCGGTGAGGATCTTCACCGTGATGCCGCTGGCCTTCAGCGCCTTCAGCGCCGGGGCGGTGGTCTCTTTCGGCGGATCGAGGAAGGCGATGTAACCTTCAAGGATCAGGTCCGACTCATCGGCGCGCTGGTAGTCGCCTTCGCGGGCCGGCAGGTATTTGGTCGCCACCGCCACCACCCGCAGTCCCTGCCGGTTGAGGGTATCGGTCACCCGACGGATGCGGCGCAGCATGGTGTCGTCCAGCGGTACGATATCGCCGTTGTAGCGCACCTGGGTCGAGACGTTGAGGATCTCCTGCAGCGCCCCTTTGCAGATCAGCTGATGCGCGGCGTCATCCTCCTTCACCACCACCGACATGCGGCGGCGTTCGAAGTCGAAGGGGATCTCATCCACCTTCTGCCAGCGTTCCGCCAGCCCGCGGGCGGCATCCAGCTCAACCCCGTCCAGCACCGCGGTGTCGAGCAGGTTTTTCAGGCCGGTCTGGTAGTGGCTGTTGAGCCAGGCGGCATGCAGTACCCGCTCGCAGACCTTGCCGGAGACGTCGGTATGGTTCTCCAGCACAATCTTATCCTGGGTCAGGGTGCCGGTTTTATCAGTGCAGAGGATATCCATCGCGCCGAAATTCTGAATGGCGTCGAGGTGCTTCACGATGACCTTTTGCTTCGACAGCTTCACCGCCCCGCGCGCCAGCGTCGAAGTGACGATCATCGGCAGCATCTCCGGCGTCAAACCGACCGCCACCGACAGCGCGAATAGCGCCGCCTCCCACCAGTCGCCTTTGGTGTAGCCATTGATCAGCAGCACCACCGGGGCCATCACCAGCATAAAGCGGATCAGCAGCATGCTGACCCGGCTGATGCCCTTCTGAAAGGCGTTCGGCTCGCTCTCCTGTTCACTGACGCGGCCGGCCAGCTGCCCAAACCAGGTGCGGCCGCCGGTGGCGAAGACGATGGCCTGCGCCGAGCCGCTCACCACGTTGGTGCCCATAAAGCACAGGGTGTCGCACTCCAGCGGGTTTTGCTGCAGCGGATCGCGGCTGCGGGCCACTTTCTCCACCGGCAGCGATTCGCCGGTCAGCGAGGCCTGGGCGACGAACAGATCCCGCGCCTGCAGGATACGCAGGTCCGCCGGGATCATATCCCCCGCCGACAACCGGATAATGTCGCCCGGCACCAGCTGGTCGATAGGCAGCTCCAGCCAGCGGCTCTCCCCCTGCTCGTTCACCACCCGCAGCACGGTGGCGGTGTTGCTCACCATCGCCTTCAGCGCATCCGCCGCTTTGGTCGAGCGCGCCTCCTGGATGAAATTGAGCAATGTCGAGATCCCCACCATCAGGGCGATAACCCCGGCGGCGAACAGATCCTCGGTGGAATAGGAGACGATGCCGAGCACGGTCAGCAGCAGGTTGAACGGGTTGCGATAGCAGGTCCACAGATGCACCCACCACGGGGAGGGCTTCTGCGCCGGGATCTGGTTGTCACCATGTTTGAGAATTTTCGCCGCCACTTCGCCTTCATTGAGCCCTTCAGGGTGGCTGTCAAAGGCGCGCCAGATCTCCTGGTCGTCCATCGCCGCCACGTTCAGGCAATGCTGACCAAGCGATTCAGGAATGGGGCCACTCGCCAGATGGCGGGCGTCCGGCAGCGGATCGCGCTGGACTAAACGACGTGGCAGATGGCGGCTAAGCTGCGCGAACAGCTGCCGGGTATAATTTTTCAGCATAAACAGTCCCTCCGCGCTCGCCAAAGCGAACGCAGCGTTGCCGACGGGCGTAGCAAAACCTACCTGTCAGGCATGTTATTTTTATGGCAGGGACATCAAGGACGTCACTGCTTTACGCTTTCCGGTAAAGCAGTGTTAAACAGGCTTACCGGAAAGAAAGGTTGCTCCATCGAGGATGAGGAGTGGGATCGGGGTCCATAACTATCTCCGGTAAGTGAATATAAACGGCGCGAATTATAGCGCCCTCGCTGAGGATTGTGTGGCAATAATGGCGATGATAAACCCGCGCAACTAAACCGAACGTAAACCAGACTTTGCTCATTGCGGTTTGGTTGAGTAGCATTAGGCTCACTTCTACCATCCCTGACGAGAATTCCGCATGCAGAACCGGCTGACCATCAAAGATATCGCGCGCTTAAGCGGCGTAGGGAAATCGACGGTATCCCGCGTCCTTAACAACGAGAGCGGGGTCAGCGAACGGACCCGCGAGCGCGTCGAAGCGGTGATGCAGCAGCACGGTTTCTCGCCCTCCCGTTCCGCCCGCGCCATGCGCGGCCAGAGCGATAAAGTGGTGGCGATTATCGTCACCCGTCTCGATTCGCTGTCGGAAAACCTTGCCGTGCAGACCATGCTGCCCGCCTTTTATGAGCAGGGTTACGATCCGATTATGATGGAGAGCCAGTTCTCCCCGGCGTTGGTGGAGGAGCATCTCGGCATGCTCGCCCGGCGCAATATTGACGGCGTGGTGCTGTTCGGTTTTACCGGCATCGACGAAGCGATGCTCGCCCCCTGGCGCGACACCCTGGTGCTGATGGCCCGCGACGCTCCCGGCTTCGCCTCGGTGTGCTATGACGACGAGGGAGCCATCACGCTGCTGATGCAGCGGCTCTACGATCGCGGACACCGCCACATCAGTTTTCTTGGCGTACCGCACAGCGACGTCACCACCGGCGAACGCCGCCATCTGGCCTACCTCGCCTTCTGTGAAAAGCATCGTCTGACGCCCACCGCCGCCCTGCCGGGGCTGGGCATGAAGCAGGGATATGACACCGTCGCCAGCGTGCTGACGGCTGAAACCAGCGCCCTGGTCTGCGCGACGGATACCCTCGCTCTCGGCGCCAGCAAGTACCTCCAGCAGCAGGGTCGCGATGCGCTGCAGCTCGCCAGCGTCGGCAGCACGCCGCTGATGAAGTTTCTCCACCCGGAAATCTTGACCGTCGATCCGGGCTATGCCGAGTCCGGACGCCGGGCCGCCCGGCAGTTGATCGAGCAGATCGCCGGCAGCGTCGATCCCCGCCAGATCGTGATTCCCGCCGCCCTCAATTAATCTCGCTCGGGCGATTTATGTGATCGTCGCCGGGTTTCGGGAACGTTCCCATTTTGCAAATTAAGCGGAACGGTTAGGATGCCCTCAAGGTAAAAACGGCATCTCTCCCCCTCTGTTTTTGAGGCTTCATCATGAGCAAAGTAAACCAGCAGGACATCGATAAACTGATCGAACTGGTGGGCGGGCGCGGTAACATCGCCACCGTCAGCCACTGTATTACCCGTTTGCGCTTTGTGCTGAACGACCCGGCCATCGCCAGACCAAAAGAGATTGAGCAGCTGCGCATGGTGAAGGGATGCTTCACTAACGCCGGCCAGTTCCAGGTGGTCATCGGCACCGAGGTGGGCGATTACTACAAGGCCCTGCTGGCGACCACCGGCCAGACCTCCGCCGACAAAGAGCAGGTCAAGCAGGCCGCGCGGCAAAATATGAAGTGGCATGAACAGTTAATCTCGCACTTCGCCGAGATCTTCTTTCCCCTGCTGCCGGCCCTGATCAGCGGCGGTCTGATCCTCGGTTTCCGCAACGTTATCGGCGACCTGCCCATGAGCAATGGCCAGACGCTGGCCCAGATGCACCCGTCGCTGAAAACCATCTATGACTTCCTGTGGCTGATTGGCGAGGCGATCTTCTTCTATCTGCCGGTGGGGATCTGCTGGTCAGCGGTGAAGAAGATGGGCGGCACGCCGATCCTCGGGATCGTCCTTGGCGTCACCCTCGTCTCCCCGCAGCTGATGAACGCCTATCTCCTCGGCCAGCAGGTGCCGGAGGTGTGGAACTTCGGCCTGTTTACCATTGCCAAAGTCGGCTACCAGGCGCAGGTGATCCCGGCCCTGCTGGCTGGCCTGGCCTTAGGCTTTATCGAGACGCGCCTCAAGCGCATCGTGCCTGACTACCTCTACCTGGTGATTGTCCCGGTCTGCTCGCTGATCCTCGCGGTGTTCCTCGCGCACGCCATTATCGGTCCGTTCGGCCGCCTGATCGGCGACGGCGTGGCCTTCGCGGTACGCCATCTGTTAACCGGCAGCTTCGCGCCGATCGGCGCCGCGCTGTTCGGCTTCCTCTACGCGCCGCTGGTGATTACCGGTGTCCACCAGACCACCCTCGCTATCGATATGCAGATGATCCAGAGCATGGGCGGTACCCCGGTGTGGCCGCTGATTGCGCTGTCGAATATTGCCCAGGCGTCGGCGGTGGTCGGCATCATCATCGCCAGCCGCAAGCAGAATGAACGTGAAATCTCGGTACCGGCGGCGATCTCCGCCTATCTCGGGGTCACCGAGCCAGCGATGTACGGTATCAACCTGAAATACCGCTTCCCGATGCTGTGCGCAATGATTGGCTCTGGCCTCGCCGGCCTGCTGTGCGGCCTGAACGGCGTGCTGGCGAACGGCATCGGCGTCGGCGGCCTGCCGGGGATCCTCTCCATCCAGCCTACCTACTGGCAGGTGTACGCCATGGCGATGGCTATCGCGGTGGTGGTGCCGATTATCCTCACCAGCGTGGTGTATCAGCGCAAGTACCGTCAGGGCACCTTGCAGATTGTCTAACTTCTTCTTTCGGGGCGCCTTTGGCGCCCCTCGTTGCAGCAGGAAAGTACTATGAATCATCTCCCCCACTGGTGGCAAAACGGCGTTATTTATCAAATCTATCCGAAGAGTTTTCAGGATACCACCGGCAGCGGTACCGGCGACCTGCGCGGCGTCACCTCCCGCCTCGACTATCTGCAAAAGCTTGGGGTCGACGCCATCTGGCTGACGCCGTTCTACGTCTCACCGCAGGTAGATAACGGCTACGACGTGGCGAACTACACCGCCATCGATCCCTCCTACGGCACGATGGCCGACTTTGACGCCCTGGTGGCGGAGGCGAAGGCCCGCGGCATCCGTATCGTGCTGGATATGGTGCTGAACCACACGTCGACCGAACATGAATGGTTCCGTCAGTCGCTGAATAAGGAGAGTCCCTACCGCCAGTTCTATATCTGGCGCGATGGCGAACCGGACGCCCTGCCGAACAACTGGCGCTCTAAATTTGGCGGTAACGCCTGGCAGTGGCACGCCGACAGCGGGCAGTATTATCTGCACCTGTTCGCCATTGAGCAGGCGGATCTCAACTGGGAGAATCCGGCGGTGCGCGCCGAGCTGAAAAAGGTCTGCGAATTCTGGGCTGACCGCGGCGTCGACGGTCTGCGCCTCGACGTGGTCAACCTGATCTCAAAAGACCAGACCTTTCCCTGCGATCTGGACGGGGATGGCCGCCGCTTCTATACCGACGGCCCGCGGGTGCATGAGTTCCTGCAGGAGATGAGCCGCGATGTCTTCACCCCGCGTAACCTGATGACCGTCGGCGAGATGTCCTCCACCTCGCTGGAGCACTTCCAGCAGTACGCCGCGCTGGACGGCCGCGAGCTGTCGATGACCTTTAACTTCCACCATTTAAAAGTCGATTATCCCGGCGGAGAGAAATGGACCCTCGCCCGCCCGGACTATGTGGCGCTGAAGGCGCTGTTCCGCCACTGGCAGCAGGGAATGCACAATCGGGCGTGGAACGCGCTGTTCTGGTGTAACCACGATCAGCCGCGCATCGTGTCGCGCTTTGGCGACGAAGGCGAGTACCGGGTGACGGCGGCGAAGATGCTGGCGATGGTGCTGCACGGCATGCAGGGCACGCCCTATATCTACCAGGGCGAAGAGATCGGCATGACCAATCCGCACTTCAGCAGCATCAGCGATTACCGTGACGTCGAAAGCCACAATATGTTTATCGAACGTGCGGCGCAGGGGCAAAGCCCGGACGAACTGCTGGCGATCCTCGCCAGCAAGTCGCGCGACAACAGCCGCACGCCGATGCCGTGGCACGCCGGCGAGAACGGTGGCTTCAGCGACGGTGAGCCGTGGATCGGCCTTGGCGATAATTACCAGGAGATCAACGTCGAGGCGGCGCTGGCGGACCCCGATTCGGTGTTTTATGCCTATCAGCAGCTGATTACGCTGCGTAAAACCCTGCCGCTACTGACCTGGGGCGATTACGAGGATCTGCTGCCGGAGCATCCGTCGCTGTGGTGCTATCGTCGTCAGTGGCAGGGGCAAACGCTGGTAGTCGCCGCTAACCTGAGCCGCGAGCTGCAGGCCTGGCAGCCCGCTGAGGCCCCGGGCGAGTGGAAGATGATCATCAGCAACTATGCCGAGACCACCCCGCGCCCGACCGGGCTGACGCTGCGGCCGTTCGAAGCGATATGGTGGCTGCAGGGATAACGCTTTTCCCCGGTGGCGCAACGCTCACCGGGGCTACGATTCGTCAGGCTGGAAGTTATGCGCGGTCGGCATCAGCAATCGCAGCGCTCGCTTGTGGTTGCGCCGAGGCGTGCTCTTCTTTTGCCTTTAGCCGATCCCAGGCGCGGAAGAACGGATAGTAGACCACCAGCGAAATCGCTAAATTCACCACCTGCAGCACCGTGCCGGAGATATGCCCTCCGGTCGCCAGATAGCCGCTGATGAAGATCGGCGTGGTGAACGGCAGCGCGATTCCGGCGGGCGGCGCCACCAGCCCGGTCGCCATCGCGGTATAGGACACGATCACCAGCAGCACCGGCGTTAAAATAAACGGCAGGAAAAAGTACGGGTTCATCACCAGCGGGATGCCAAACACCATCGGCTCGCTGATGTTAAACAATGCCCCGGGCGCGGCAATTTTCCCCAGCTGCTTCATCTGCTGGCTACGGCTACCCCAGCAGCGCGCCGGTACCTCCGGGGGCAATCCACAGATCGTAAAACTGCTGAGTAATGATATGCGGGATCGGCTGACCGTTCTGGAAGGCCGTCAGGTTCTCTGACATATTCGACAGCCATACCGGCTGGATAAACACCAGTACGATCGCGTCGCCGTGCAGGCCCAGGGTCCACAAAATACCAATCAAAATGACTGAAATAATCATGCCCGGCAGCGTACCGCCGACGTGGTGCATCGGAATACCGATCAAAGTGGCGATCATGCTGTTGATGTCGCCGAACGGCGAGGCCTCGACCGCCAGGCGCAGCGCCAGCACCACCGCCAGCACGCAGAAGCCGGGGATCAGGGCGAGGAATGATTTCGCCACTGCCGGCGGCACGCCGTCCGGCATGCGGATAACGAGATTGCGGCTGGCGACCAAACGATAAATCTCCGTCGACAGCAGCGAAATGACAATGGCGACAAACAGCCCCTGGCTGCCGACCATGCTCACCGGGATCACCCCTTTAATCACCTCCGCCGCGCCGTGTACCGGCGTAAACAGCGTGTTCTGCGGGATCGTCATCATGAAGGCCACCAGCGACATCGCTCCAGCGCTCAGCGGATCGAGAGTGCGATACTTCTCCGCCAGCCGGTAGGCGATGCCGAAGCTGGAAATCAGCGCCATGATGTCGTAGGTCGCTTTCACCGGGTACAACATTTTATCGCGCCAGACCTCGCCAAACAGGCCGCTCATCATGTCGGCATAGCCGGGGATCGGCAGGTAGGCGAAAATCAGGAAGAATGAGCCAATCAACATAAACGGCATATTGAGAATGATGCCGTCGCGCACCGACAGGACGTGCTTTTGCCCGGCGATTCTCAGCGCCGCCGGCATGACGTAACGTTCAATCCAGCTTGTATTCGACATGGTGTGCTCCCGAGGGGAAATAGCGGTCAGTTAAATTGCGTCAGCCATTGACGGTTGATGGTTAATACTTCATCCAGCAGCGCCTGGGCATCGGTGACGTTACCGACCAGCGGGTTGGTCACCAGCGCCAGCAGTGCGCTTTCGCGACAGCCGTGTACCGCGGCTTCAATCGTCAACCGCTCGAAGGCTTTCACCTGCTGGGTCAGGCCGTTCATCGCCGGCGGCAGCGGGCCGAACGCCAGCGGCCGCGCCCCTTGCGCATCAATAATGCTGTTGGTTTCCACCACCGCATCATCATCCAGGCCATGAATCGCGCCGTTGTTGCGGGTATTCACCACCATCTCCGCGCCCAGGTTGTTGTAGATCGCGTTGATAAGCTCGACGGCCACCTCCGAGTAGTAGGCGCCGCCGCGAAAGCTCAGTTGCTCCGGTTTTTCTTCCAGCTGCGGGTCGGCGTACAGCGCAAACAGCTCCTGCTCGACTTTCATCACCTGTTCGGCGCGGGTGCCCTTGGTTTTCGCCGCGGCGATCTCTTCCGCCAGCATCGCCGGCGTCAGCCAAAAATAGCGATGATAGGGGCACGGAATCGCCTTCAGCGCGCGCAGGAATTCCGCCGGCCACGGCAGCTCTTTAATGTTGTTCATCGACAGCGCCTTACCGTCGCACAGCATGTCGATCACCTTGCCGGTGACATCCTCGCGCCCCTGTAGCACCTTATGCACCCAAACCATATGGTTGAGCCCGGCAAAGCGCAGTTTTACTTCGGACTCCTGGGAGCCCAGCATCCCGACGATCATGTGCTGCATGTTGATCGGCACGTTGCACAGGCCGGTGATCTTCGCCGTGCTGTAGCGGCTGACCGCCTCGGTGACGATCCCCGCCGGATTAGTAAAGTTGAGAATGAACGCTTCCGGCGCCAGCTGTTCCACTTTGCGCGCCACCTCAAGGATCACCGGGATCGTCCGCAGCGCCTTGGCAAAACCGCCGACGCCGGTGGTCTCCTGGCCCAGCAGGTGGTACTTGAGACCCAGCCGCTCATCGGCGGCGCGCGCCGCCAGCTGTCCGACCCGCAGCTGGGTCAGCACAAAGCTGGCGCCGCGGATGGCCTCATCGAGCGTAAAGTGGACGCTGACCGCCACCTGCTCCAGCCCTTTATGTTTCAGCATCCGCCGGGTCAGCGCGGCGATGATCTCCACCTTTTCCCGGCCGGATTCGACATCTACCAGCGCCAGCTCTGTGACCGGAAGCTGCTCGTAACGAACGATAATCCCTTCAATAAGCTCCGGCGTGTAGCTGCTGCCGCCGCCGATAACGGCAATTTTCAGTGCTTGCATAGTGTCCTCTTTTCGGATTTTCGGCATACAGAGCGCCGCGCGCGATCGCCAGGACCGCACGTGATGATGATGAAAAACGGGATGAGAAAATTAGTGTTCGAGCAGGGCTAGCGCTTTATCCAACACCGCGGCGCCGCGCATCATGCCGTAGTCAGCCATATCGATCACCGCCACCGCCTTGCCCTGCGGCGCGGCCAGCGCGGTTAGCCGTCCGGCTTCATATTTAACCTGCGGCCCGAGCAGAATGACGTCGGCGTGTGGCAATTCGCGTTCAAATTCCGCCACCGCCACCGCATAGATTTCCAGCGCCAGCGCACGCTGCTGGGCTTCTGCTTTCATTTTGTTCACCAGCATGCTGGTCGACATGCCTGCGGCACAACAGAGTACGATTCGTGGCATTGCGCTTCCCCTTTACGTGTTATCGCTTCAGCCCTCAGGGCCTGGACGACTATATTGTTAATATTGTGTGATAGTGAAGGCTATATGAAAATAATTTTCACCGATGTGATCGAGGCTCAATTTTTGCGCATTTTTATCGCCAGGGCGTCACCCTTTACTGCTCTGACCATAGGAAATATGCGGCGTGAGTGCTATAAAGAGAGACAGTCGATAATTGAAAAATATTTTCAAATGCGGGTTTTGCCAAAGGGAACATGAGGATGGATATCGTAGGTCAGCTGCAGGAAGGAATGCGCCGCTTTAGTGCCCAGGAGTCGCGCGTCGCCACCTTTATTCTACAAAATCTAAGCTTTACCGCCAGCGCCTCTATTGACGAGCTGGCAGCCAGCGCGGGGGTCAGCCCTGCCACCATTACCCGCTTCGCCCGCTCGGTGGGCTGCGATGATATTCGTGATCTGCGTAAACAGCTGGCGCAGGCCAGCGAACGGCGCGCCAGCTGGCTTACGCCGGACAGCGCCGCCCTGCCCGTCGCCTGGCGCGACAAACTTAGCAGCCTTGGCGTTACCCTAACTCGTCAGCTCGGCCATACCGCGGAAGCGGCGGTGGAAAAGTGTAAATCGCGCCTGCTGAGCGCCCGTGCGGTACACTGCTTCGCCCTTGGCGCCCAGGACGTGACGCTGGCCGCGCTGCTCCAGCATCAGCTACTGCCCTCCGGCATCGCGATTAATCTCTGTCAGGATGCAGCGCTGATGCGGCTGACCGCCAGCACCCTCAATGACGATCATCTGCTGCTGGTGCTGGCCACTGCCGAGGCCAACCCTGTGTTGCAAAGCGCCACCTTGCAGGCGCGTACGCAGGGAGTGACCATTATTGCTCTGACGCCGGAACAGCACGCCCTTGGCGATATGGCCAGCGCCATCCTGCCGCTGCCCGCTGACCCGCAGCAGGCTCGCTATGCCCTGCTACTGCTGGTCGATCTGCTTAACGATACGTTGATTGCCTGAATATTTGCCCGTTTCATGCCTGAACGGGCTCGATTTTTGCTTATATTTTAAGCGCCTAAATTTACATTTATCGCCAGCGCCCATCATCCGTACTCTCACCTTTTTACCTTGTTCTGGGTCAATAAAATCGCAAACATCTTTGATGCAAATCACTACATATAGAACTTAAAATGCGCCTCGGCCCAACATGTTGTATTAATCGTCTATTATGTCACCATATCTTGTCGATGTCTGGCGGTGATGAGATGTGGATAAAACGGGCCGGATCCGAAGGTAAACAGCACGAGCCGTAGCGTGCAGCGCCTTCGGGATAACCTCCGCCTCTGTGGATAACCTGTTCTATATATGGAGTGATCATGACACCGCATGTGATGAAACGTGATGGCTGTAAAGTGCCGTT
>OJUL01000464.1_pt1 | contig 15220 bp, 17 predicted proteins | sample 1601491 | NCBI WGS metagenome assembly OJUL01 (sample SAMN04436862, study PRJEB24849) | human gut metagenome | biome: human gut; feature: NICU; material: stool | host: Homo sapiens | place: USA: Saint Louis, MO | collected 2011-11-09 | reverse complement strand
CGCCAGCGGCTCGTCGTTAAACCAGATCTGCATGCCGCCCTCCGCACACCGGGCAGCTCCGGGAACGCTGTAGCGCAAGGGCGCGCCAGTTGCTGGTGCGGGCGTCGAACAGCCGCAGGGTGTTGCGCGGCGTCGCCATGCCGCTGAGCAGCTTAATTGTCTCCAGCGCCTGCAGGGTGCCCATCATGCCGACCACCGGGCCGACGATCCCCGCGGTGCGGCAGTTGCGCTGCGGTTCATCGCTTTCCGACCACAGGCAGCGATAGCAGCCCTGCGTCCAGGGCGGGGTGAGCACCATCAGCTGACCGCCGAAGCCCACGGCGCTGGCGGTCACTAACGGGGTATCGAGGGCCACACAGGCGGCATTGATCGCCTGGCGGGTGACCATATTATCGGTACAGTCCAGCACCACGTCCGCTTTCGCCACTTCGGCGCGGAGCGCCTCGCCGCTTAAGCGCTGCTGGAGCGCTACCAGTTTGATCTGCGGGTTTAGCTGGCTGAGCCGGGTCTGTGCCGCTGCGGCTTTTGGCCGATCGATATCCGCGCTGGTGAACAAGATCTGCCGTTGCAGGTTGCTGAGATGCACCGCGTCGTCATCGGCCAGGGTCAACGTCCCGACGCCAGCCCCGGCCAGATAGAGCGCCGCCGGGGAGCCCAGCCCGCCAAGGCCGATAATCAGCACTCGACTGGCTAACAGCTTCTGCTGCCCTTCGATGGCAATATCCTCCAGCAGCAGCTGGCGGCTATAGCGCATAAAGTCGTGATCATTCATCGCCCACTCCCGCCAGCGCCAGCAGTTGGTCGGTCGCTGCCCGCCAGTCCGCCGCCTGGGTGATGGCGCTGACCACTGCGATGCTGCCGACGCCGGTCGCCAGTACCCCCGGCGCCTTTTCCAGGCTAATTCCGCCGATCGCCACGGTGGGGTAATCCGCCAGGCGTTGAATATGTCTGGCAAGCTGCTCGAGGCCCTGCGGCGCGGAAGGCATCTGTTTGGTTTGCGTCGGGAAGACGTGACCTAGCGCGATGTAAGAGGGGCGCGCCGCAAGGGCGACATCAATTTCCATATCATCGTGAGTAGAGACGCCAAGACGCAGCCCGGCCTGGCGGATAGCGCTCAGATCGGTGGTTTCCAGATCTTCTTGTCCGAGATGCACGCCATAGGCCTGGTGCTTAATCGCCAGTTGCCAGTAATCGTTAATGAACAGTCGGGCGTGATAGCGGCGACCAAGGGCGATGGCGGCGATCACGTCATCCTCAACTTCGCTGTCGCGCCGGTCTTTGATGCGTAACTGAAGGGTACGTACCCCAGCTTCGAGCAGGCGCTCAATCCACGCCACGCTGTCCACCACCGGGTAGAGTCCGAGACGAAACGGGACGGGTGGAAAATCAGGTTGATACATCAGGCTTCCTCCTGTTTCAGGTAGATTTCGCCGCCGCGGGCGCGGAAGTTATTCGACATATCGGCCATGCCGGCTTCGATACTTTGCTTCGCGGCGTAGTCGCGGACCTCCTGAGTGATTTTCATCGAACAGAATTTCGGCCCGCACATGGAGCAGAAGTGGGCGACTTTGCCGGACTCCTGCGGCAGGGTTTCATCGTGATAGGCCCGCGCGGTGAACGGGTCGAGCGCGAGGTTGAACTGGTCTTCCCAGCGGAATTCAAAACGCGCTTTTGACATCGCGTTGTCGCGGATCTGCGCCCCGGGGTGGCCTTTCGCGAGGTCGGCGGCGTGGGCGGCGATTTTGTAGGTAATCAGCCCCTGTTTGACATCCTCTTTGTTGGGCAGGCCGAGATGCTCTTTCGGCGTGACATAGCACAGCATGGCGCAGCCGAACCAGCCGATCATTGCCGCGCCGATACCGGAGGTGAAATGGTCGTAGCCCGGCGCGATATCAGTGGTGAGCGGCCCCAGGGTGTAGAATGGCGCTTCGTGGCAGTGCTCCAGCTGTTCGGTCATATTGCGGCGGATCATCTGCATCGGCACGTGGCCAGGGCCTTCAATCATCACCTGCACGTCATATTCCCAGGCGATTTTCGTCAGTTCGCCGAGGGTGCGCAGCTCGGAAAACTGCGCCTCGTCGTTGGCATCCTGAATGGAGCCGGGGCGCAGGCCATCGCCCAGCGACAGCGACACGTCATAGGCGGCGCAGATTTCGCAGATTTCGCGGAAATGCTGGTAGAGGAAGTTTTCCTGATGATGCGACAGGCACCACTTAGCCATGATTGAGCCGCCGCGCGAGACGATACCGGTCAGGCGCTTCGCCGTCATCGGGACGTAGCGCAACAGTACGCCGGCGTGAATCGTGAAGTAGTCGACGCCTTGCTCGGCCTGTTCCAGCAGGGTATCGCGGAAGACTTGCCAGGTGAGATTCTCGGCGATGCCGTTGACCTTCTCCAGCGCCTGGTAAATAGGCACGGTACCAATCGGCACCGGGCTGTTGCGCAGGATCCACTCGCGGGTTTCGTGGATATAGCGGCCGGTGGAGAGGTCCATCACCGTGTCGGCGCCCCAGCGGGTTGACCAGACCAGTTTCTCGACCTCTTCTTCGATGGAAGAGGTCACCGCCGAGTTGCCGATATTGGCATTCACTTTCACCAGGAAGTTGCGGCCGATAATCATCGGTTCAGACTCCGGGTGGTTGATGTTGGCGGGGATGATGGCGCGTCCGGCGGCCACTTCATCGCGAACAAACTCGGGGGTGATGTTTTCCGGAAGGTGGGCGCCGAAGCCTTCACCTGCGTGCTGCTGGCGCAGAACCTCGCTGCGGATACGTTCGCGACCCATGTTTTCGCGAATGGCGATGAACTCCATCTCCGGGGTGACTATCCCCTGGCGGGCGTAGTGCAGCTGGGTAACGCATTTGCCAGCGACGGCGCGTTTGGGCGTCAGCAGGCCGCTGAAGCGCAGCTCATCGAGACCGTCGTCGGCCAGCCGCGCTTTGGTATAGGCCGAGCTGCGTTCGCTGAGCGGCGCGCAGTCGTTACGCGCGTCGATCCACGGCTGGCGCAGCTTTGCCAGCCCCTGGCGGACATCAATGCTAATATCCGGGTCGCCATACGGCCCGGAGGTGTCATACACCGGGATCGGTTCGTTGGTTTCGTACCGGGGGTTATCTTTATCGCCGCCGACGAGAGTTGGGCTGAGCTGAATTTCACGCATCGGGACGCGGATATCCGCTTGTGAGCCGTGAACATAGATGCGGCGTGAATTAGGAAAAGCGGTACCCGCCAGCGTATCAATGAATCGCTGCGCGTGCTCGCGTTGTTCCCGACGGGTTAGTTTGGTAGTAGACATAGCGCATTCCAGTTAAAAAAGGACATGGCTTGTCAGACGACGGATGGAGTAACAGATGCGATCGGCCCTGACGGACTGACGCGAACAGCAGTTTACTCTTGTTCCCTTCGCAGGTATTAGCCTGATCAGGTTCCGCGGATCCCGAATTAACGGTCTCAGCCTTTTCCACGTTAGCCTGCGCATGGAAAATAGGCACTCCGACAAGATGAAATCCCTCCGCAGAGGGATAATGTACGTAAATTACGCGTTAACGGTTCACAACTCAAGCGGTCGGCGCAATATTATCGCGCACGTCATTGCTCAGGTTATGGGCGACAGCCAGGGCGATCAGTTTATCTTCCAGCGCGAACGCGCCTCCAGCGACTCGCCGATATCCGACAGCGCCTGCTGAAATTCAAGATAGTTATCGTGATCGATGGCGTTTTCGAGGCAGGTATCGTAGTAGTCCATCATCTGCTGGGTATTGGCTTCCAGCTGCGGGTAAAGCCGGGTGGCGGCTAAAAGAGGGGTATCGCCTTCCATTTCGCCAATAATGCGTTCATAAATACTAAAATGACCGGATGAGAGGTAATCCACCAGACTTTGGCAAAAGTCATCCAGCGCCTTTTCGTTTAGCCGCATAAACGACTCTTTGCCCGGTTTCAGGCCAACCAGGTTGTAGTAAGCCACGAGCAGATGCTTACGCACTTGTAGCCAGCGATCGACCAGTTCATTACTACCGCCAACGCGCTCCGTCAGATTTTCCAGCTGGTTTAGCATGATTGACTCCGCTAGTTTTGATTTAAATCTGCTCACCAAAATGTAAATATAATGTTAACAACATGCCAGTGAAGCAAAGGTAGTGCAATAGATATGGATCGTATTATTGAAAAATTAGATCGCGGCTGGTGGGTTGTCAGTCACGAACAAAAATTATGGTTGCCTGGTGGAGAATTACCACATGGCGAAGCGGTTAATTTCGATCTTGTCGGCCAGCATGCGCTGCATATTGGCGAGTGGCAGGGCGAGTCCGTGTGGATGGTGCGCCAGGATCGTCGCCATGACATGGGATCGTTGCGCCAGGTGCTGGATCAGGATCCGGGACTCTTCCAGCTGGCTGGGCGGGGATCCAGCTCGCCGAATTTTATCGCTCGCATAAATTTTGCGGTTACTGCGGCCACCCGATGCATGCCAGCAAAAGCGAATGGGCGATGCTGTGCAGCCACTGCCGCGAACGTTACTACCCGCAAATTGCCCCCTGCATTATCGTGGCAATCCGTCGCGACGATGCGATCCTGCTGGCGCAACATACGCGCCATCGCAACGGCGTGCACACCGTGCTGGCCGGCTTTGTCGAGGTCGGCGAAACCCTTGAGCAGGCGGTGGCTCGCGAGGTGATGGAGGAGAGCGGTATTCGGGTAAAAAATCTGCGTTACGTGACCTCTCAGCCATGGCCGTTCCCGCAGTCGCTGATGACCGCCTTTATGGCGGATTACGCAGATGGCGAGATCGTGGTCGACAAAAAAGAGTTACTGACCGCGGACTGGTATCGCTATGACGACCTGCCGCTTCTGCCGCCGCCGGGGACAGTGGCGCGGCGGCTAATCGAAGATACCGTCGCGATGTGTCGGGCAGAGTTCGAGTGACATGTTACACTGGGCGTATCAACGCTAAAGGAATGTAAAAATGACCGAACTGAAGAACGATCGTTACCTGCGCGCGCTGCTGCGTCAGCCGGTTGATGTCACCCCGGTGTGGATGATGCGCCAGGCGGGCCGCTATTTACCGGAGTACAAAGCCACCCGTGCGCAAGCGGGCGACTTTATGTCGCTGTGTAAAAATGCCGAGCTGGCCTGCGAAGTGACGCTCCAGCCGCTGCGCCGTTACCCGCTGGACGCGGCGATCCTCTTTTCGGACATCCTGACCATCCCGGACGCCATGGGGCTGGGGCTGTACTTTGAAGCTGGCGAAGGTCCGCGCTTCACCTCGCCGGTAAAAAGTAAAGCCGACGTCGACAAGCTGCCGATCCCGGATCCGGAGCAGGAGCTGGGCTATGTAATGAACGCCGTGCGCACCATTCGCCGCGAACTGAAAGGCGAAGTGCCGCTGATCGGTTTTTCCGGTAGTCCATGGACGCTGGCTACGTACATGGTGGAGGGCGGCAGCAGCAAGGCCTTCACCGTGATTAAAAAGATGATGTACGCCGAGCCGCAGGCGCTGCATGCGCTGCTGGATAAGCTGGCGAAGAGCGTTACCCTGTATCTCAACGCGCAGATCAAAGCCGGCGCGCAGTCGGTGATGATTTTTGACACCTGGGGCGGGGTGCTGACCGGTCGCGACTATCAGCAGTTCTCCCTCTACTACATGCATAAGATCGTCGATGGCCTGCTGCGGGAAAACGAAGGCCGTCGCGTGCCGGTGACTCTGTTCACCAAAGGCGGTGGTCAGTGGCTGGAAGCGATGGCGGAGACCGGCTGCGATGCGTTGGGTCTCGACTGGACCACCGATATTGCCGATGCCCGCCGTCGCGTGGGTAACAAAGTAGCGCTGCAGGGCAATATGGATCCGTCGATGCTCTATGCGTCCGCCCCGCGTATTGAAGAAGAAGTGGCGACCATTCTTGCCGGCTTTGGTCAGGGGGAAGGCCACGTCTTTAACCTTGGACACGGTATTCATCAGGACGTTGACCCCGAGCATGCGGGCGTCTTTGTTGAGGCTGTGCACCGTCTGTCCGCACCCTATCACCAGTAGGAGATAAGCCCTATGGATTTAGCCGCACTACGTACCCAACAGCAACAGTTAGCCGCGTCGGTAGAGCGTGCGGATCGACTGGATCGCGACCCGCCGGCGTTGATCGGCGGCGCGGACGTCGGGTTTGAGCAGGAAGGGGAGATCACCCGGGCTGCGATGGTGCTGCTGACCTGGCCTGAGCTTGAGCTGGTGGAGTATCAGGTGGCGCGGGTCGCCACCTCTATGCCCTATATTCCCGGCTTTCTCTCGTTTCGCGAAACGCCTGCGCTGCTGGCGGCGTGGGAGCAGCTTTCGCAAAAACCGGACCTACTCTTCGTTGACGGACACGGCATTTCTCATCCCCGGAGATTGGGCGTCGCCAGCCATTTTGGCCTGATGATTGATGTGCCGACTATCGGAGTGGCGAAAAAACGCCTGTGCGGCAAAATCGGCGACCTGGGTGATGAGCCTGGCGCGCTGGCCCCGCTGATGGATAAAAATGAGCAACTGGCCTGGGTCTGGCGCAGCAAAGTGCGCTGCAACCCGCTGTTTATTAGCACCGGCCACCGGGTAGGCATGGACAGCGCTTTAATGTGGGTTGAGCGCTGCATGCGAGGCTACCGTCTGCCCGAGCCGACGCGCTGGGCCGATGCGGTGGCGTCCCGTCGTCCGTCGTTTGTGCGTTGGCAAGCAAATCACAGCTGATTCAGGTACACTGCGCCTAATTTCTGACTTCGAGAATTCATCATGTTACAAAACCCGATTCACCTGCGCCTGGAGAAGCTGGAAAGCTGGCAGCATGTCACTTTTATGGCCTGCCTGTGCGAACGTATGTATCCCAACTACGCGATGTTCTGCAAGCAAACCGAGTTTGGCGACGGCCTGCTTTATCGTCGTATCCTGGACCTGATCTGGGAAACGCTGACGGTTAAAGATGCGAAGGTGAATTTCGACAGCCAGCTGGAGAAGCTGGAAGAGGCGATCCCGGCGGCAGATGATTTCGACATGTACGGTGTCTATCCGGCCATAGACGCTTGCGTGGCGTTGAGTGAACTGATTCATTCTCGTCTGAGCGGCGAAACGCTCGAGCACGCGATCGAGGTGAGCAAGACCTCCATCACCACCGTGGCGATGCTGGAAATGACCCAGGAAGGTCGCGAAATGACCGACGAAGAGTTGAAAGCGAATCCGGCGGTAGAGCAGGAATGGGATATTCAGTGGGAAATTTTCCGCCTGCTGGCCGACTGTGAAGAGCGTGATCTTGAGCTGATAAAAGGCCTGCGCGCGGACCTGCGCGAGGCTGGCGAGAGCAATATTGGTATAAATTTTCAGCAGTGAGACCAGAAAACGTGATTTACCGCCTGAATTGTAGCGTCTGAAGGCTTCCATTCCGCCCCCCGTCTGGTCTACATTTGGAGGGCGAAAAAAAGTGGCTATCGGTGCGTGTATGCAGGAGGGTGCTTTTTTGGCATTTCCGTCGCACTCGATGCTTAGCAAGCGATAAACACATTGTAAGGATAACTTATGAACAAGACTCAACTGATTGATGTAATTGCAGAGAAAGCAGAACTGTCCAAAACCCAGGCTAAAGCTGCTCTGGAGTCCACTCTGGCTGCAATTACTGAGTCTCTGAAAGAAGGCGATGCTGTACAACTGGTTGGTTTCGGTACCTTCAAAGTGAACCACCGCGCTGAGCGTACTGGCCGCAACCCGCAGACCGGTAAAGAGATCAAAATCGCTGCAGCTAACGTGCCGGCATTTGTTTCTGGCAAAGCACTGAAAGACGCAGTTAAGTAAGATTGCGTGGCAGTGAACAGTTTTAACGAAGGGGTGGTTTCACCCCTTTTGTCTTTCTGGCGTCGATCATTGATGCTGGCTGGCGCTCTGTTTCTCACTGCCTGTAGTCACAACTCTTCACTTCCTCCCTTTACCGCCAGTGGATTTGCTGAAGACCAGGGCGCTGTACGCATCTGGCGAAAAGACAGCGGCGATAATGTGCATCTTCTTGCCGTGTTTAGCCCGTGGCGCAGTGGCGATACCACGACGCGAGAGTATCGCTGGCAGGGCGATAACCTCACGCTTATCAATATCAACGTTTACAGCAAACCGCCGGTAAACATCCGGGCGCGTTTTGACGATCGCGGTGACTTGAGCTTTATGCAACGTGAATCCGACGGGCAAAAGCAGCAGCTTTCCAATGATCAGATCGATTTATACCGTTATCGTGCCGCGCAGATCCGCGAGATTAGCGATGCCTTACGCCAGGGGAGAGTCGTGCTGCGCCAGGGGCGCTGGCATGCGATGGAGCAGACTGTGACCACCTGCGAAGGGCAAACCATTAAACCTGATTTAGATTCGCAGGCGATAGCGCATATCGAGCGCCGCCAGAGCCGTTCTTCTGTTGATGTCAGCGTGGCATGGCTGGAAGCGCCCGAAGGTTCGCAATTACTGTTGGTGGCAAACTCTGATTTCTGTCGCTGGCAACCCAACGAGAAAACGTTCTGATTTACCAGTGGCCCATACCCATATGACCGCCACCACCGCAGCCGCCGTAACCCATTCCGGTACCGCGCGGAATACCCGCTTCAGCCATCGCAATATCTCGTTTCACCCGTAACTCATCTAACGACTGACGCAAATTCTCCATCTCTTTGGCGACCGCGTTAATTTTGCTGCTATCCGGTGGGTTCGCGGCTAACAGGGCATTGTATTCATAACGCTTTGTCACCAGTTGCTGTTGCAGTGCGCTGCTTTGAGCGTAAAAGTCATTATGGATTTTCTGCCACGCTGTCTGTTGTTCGCTGGTCAAAGGCGCGGCATTTTGCTGCCACATACCATGTCCGCCGTGAGCAAATGCCGATGTCGATCCCATCGCCATTGCTGAAAGCGCCATCATTACCAGGGCAATTTTCGTGTTCCGTTTCATGGTTAATCCTCCAGTGGTTGTCTTACTTCGGGTATTGCATCTTCCGTGCCAACGGCGAAACGCTGATATGACGGGTAATCTGGCATGATAAACGAGTAAAAATGACTCGCCTGCTGCGGGTAGCGAGTCATTTTTACTCATTGAAACTTAAGCCTTTGTGTTACAGCGCAGGGTAAGCGCTGATAAAAGATGGCATGATTTCTGCTGTCAGAAAGGGATGGGCAGGCAAAGAAGAAGATGCGTTTTATGCAACGTTCTAAAGACTCCTTAGCTAAATGGTTAAGCGCGATCCTCCCCGTGGTCATTGTTGGGCTGGTGGGGCTATTTGCGGTGACAGTGATTCGCGATTATGGGCGCGAGACTGCCGCCGCCAGACAAACGCTGCTGGAAAAAGGCAGTGTACTTATTCGCGCTCTTGAATCCGGCTCGCGCGTTGGTATGGGGATGCGTATGCATCATGCGCAGCAGCAGGCCTTACTGGAAGAAATGGCCGGGCAGCCTGGAGTACGTTGGTTTGCGGTCACGGATGAACAAGGAACAATCGTGATGCATAGCAACTCCGGCATGGTAGGAAAACAGCTTTATTCCCCGCAGGAAATGCAGCAGTTACATCCGGGAGATGAAGAAGCGTGGCGGCGGATCGATAGCGCAGACGGCGAGCCTGTTCTGGAAATTTATCGCCAGTTTCAGCCGATGTTTGCTGCTGGAATGCACCGGATGCGCCATATGCAGCAGTATGCCGCGACACCACAAGCAATTTTTATCGCTTTCGACGCCAGTAACATTGTGAGTGCCGAAGATCGTGAGCAGAGAAACACCCTGATTATCCTCTTCGCCCTGGCGACGGTCTTGCTGGCAAGCGTGTTGTCATTCTTCTGGTATCGCCGATATCTGCGCTCGGGCCAGCTGTTGCAGGATGAAATGAAGCGCAAAGAGAAGCTGGTGGCACTGGGGCATCTGGCGGCAGGCGTTGCCCACGAAATCCGTAACCCACTTTCCTCGATTAAAGGGCTGGCGAAATACTTTGCCGAACGCGCGCCAGCAGGGGGAGAAGCGCATCAATTGGCGCAGGTGATGGCGAAAGAAGCCGACCGTTTAAACCGCGTGGTAAGCGAGTTGCTGGAACTGGTTAAGCCAACGCATCTGGCTTTGCAGGCGGTGGAGCTCAACACGCTGATTAACCACTCATTACAGCTGGTAAGCCAGGATGCAAACAGCCGGGAGATCCAGTTACGCTTTACCGCCAACGACACATTACCGGAAATTCAGGCCGATCCGGACAGGTTGACTCAGGTCCTGTTGAATCTCTATCTCAATGCTATTCAGGCGATTGGTCAGCATGGCGTGATTAGCGTGACGGCCAGCGAAAGCGGCGCAGGCGTGAAAATCAGCGTTACCGACAGCGGTAAGGGAATTGCGGCGGATCAGCTTGAAGCCATCTTCACCCCGTACTTCACCACCAAAGCCGAAGGCACCGGACTGGGGCTGGCGGTCGTGCATAATATTGTTGAACAACACGGTGGTACAATTCAGGTCGCAAGCCAGGAGGGAAAAGGCGCAACGTTCACCCTTTGGCTTCCGGTCAATATTACGCGTAAGGACCCACAAGGATGACGCACGATAATATCGATATTCTGGTGGTGGATGATGACATTAGCCACTGCACTATTTTGCAGGCTTTACTGCGCGGCTGGGGCTATAACGTCGCGCTGGCGAACAGCGGGCGACAGGCGCTGGAGCAGGTGCGGGAACAGGTTTTCGATCTTGTGCTTTGCGATGTGCGAATGGCAGAGATGGACGGCATCGCCACGCTAAAAGAGATCAAAGCGTTAAATCCGGCGATTCCGGTACTGATTATGACCGCGTACTCCAGCGTCGAGACGGCGGTAGAGGCACTGAAAACCGGGGCGCTGGATTACCTCATCAAGCCGCTGGATTTCGATAACCTGCAGGCAACGCTGGAAAAGGCGCTCGCGCATACGCACAGTATCGACGCTGAAACGCCTGCGGTGTCTGCCAGCCAGTTCGGTATGGTCGGTAAAAGCCCGGCGATGCAACACCTGCTCAGTGAAATCGCCCTCGTCGCGCCATCGGAAGCCACGGTGCTGATCCACGGCGATTCCGGTACCGGTAAAGAGCTGGTCGCCAGGGCGATTCACGCCAGTAGCGCACGTAGCGAAAAACCGCTGGTAACGCTCAACTGTGCGGCACTCAACGAATCCTTGCTGGAATCTGAATTGTTCGGTCATGAAAAAGGGGCGTTTACCGGAGCCGACAAACGGCGAGAAGGGCGCTTTGTTGAGGCGGACGGCGGCACGCTGTTTCTCGATGAGATTGGCGATATCTCGCCGATGATGCAGGTTCGTCTGCTGCGTGCGATTCAGGAGCGCGAAGTGCAACGTGTCGGCAGCAACCAGACTATCTCGGTTGATGTCCGGCTGATTGCGGCGACCCATCGCGATCTTGCCGCAGAGGTGAATGCCGGGCGTTTTCGCCAGGATCTCTACTATCGCCTGAACGTGGTGGCGATTGAAGTGCCGTCGTTGCGTCAACGGCGGGAAGATATTCCCCTGCTGGTTAACCATTTTCTGCAGCGATTTGCCGAACGCAATCGCAAGGCGGTAAAAGGCTTTACGCCCCAGGCGATGGATCTGTTGATTCATTACGACTGGCCGGGAAATATTCGTGAACTGGAAAACGCGGTGGAACGGGCGGTGGTGCTGCTGACCGGGGAATATATTTCCGAACGCGAGCTGCCGCTGGCGATTGCCGGTACGCCGATCCCGATGGCGCAAAGTCAGGATATTCAGCCGCTGGTGGAAGTGGAAAAAGAGGTGATTATGGCGGCGCTGGAGAAAACGGGCGGCAACAAAACTGAAGCCGCCCGTCAGTTAGGGATCACGCGTAAAACGCTATTGGCAAAACTGTCGCGTTAGTTCTGCTCGCGTTCGATAGCGCGCCAGCCGATATCTTTCCGGCAGAAGCAGTCGTCCCAATGGATATCGGTCATTAAGGCATAAGCGCGTTTCTGCGCTTCTGCCACGGTATGACCCAGCGCGGTGACGCACAGTACACGTCCGCCGCTGGTTACTACCTGCTCGTCATCCGCCAGTTTTGTGCCCGCATGGAACACTTTACCGCCTTCCACCTCTTCCAGCGGCAGACCGTGGATCACATCGCCGGTGCGGTAATCGCCAGGATACCCGCCCGCTGCCATCACCACGCCGAGAGAAGCGCGTTCATCCCACTCGGATGTTTTCTCGTCCAGCTTACCTTCACAGGCTGCCAGGCAGAGTTCAACCAGATCGGACTTCATGCGCAGCATAATCGGCTGGGTTTCCGGATCGCCAAAGCGGCAGTTAAATTCAATAACCTTTGGATTACCCTGTTTGTCGATCATCAGGCCCGCATAGAGAAAACCGGTGTAGGTGTTGCCTTCCGCCGCCATGCCTTTCACGGTTGGCCAGATGATACGTTCCATGGTGCGCTGATGAACTTCATCGGTCACTACCGGCGCAGGAGAGTAAGCCCCCATTCCGCCGGTGTTTGGCCCGGTATCTTTATCGCCTACGCGTTTGTGATCCTGGCTGGTGGCCATCGGTAGCACATGCTCGCCGTCCACCATCACGATAAAGCTCGCTTCTTCACCGTCGAGGAACTCTTCGATAACAATGCGATGACCCGCGTCGCCAAACGCGTTGCCCGCCAGCATATCGTGAACAGCTGCTTCAGCTTCTTCCAGCGTCATCGCTACGATAACGCCTTTCCCGGCTGCCAGACCGTCAGCTTTAATGACGATTGGCGCGCCTTTCTCACGCAGATACGCCAGCGCAGGTTCTACCTCGGTGAAGTTCTGGTATTCCGCCGTAGGGATTTTATGGCGGGCCAGGAAATCTTTGGTAAACGCTTTCGAGCCTTCCAGTTGCGCGGCACCTGCGGTTGGGCCGAAGATTTTCAGCCCGGCGGCACGGAAGGTATCGACCACGCCTTTCACCAGCGGCGCTTCCGGGCCGACGATGGTTAGATCTACCTTTTCGTTTTGTGCGAAATCCAGCAGCGCCGGGATATCGGTTACGCCGATATCGACGTTTTGCAGTGCAGGTTCCAGCGCAGTGCCTGCGTTACCCGGAGCAACAAAAACAGTCTCAACCAGCGGCGACTGCGCCGCTTTCCAGGCCAGCGCGTGCTCGCGCCCGCCATTACCGATCACTAATACTTTCATCTGTCGCTCCATTAATGGCGGAAGTGGCGCATGTCGGTGAAGAGCATCGCAATACCGTGCTCGTCGGCGGCGGCAATTACTTCGTCATCACGGATAGAACCGCCAGGCTGGATTACGCAGGTCACACCCGCAGCGGCGGCGGCATCAATACCGTCGCGGAACGGGAAGAATGCGTCAGAAGCCATCGAGGAACCTTTCACTTCCAGGCCTTCATCGGCAGCTTTAATACCAGCGATTTTCGCGGAGTATACGCGGCTCATCTGGCCTGCGCCAATACCGATGGTCATATTGTTTTTGGCATAGACGATAGCGTTGGATTTCACGAACTTCGCCACTTTCCAGCAGAACAGCGCATCACGAAGTTCCTGTTCAGTCGGCTGACGTTTGGTGACGACGCGCAGTTCTTCCGCACCGACCATCCCCAGATCGCGATCCTGAACCAGCAGACCGCCGTTCACGCGTTTGAAATCAAGACCCGGAATACGTTCGCCCCACTGACCGCAGGTCAGAACGCGTACGTTCTGCTTGGCGGCGGTGATTTTCAGGGCTTCTTCGCTGGCGGACGGCGCAATAATCACTTCGACAAACTGACGAGAAATAATGGCCTGCGCAGTTTCAGCATCCAGTTCGCGGTTAAAGGCGATAATGCCGCCGAACGCGGAGGTCGGGTCGGTTTTGTACGCGCGATCGTAAGCATCAAGAATGGAATTGCCGATAGCCACGCCGCAAGGGTTGGCGTGCTTCACAATCACACATGCCGGTTCGGCGAACTCTTTCACGCACTCCAGCGCCGCATCGGTATCGGCGATGTTGTTATAAGAGAGGGCTTTACCCTGAACCTGGGTTGCGGTGGCAACGGAGGCTTCTTTCACATTCTCTTCTATATAGAAGGCAGCCTGCTGGTGGCTGTTCTCGCCGTAACGCATATCCTGCTTCTTAATGAAGTTCAGGTTCAGCGTGCGTGGGAAGCGACCGGCGGCTTCTTTGTTTTCACCGTGGTAAGCCGGAACCATGCTGCCGAAGTAGTTCGCAATCATGCTGTCGTAGGCGGCAGTGTGTTCGAAGGCTTTGATGGCAAGGTCGAAACGGGTTGCAAGCGTCAGCGATCCTTCGTTGGCATCCATCTCTTTAATAATGGCGTCGTAGTCGCTGCTCTTCACCACGATTGCGACATCTTTATGGTTCTTGGCGGCGGAGCGTACCATCGTTGGGCCGCCGATATCGATGTTCTCAACCGCATCTTCCAGCGAGCAGCCTTCACGAGCGACGGTCTGGGCGAACGGATACAGGTTAACAACCACCATATCGATAGGCTGGATCTGATGTTCTTCCATAATGGCATCGTCCTGGCCGCGACGGCCCAGAATGCCACCATGTACTTTCGGATGCAGGGTCTTCACGCGTCCATCCATCATCTCCGGGAAACCGGTGTAATCGGAAACTTCGGTTACCGGCAGACCTTTTTCTGCTAACAGACGGGCAGTGCCCCCTGTAGACAGCAGCTCCACACCGCGTGCGGAAAGTGCCTGGGCGAATTCGACGATACCGGCTTTGTCAGAAACACTGAGCAGAGCGCGGCGGACTGGACGACGTTGTTGCATGGTAAATCCCCTGGATTTCACGATTACAGAGAGCGTTAGATGAATTTTCCTGCGAAAAACTCATCTAACACACCTGACGAGGCATCCTTGTGAAGCGCGAGCATTTTAACGAAAACGTTTGCGCAACGCTCGCACATTTTTACTTTTTCGTATCATTGTGGATAAGTCTGTGTGTAAAAGGGTATAAGGCGGGGTTTTGCTGTGGAATGCAGCAGTCAGTCATTTTTCTGTCATTTAGCGGTTGCGGCCTGCGGAGAACTCCCTATAATGCGCCTCCATCGACACGGCAGATGTGAATCACTTCACAGACAACCCGGTCGGTTGAAGAGAAAAAATCCTGAAATAACGGGTTGACTCTGAAAGAGGAAAGCGTAATATACGCCACCTCGCAACGGTGAGCGAAAGCCGCGTTGCACTGCTCTTTAACAATTTATCAGACAATCTGTGTGGGCACTCAAAGTGACATG
>OJUL01000444.1_pt1 | contig 15705 bp, 17 predicted proteins | sample 1601491 | NCBI WGS metagenome assembly OJUL01 (sample SAMN04436862, study PRJEB24849) | human gut metagenome | biome: human gut; feature: NICU; material: stool | host: Homo sapiens | place: USA: Saint Louis, MO | collected 2011-11-09 | reverse complement strand
AGCCTGACGCGCGCCGACATGATTGAATTCACTATGGAGCACTGAATGCACGCAGATACCGCGACCCGCCAGCACTGGATGTCCGTGCTGGCGCACAGCCAACCGGCAGAACTGGCAGCCCGCCTGAACGCGCTGAACATCAACGCCGATTATGAGGTGATCCGCGCCGCTGAAACTGGCCTGGTGCAGATTCAGGCGCGAATGGGCGGCACCGGCGAACGCTTTTTTGCTGGCGACGCCACGCTCACCCGCGCCGCCGTGCGTCTGACTGACGGCACGCTCGGCTATAGCTGGGTGCTGGGGCGCGACAAACAGCACGCCGAACGTTGTGCGCTGATTGATGCGCTGATGCAGCAAAACCGCCACTTTCAAAACTTATCAGAAACCCTTATCGCCCCGCTGGACGCTGACCGTATGGCACGCATTGCCGCGCGCCAGGCCGAAGTGAACGCCAGCCGGGTCGACTTCTTTACGATGGTTCGCGGAGACAACGCATGACCCTGGAAACCGCTTTTATGCTTCCCGTGCAGGATGCCCAGCACAGTTTTCGTCGCCTGTTAAAGGCCATGAGCGAGCCGGGCGTGATTGTCGCCCTGCATCAGCTCAAGCGCGGCTGGCAGCCGCTGAATATCGCCACCACCAGCGTGCTGCTGACGCTGGCCGATAACGACACGCCGGTGTGGCTTGCCGCGCCATTGAGCAACGATATCGTCAATCAGAGCCTGCGTTTTCATACCAACGCGTCGCTGGTTAATCAGCCGGAACAGGCGACCTTCGCGGTAACAGATGAGGCGATCTCCAGCGAGCAGCTCAACGCCCTTTCCACCGGCACTGCCGTTGCACCAGAAGCGGGCGCAACGCTGATTTTACAGGTCACCAGCCTGAGCGGCGGGCGTATGTTGCGCCTCACCGGCGCAGGTATTGCCGAAGAACGGATGATCGCCCCGCAACTGCCAAAGTGCATTCTTAATGAACTTACCGAGCGCCCGCACCCGTTCCCGCTCGGCATCGACCTGATCCTCACCTGCGGCGAGCGCCTGCTGGCTATTCCGCGAACCACTCATGTGGAGGTGTGCTGATGTACGTTGCCGTGAAAGGGGGCGAAAAGGCGATCGACGCCGCCCACGCCCTGCAAGAGAGCCGACGCCGGGGCGATACTGATTTGCCTGAACTGAGCGTCGCCCAGATTGAACAGCAGCTTAACCTCGCGGTAGATCGCGTGATGACCGAAGGCGGTATTGCCGACCGCGAGCTGGCCGCGCTGGCGCTGAAACAGGCCAGCGGCGATAACGTCGAAGCGATTTTCCTGTTGCGCGCCTACCGCACCACGCTGGCGAAGCTGGCGGTCAGTGAGCCGCTCGACACCACCGGGATGCGTCTCGAACGGCGTATTTCAGCAATTTATAAAGACATTCCCGGCGGCCAACTGCTTGGCCCCACCTACGACTACACCCATCGCCTGCTCGATTTCACCCTGCTGGCAAACGGCGAAACGCCAACGCTGACCACCGCTGACAGCGAACAGCAACCGTCGCCACACGTCTTCAGCCTGCTGGCGCGTCAGGGGCTGACGAAGTTTGAAGAAGATAGCGGCGCACAACCGGACGACATCACCCGCACGCCGCCGGTTTATCCCTGTTCGCGTTCTTCCCGTCTACAACAATTAATGCGCGGTGACGAAGGCTATTTGTTGGCGCTGGCCTACTCCACCCAACGCGGTTACGGGCGCAATCACCCGTTCGCAGGCGAAATTCGCAGTGGCTATATCGATATATTTATTGTGCCGGAAGAGCTGGGTTTTGCGGTGAACGTCGGCGAATTGTTGATGACCGAGTGTGAAATGGTCAACGGTTTTATCGACCCGCCGGATGAACCACCGCATTTTACACGCGGCTATGGGCTGGTGTTCGGCATGAGCGAGCGCAAAGCAATGGCGATGGCGCTGGTTGACCGTGCGTTGCAGGCACCGGAATACGGCGAGCACGCAACAGGTCCGGCACAGGATGAAGAGTTCGTGCTGGCCCATGCCGACAACGTCGAAGCCGCAGGCTTTGTTTCGCATCTCAAACTCCCGCACTACGTCGATTTCCAGGCCGAACTGGAGCTACTCAAGCGTCTGCAACAGGAGCAGGACCATGGCTAATCTGAGCGGCTACAACTTTGCTTACCTCGACGAGCAGACCAAACGCATGATCCGCCGCGCTATCTTAAAAGCGGTGGCAATCCCCGGTTATCAGGTGCCGTTTGGCGGACGCGAGATGCCGATGCCCTACGGCTGGGGAACCGGCGGCATTCAGCTCACCGCCAGCGTGATTGGCGAAAGCGACGTGTTGAAGGTGATTGACCAGGGCGCAGACGACACCACCAACGCCGTGTCGATTCGTAACTTCTTTAAGCGCGTGACCGGGGTGAACACCACCGAGCGCACGGACGATGCGACACTTATCCAGACGCGTCACCGCATACCCGAAACGCCGCTGACCGAAGATCAGATAGTTATCTTCCAGGTGCCGATCCCCGAACCGCTGCGCTTTATCGAGCCGCGCGAAACGGAAACCCGCACCATGCACGCGCTGGAGGAGTACGGCGTGATGCAGGTGAAGCTGTATGAAGATATCGCCCGCTTCGGTCATATCGCCACCACCTACGCCTATCCGGTGAAGGTGAACGGGCGCTACGTGATGGACCCGTCGCCGATCCCGAAATTCGATAACCCGAAAATGGACATGATGCCCGCCCTGCAACTGTTTGGCGCAGGGCGCGAGAAGCGCATCTATGCCGTGCCACCGTTTACCCGCGTGGAAAGCCTCGATTTCGATGATCATCCGTTCACCGTCCAGCAGTGGGATGAACCATGCGCCATCTGCGGATCGACCCACAGCTATCTTGATGAAGTGGTGCTGGATGACGCCGGAAACCGCATGTTTGTCTGCTCCGATACCGATTATTGCCGCCAACAGAGCGAGGCCAAAAGCCAATGAATCAACCGTTACTTTCGGTCAATAACCTGACCCACCTTTATGCCCCGGGCAAAGGCTTCAGCGATGTCTCTTTTGATTTATGGCCGGGAGAAGTTCTGGGCATTGTTGGGGAGTCCGGTTCCGGGAAGACCACGCTACTGAAATCAATTTCCGCCCGCCTGACACCACAGCAAGGGGAAATTCGCTACGAGAACCGTTCGCTGTACGCGATGAGCGAGGCCGACCGCCGTCGCCTGCTGCGCACCGAATGGGGTGTGGTGCATCAGCATCCGCTTGACGGCCTGCGCCGCCAGGTGTCGGCAGGCGGCAATATCGGCGAACGGTTGATGGCAACCGGAGCGCGTCATTACGGCGATATTCGCGCCACCGCGCAGAAATGGCTGGAAGAGGTGGAGATTCCCGCCAACCGGATCGACGACCTGCCGACCACCTTTTCCGGCGGCATGCAGCAACGTTTGCAGATTGCCCGCAACCTGGTGACGCATCCGAAGCTGGTATTTATGGATGAACCCACTGGCGGGCTGGATGTGTCGGTACAGGCGCGCCTGCTGGACCTGCTCCGCGGTCTGGTGATGGAGCTTAACCTGGCGGTGGTGATTGTTACCCACGATTTAGGCGTCGCCCGTCTGCTGGCGGACCGTTTGCTGGTAATGAAGCAAGGGAAAGTGGTGGAGAGTGGGTTAACCGACCGCGTGCTCGACGACCCGCACCATCCGTATACCCAGTTGCTGGTGTCATCGGTTTTGCAGAATTGAGCTGGTGCTGGATGCGGCGTAAACGCCTTATCCGGCCTACAAATGCGCTCCCCGTAGGTCGGATAAGACGCATCAGCGTCGCATCCGACACCCGAACCACGAGGCGAAAAATGATTAACGTACAAAACGTCAGTAAAACCTTCATCCTGCACCAGCAAAACGGCGTGCGCCTGCCTGTATTACAAGGCGCCTCACTCACCGTCAACGCCGGCGAATGCGTGGTACTCCACGGCCATTCCGGCAGTGGAAAATCAACTCTGCTACGCTCGCTGTATGCCAACTATCTACCCGACGAAGGGCAAATCCAGATCAAACACGGTGATGAATGGGTCGACCTGGTCACCGCGCCAGCGCGCAAAGTGGTGGAGATCCGCAAAACCACTGTCGGCTGGGTAAGCCAGTTTCTGCGCGTCATCCCACGTATTTCGGCACTGGAAGTGGTGATGCAGCCGCTGCTCGATACCGGCGTACCGCGTGAAGCCTGCGCCGCTAAAGCCGCGCGTCTCCTCACCCGCCTGAACGTGCCTGAACGCCTGTGGCACCTTGCGCCATCGACCTTCTCCGGTGGCGAACAGCAGCGTGTCAATATCGCCCGCGGCTTCGCGGTGGACTACCCGATCTTGCTTCTCGACGAACCCACCGCCTCGCTGGACGACAAAAACCGCGCCGCCGTGGTGGAACTGATCCAGGAAGCCAAAGCCCGCGGCGCGGCCATCGTCGGTATCTTCCATGACGAAACCGTACGCGAGCAAGTCGCCGACCGCCTGCACCCAATGGGAGTCTCTTCATGATTATCAATAACGTCAAACTGGTGCTGGAAAACGAGGTGGTACACGGTTCTCTGGAGATGCAGGACGGCGAAATCCGCGCCTTTGCCGAAAGCCAGAGTCACCTGTCAGAAGCAATGGACGGCGAAGGCGGCTGGCTGCTACCGGGGCTGATTGAGCTGCATACCGATAATCTGGATAAATTCTTCACCCCGCGCCCGAAAGTTGACTGGCCTGCCCACTCGGCGATGAGCAGCCACGACGCGCTGATGGTGGCGAGCGGCATCACCACCGTGCTGGACGCCGTGGCGATTGGTGATGTACGCGACGGCGGCGATCGGCTGGAGAATCTGGAGAAGATGATCAACGCCATCGAAGAGACGCAGAAACGCGGCGTCAACCGTGCCGAGCACCGTCTGCACCTACGCTGCGAACTGCCGCATCACACCACGCTGCCGCTGTTTGAAAAACTGGTACAGCGCGAACCGGTAACACTGGTGTCGCTGATGGATCACTCACCGGGCCAGCGCCAGTTCGCCAACCGCGAAAAATATCGTGAATATTATCAGGGCAAATACTCGCTCACCGATGCGCAGATGCAACAGTACGAAGAGGAGCAACTGGCGCTCGCCGCACGCTGGTCACAGCCGAATCGCGAATCCATCGCCGCAATGTGCCGCGCGCGACACATTGCGCTCGCCAGCCACGATGACGCCACGCACGCCCACGTAGCCCAATCCCATCAGCTTGGCAGCGTGATCGCCGAATTTCCTACCACATTCGAAGCGGCAGAAGCCTCGCGCAAGCACGGCATGAACGTACTGATGGGCGCGCCGAATATCGTGCGCGGCGGTTCGCACTCCGGCAACGTGGCGGCCAGTGAACTGGCGCAGCTTGGCCTGCTGGATATCCTCTCTTCCGACTACTACCCCGCCAGCCTGCTGGATGCGGCGTTTCGCGTGGCCGATGACCAGAGCAACCGCTTTACGCTACCGCAGGCGGTGAGGCTGGTGACCAAAAACCCGGCCCAGGCACTGAATCTCCAGGATCGCGGGGTGATTGGCGAGGGCAAACGCGCCGACCTGGTGCTGGCGCATCGCAAGGGCAATCACATTCATATTGACCACGTCTGGCGTCAGGGTAAAAGGGTGTTCTGATGACGGGAAAACTGATTTGGTTAATGGGTCCGTCCGGCTCTGGGAAAGACAGCCTGCTGGCGGAACTCCGCCAGCGGGAACAAACCCAGCTACTGGTAGCGCATCGCTACATCACGCGTGATGCCAGCGCCGGAAGTGAAAATCATATCGCCTTAAGCGAGCGGGAGTTTTTTACCCGCGCGGGGCAAAATCTGTTGGCCTTGAGCTGGCATGCTAATGGTTTGTATTACGGTGTCGGCATTGAGATCGACCTCTGGCTGCACGCCGGATTCGACGTCGTGGTTAACGGCTCACGCGCCCACCTGCCGCAGGCGCGGGCACGTTATCAATCGGCACTGCTGCCCATCTGTTTACAGGTTTCGCCGGAGATCCTGCGCCAGCGCCTGGAAAACCGTGGCCGCGAAAACGCCAGTGAAATTAACGCCCGGCTGGCGCGCGCCGCCCGCTATACTCCTCAGGATTGCCATACACTCAATAATGACGGCAGCCTGCGCCAGTCGGTCGACACGCTGCTGTCGCTGATTCATCAGAAGGAGAAACACCATGCCTGCTTGTGAACTTCGCCCGGCAACGCAGTACGACACCGACGCGGTTTACGCGCTGATTTGTGAGCTAAAACAAGCGGAGTTTGACCACCAGGCGTTTCGCGTGGGCTTTAACGCCAACCTGCGTGACCCGAATATGCGCTACCATCTGGCGCTGTTGGATGGCGAAGTTGTCGGCATGATCGGCCTGCATTTGCAGTTTCATCTGCATCATGTCAACTGGATCGGCGAAATTCAGGAACTGGTGGTGATGCCGCAGGCGCGCGGTCTGAACGTCGGCAGTAAATTACTGGCATGGGCAGAAGAAGAAGCCCGCCAGGCCGGGGCCGAAATGACCGAGCTTTCCACCAACGTGAAGCGCCACGACGCGCACCGTTTTTACCTGCGTGAAGGCTACGAGCAGAGCCACTTCCGCTTCACCAAGGCGCTGTAATATGAGCCTGACCCTCACGCTCACCGGCACCGGCGGCGCACAGGGCGTTCCGGCATGGGGCTGCGAGTGCGCGGCCTGCGTCAGAGCACGGCGCTCGCCGCAGTATCGCCGCCAGCCATGCAGCGGCGCAGTAAAGTTTAACGAGGCGATCACCCTGATCGACGCCGGGCTGCACGATCTCACCGATCGCTGGTCGCCCGGATCGTTCCGGCAGTTTTTACTGACGCACTACCATATGGATCACGTCCAGGGGCTGTTCCCGCTGCGCTGGGGCGTGGGCGACACAATCCCGGTCTACGGTCCACCGGATGAGCAGGGCTGCGACGATCTGTTTAAACATCCGGGCCTGCTTGATTTCAGCCACACGGTGGAGCCGTTTGTGGTGTTTGATTTGCAGGGGTTGCAGGTCACGCCGCTGCCGCTTAACCATTCGAAACTCACTTTCGGCTATTTACTGGAAACGGCGCACAGCCGGGTGGCGTGGCTATCTGACACCGCAGGCCTGCCGGAAAAAACGCTGAAATTTTTACGCAATAATCAGCCGCAGGTAATGGTGATTGATTGCAGCCACCCGCCGCGCGAGGATGCACCGCGTAATCACTGTGATTTAAATACCGTGCTTGCGCTGAATCAGGTTATCCGCTCGCCACGGGTGATTCTGACCCATATCAGCCACCAGTTTGATGCGTGGCTGATGGAAAATGCACTGCCGTCGGGGTTTGAGGCGGGGTTTGATGGGATGGAGATTGAGGTGGAGTGAGGGAAAATACCCGCGCCGGCCCCTACCTCAACGCCCATACTCATCTTCCATTCTCCGCTCTTCATCTTCCAGTTGCTGACGCTCCTGATCAAGCTGGCGCTGGCGTTCGTCCAGCTGCCTGCGGCGATCGTTATATTGCTTGCGACGATCGTCGCTCACCTGGCGTTGCCAACCGTCGTCGCGCGAATCTTCATAGTCTCGCCCACGGTCAGGGTTATAAGCGTCGTTAATCGCCTGCTGAATATTGCCAATGGTGTCGTCGATAATATCGGCCTGGGCCGGAACGGTGGACAGCGTGATCAGGGTGAATAAAAGAAATAGCGGAAAGCGTTTCATTAGCCAACCTCAAAAAGAAACTCTATCCACATTAGTCATTACTCATCCATGCAAGTAGTGGATGAATCTCAATTTCTCCGCTGCTCTATTGCCGTAATCGCCTCCACGCGTTGTTGATGACGACCGCCTTCGTACTGTGCGCCCAGCCACGCATCGACAATCATTTTTGCCAGTTCGAGGCCAACTACTCGTGAACCAAAAGCCAGCACGTTGGTGTCGTTATGCTGCCGCGAAAGTTGCGCGGAATAAGGTTCGCTACAAACGACCGCGCGAATTCCGGCAAACTTGTTCGCCGCTATCGAAATACCGACGCCAGTGCCACAAATCAAAATCCCGCCATCAGCCTCTCCGCCAGCAACGGCCAGTGCGACTTGACTGGCGTAATGCGGATAATCAGTACGCTCTGACGACCAGGTTCCTTTATCAATCACTTCAACGCCACGCTCAACTAAATGTGCCACTATTTCATGTTTTAAAATGAAACCGACATGATCACAGCCAAATGCAATCTTTTTCATTCATCTTCCCCGCTCGCGCAAAACTTCACAATCAAAAAACATTTGTGATGTAAATGAATTAAAAACACCCAAAATCGATGAAATCAGCCTTCCCGATCTGTTTTACAGAGTTACATCTGGCAGCGCAATAGCGTTAAAGACACTCACTATCCGGCAACATCTATCATCTAATAAACCAGAAAAACAAATAACATCATGTTTTTAAAGTGATTAAATGAAATAAAATTTTAAGCCACTCTCCATTATTCACAATAAAACAAACTTTATAAATTTTATTTTTTTGTGAAGTTGCCAGCATCTTTTCTGTTCTTGCTGTGGTGATATAGTGGCGTCTTCAATTCAAGGACAAGAGAACGTGATGAGCCAGTCAGAGTTTGATTCAGCGCTTCCGAACGGTATCGGGTTAGCGCCTTACCTGCGAATGAAGCAGGAAGGAATGACAGAAAACGAAAGCCGCATCGTGGAGTGGTTACTCAAACCCGGTAACCTGAGTTGTGCACCCGCAATTAAAGATGTCGCAGAAGCTCTGGCGGTATCTGAAGCGATGATCGTTAAGGTATCAAAGCTGCTGGGGTTTAGCGGCTTTCGTAACTTACGCAGTGCGCTGGAAGATTATTTTTCTCAGTCAGAACAAGTATTGCCTTCCGAGTTGGCTTTTGATGAAGCGCCGCAGGATGTGGTGAATAAGGTATTTAACATCACTTTACGCACCATTATGGAAGGTCAGTCGATCGTCAACGTTGATGAGATCCACCGTGCCGCCCGCTTTTTCTATCAGGCCAGACAGCGGGATTTGTACGGTGCCGGAGGATCAAATGCAATCTGTGCTGATGTACAGCACAAGTTTTTACGCATTGGCGTACGCTGCCAGGCCTATCCGGACGCTCACATCATGATGATGTCTGCTTCGTTGTTACAGGAAGGAGATGTGGTGCTGGTGGTGACCCATTCCGGGCGAACCAGTGATGTAAAAGCAGCTGTAGAACTGGCAAAAAAGAACGGGGCAAAGATTATTTGTATAACGCATAGCTACCATTCACCGATAGCGAAGCTGGCCGATTATATTATTTGCTCACCGGCTCCGGAAACACCGTTATTAGGTCGTAATGCCTCGGCAAGAATATTACAACTAACTTTGCTGGACGCGTTTTTTGTCTCTGTCGCCCAGCTCAACATTGAACAAGCTAATATTAATATGCAAAAAACCGGCGCAATTGTTGATTTCTTCTCACCAGGCGCGCTGAAATAAGAAAAAGGTAATTCCGCCATCGCGGAGTTACCTATCCCCTTACCGTGAGAACATGATTATGAATAAATATCTGAAATATTTCAGCGGCACACTCGTGGGCTTAATGTTGTCAACCAGCGCTTTTGCTGCCGCCGAATATGCCGTCGTATTGAAAACACTCTCCAACCCATTTTGGGTAGATATGAAAAAAGGCATTGAAGATGAAGCAAAAACGCTGGGCGTCAGCGTTGATATTTTTGCCTCTCCTTCAGAAGGCGATTTTCAATCTCAATTGCAGTTATTTGAAGATCTCAGTAATAAAAATTACAAAGGTATCGCCTTCGCGCCATTATCCTCAGTAAATCTGGTCATGCCTGTCGCCCGCGCATGGAAAAAAGGCATTTATCTGGTCAATCTCGATGAAAAAATCGACATGGATAATCTGAAAAAAGCAGGCGGTAATGTGGAAGGTTTTGTCACCACCGATAACGTTGCCGTCGGGGCGAAAGGCGCGTCATTCATTATTGACAAGCTGGGTGCCGAAGGGGGTGAAGTCGCAATCATTGAGGGTAAAGCCGGTAACGCCTCCGGTGAAGCGCGTCGTAATGGTGCCACCGAAGCCTTCAAAAAAGCAAGCCAGATCAAGCTTGTCGCCAGCCAGCCTGCCGACTGGGACCGTATTAAAGCACTGGATGTCGCCACTAACGTGTTGCAACGTAATCCGAATATTAAAGCGATCTATTGCGCGAATGACACGATGGCAATGGGTGTTGCTCAGGCTGTCGCAAACGCCAGAAAAACGGGAAAAGTGCTGGTCGTCGGTACAGATGGCATTCCGGAAGCCCGCAAAATGGTGGAAGCCGGACAAATGACCGCGACGGTTGCCCAGAACCCGGCGGATATCGGTGCAACGGGTCTGAAGCTGATGGTTGACGCTGAGAAATCCGGCAAGGTTATCCCGCTGGATAAAGCACCGGAATTTAAACTGGTCGATTCAATCCTGGTCACTCAATAAAACTGAATGATGCCGGATGATGATGCTAATAAAGAGTCTTATCCGGCCAACAAAATAACCTGAACGTAGACCTGATAAGTGTAGCCCATCAGGCAATAATACGATATTTCGTGCAGAGAGGTTATTTATGGCCACGCCATATATATCGATGGCGGGGATCGGCAAGTCCTTTGGTCCGGTTCACGCATTAAAGTCGGTTAATTTAACGGTTTATCCTGGTGAAATACATGCATTACTAGGAGAAAATGGCGCGGGTAAATCCACGCTAATGAAAGTTTTATCCGGAATACATGAGCCGACCAAAGGCACCATTACCATTAATAACATTAACTATAACAAGCTGGATCATAAATTAGCGGCACAACTCGGCATCGGGATTATTTATCAAGAACTCAGCGTTATTGATGAATTAACCGTACTGGAAAATTTATATATTGGTCGTCATCTGACGATAAAAATCTGTGGCGTCAATATTATCGACTGGCGAGAAATGCGTGTCCGCGCCGCCATGATGTTATTACGCGTGGGCTTGAAAGTTGATTTAGATGAGAAAGTGGCGAATTTATCTATCAGCCACAAGCAGATGCTGGAAATTGCCAAAACGCTGATGCTCGATGCCAAAGTCATCATCATGGATGAACCCACCTCCTCACTCACCAATAAAGAGGTGGACTATCTGTTTCTGATCATGAATCAGTTGCGTAAAGAGGGTACGGCCATCGTCTATATCTCGCATAAGTTGGCGGAAATTCGCCGTATTTGCGACCGCTATACGGTGATGAAAGACGGCAGCAGCGTTTGCAGCGGCATGGTAAGCGATGTGTCAAATGACGATATCGTCCGTCTGATGGTAGGCCGCGAACTGCAAAACCGTTTTAACGCGATGAAGGAGAATGTCAGCAACCTTGCGCACGAAACGGTTTTTGAGGTGCGGAACGTCACCAGTCGTGACAGAAAAAAGGTCCGGGATATCTCATTTAGCGTCTGCCGGGGAGAAATATTAGGCTTTGCCGGACTGGTCGGTTCCGGACGTACTGAACTGATGAACTGCCTGTTTGGCGTTGATAAACGCGCTGGCGGAGAAATCCGTCTTAATGGCAAAGATATCTCTCCACGTTCTCCCCTGGATGCCGTGAAAAAAGGGATGGCTTACATCACTGAAAGCCGCCGGGATAACGGCTTTTTCCCCAACTTTTCTATCGCTCAGAACATGGCTATCAGCCGCAGTCTGAAAGACGGTGGCTATAAAGGCGCGATGGGGTTGTTTCATGAAGTTGACGAGCAACGTACCGCTGAAGCCCAGCGCGAACTGCTGGCGCTGAAATGTCATTCGGTAAACCAGAACATCACTGAACTCTCCGGCGGTAACCAGCAGAAAGTCCTGATCTCCAAATGGCTGTGCTGTCACCCGGAAGTGATTATTTTCGATGAACCTACCCGTGGCATCGACGTTGGCGCGAAAGCCGAAATTTACAAAGTGATGCGCCAACTGGCGGACGACGGAAAAGTCATCCTGATGGTGTCATCTGAACTACCTGAAATTATCACCGTCTGCGACCGCATCGCCGTGTTCTGCGAAGGACGACTGACGCAAATCCTGACGAATCGCGATGACATGAGCGAAGAGGAGATTATGGCATGGGCTTTACCACAAGAGTAAAAAGCGAAGCGAGCGAGAAGAAACCGTTCAACTTTGCGCTGTTCTGGGATAAATACGGCACCTTTTTTATCCTGGCGATCATCGTCGCCATTTTTGGTTCGCTGTCGCCAGAATATTTTCTGACCACCAATAATATTACCCAGATTTTTGTGCAAAGCTCCGTGACGGTACTGATCGGCATGGGGGAATTCTTCGCTATCCTGGTCGCCGGTATCGACCTTTCGGTTGGCGCGATTCTGGCGCTTTCCGGTATGGTGACCGCTAAACTGATGTTGGCAGGTATTGATCCGTTTCTCGCGGCGCTAATTGGCGGTGTACTGGTTGGCGGCGCACTGGGGGCGATCAACGGCTGCCTGGTCAACTGGACGGGACTACACCCGTTCATTATCACCCTTGGCACCAACGCTATTTTCCGTGGGATCACGCTGGTGATCTCCGATGCCAACTCGGTATACGGCTTCTCATTTGACTTCGTGAACTTCTTTGCCGCCAGCGTAATTGGGATACCTGTCCCCGTTATATTCTCGCTAATTGTCGCGCTCATCCTTTGGTTTCTGACAACGCGTATGCGGCTCGGACGCAACATCTACGCACTGGGCGGCAACAAAAACTCGGCGTTCTATTCCGGGATTGACGTGAAATTCCACATCCTGGTGGTGTTTATCATCTCCGGTGTTTGTGCAGGTCTGGCAGGCGTCGTCTCAACTGCACGACTCGGTGCCGCAGAACCGCTTGCCGGTATGGGTTTTGAAACCTATGCCATTGCCAGCGCCATCATTGGCGGCACCAGTTTCTTCGGCGGCAAGGGGCGCATTTTCTCTGTGGTGATTGGCGGGTTGATCATCGGCACCATCAACAACGGTCTGAATATTTTGCAGGTACAAACCTATTACCAACTGGTGGTGATGGGCGGATTAATTATCGCGGCTGTCGCCCTTGACCGTCTTATCAGTAAGTAAGGAATTGAACATGAAAATCTCCCCCTCGTTAATGTGTATGGATCTGCTGAAATTTAAAGAACAGATCGAATTTATCGACAGCCATGCCGATTACTTTCACATCGATATCATGGACGGCCACTTTGTGCCGAATCTGACGCTCTCACCGTTCTTCGTAAGCCAGGTAAAAAAACTGGCGAGTAAACCGCTCGACTGCCATCTGATGGTAACGCGTCCGCAGGATTACATTGCTCAACTGGCACGTGCGGGAGCTGATTTCATCACTTTGCATCCGGAAACTATCAACGGTCAGGCATTCCGCCTGATTGATGAAATCCGCCGTCATGGCATGAAAGTGGGGCTGATTCTTAATCCGGAAACGCCGGTTGAGGCCATGAAATACTATATCCATAAGGCTGATAAAATTACGGTCATGACTGTCGATCCCGGTTTTGCCGGACAACCCTTCATTCCTGAAATGCTGGATAAAGTTGCCGAACTGAAGGCATGGCGTGAACGAGAAGGTCTGGAGTACGAAATTGAGGTGGACGGTTCCTGCAACCAGGCAACTTACGAAAAACTAATGGCGGCAGGGGCGGATGTCTTTATCGTCGGCACTTCCGGCCTGTTTAATCATGCGGAAAATATCGACGAAGCATGGAGAATTATGACCGCGCAGATTCTGGCTGCAAAAAGCGAGGTACAGCCTCATGCAAAAACAGCATAACGTCGTAGCTGGCGTGGATATGGGGGCAACGCATATCCGCTTTTGTCTGCGGACAGCAGAAGGTGAAACGCTACACTGCGAAAAAAAGCGGACCGCAGAAGTCATTGCTCCCGGCCTGGTGTCGGGTATCGGCGAAATGATTGACGAGCAACTCAGGCGCTTTAACGCTCGCTGTCATGGTCTGGTGATGGGATTTCCGGCGCTGGTCAGTAAAGATAAACGCACTATTATTTCTACGCCTAACCTGCCGTTAACAGCGGCGGATTTATATGATCTCGCCGATAAGCTCGAAAATACGCTGAATTGTCCGGTTGAGTTTTCCCGCGACGTTAACCTGCAACTCTCCTGGGACGTAGTAGAAAACCGCCTTACGCAACAACTGGTTCTGGCGGCCTATCTCGGTACGGGGATGGGGTTCGCAGTGTGGATGAACGGTGCGCCGTGGACGGGTGCACACGGTGTGGCAGGCGAACTGGGCCATATCCCCCTGGGAGATATGACCCAACACTCTGGGTGCCTGGAAACCAATTGCTCTGGAATGGCGCTAAGACGCTGGTACGAACAACAGCCCCGAAATTACCCATTGAGCGATCTTTTCGTCCATGCGGAAAACGCCCCTTTCGTCCAGAGTCTGCTTGAAAACGCGGCACGAGCCATTGCCACCAGCATTAATCTGTTCGATCCCGATGCGGTGATTCTGGGCGGTGGCGTGATGGATATGCCCGCCTTCCCACGCGAGACTCTCATTGCCATGACCCAAAAGTACCTGCGCCGTCCACTGCCGTATCAGGTCGTGCGCTTTATTGCCGCCTCATCTTCTGACTTTAATGGCGCTCAGGGTGCAGCAATATTGGCGCATCAACGTTTTTTGCCACAGTCCTGTGCTAAAGTCCCATGAGTAAAGCGTTGGCACAGTAGCGCAATGTCCCGCTGTGCCAACGACAGGTACAATATATATAATAATTACATAAAACAGCCATATTATTCCCAGCAATGATAGTTCTACTGTAATTTTCCCTCTTCAGCACAAATGCCTAATAAAATGGCTCGTTCCGCTCACACTTCCACTTATTAAAGTCGCAAATTCCCAATTATGATAACGCCAGCTTTAAATGACGTATTTTGCATGGATTACATATTTACGACATAAATGATAAATGGAGATTTATATGAATAACTCTCGGTTATTCCGTTTGAGCAGGATTGTTATTGCGTTCACTGCCGCCAGCGGCATGATGATAAATACCGCTTACGCAACAGATGAGGCGAAAGCCGCCACTCAATATACCCAACAGGTTAATCAGAATTACGCCAAATCATTACCGTTTAGCGATCGTCAGGATTTTGACGATGCCCAGCGTGGATTTATCGCTCCGCTGCTGGATGAAGGTATTCTGCGTGATGCGAACGGTAAAATTTACTACCGCGCGAATGATTACAAATTTGATATTAATGCCGCTGCGCCGGAAACCGTAAACCCCAGCCTGTGGCGTCAGTCGCAGATCAACGGCATTTCAGGCCTGTTCAAAGTCACCGATAAAATGTATCAGGTGCGCGGCCAGGATATCTCTAACATTACGTTCGTTGAGGGCGAGAAAGGCATTATTGTTATTGACCCACTGGTGACGCCACCTGCCGCAAAAGCCGCACTTGACCTTTACTTCCAGCATCGTCCGCAAAAACCGATTGTTGCCGTTATCTACACTCACAGCCACGCCGACCACTACGGCGGCGTGAAAGGTATTATCTCTGAAGCCGATGTTAAATCCGGCAAAGTTCAGGTGATTGCTCCAGCTGGCTTTATGGACGAAGCCATCAGCGAAAACGTGCTGGCGGGTAACATCATGAGCCGCCGTGCGCTCTACTCTTACGGTCTGTTACTGCC
>OJUL01000436.1_pt1 | contig 15897 bp, 8 predicted proteins | sample 1601491 | NCBI WGS metagenome assembly OJUL01 (sample SAMN04436862, study PRJEB24849) | human gut metagenome | biome: human gut; feature: NICU; material: stool | host: Homo sapiens | place: USA: Saint Louis, MO | collected 2011-11-09 | reverse complement strand
CTATCTATTTATAATGAAGTTTGACAAAGACGATGATGGAGACAGTATTCTGCATGAGAAAACCACAGCGAGCCGGGGAAGGTGCAAGCCCGGTATGAGTATCAGCAGAAGAATATCACTCCGGAGCTGCTTCCTGAAATAAAAGTAAGGGATGCCGGATTTCCCCCGTTAAAGGGAACGCGTATGATAGTATGTGTAAGAGGTGGTTAAACGATAGCTGAGGCTTTCGTCCTGTTGCAGGGCGGAAGCCTTTTTATTATATATATCCCCCCAAGCACAGAGAAAGGAGAATAAGACATGTATCAGAAAGTCCCCACAAACATGAATTTTGTGGAAAGAGAAAAAAAAATCGAGAAATTTTGGGAAGACAATGAAATTTTTAAAAAGAGCATGGAACACAGAAAAGAAGGTGAGACGTACACTTTCTATGACGGCCCGCCCACAGCCAATGGCAAGCCCCATATCGGCCATGTTCTGACACGTGTTATAAAAGATATGATCCCGAGATACCGCACCATGAAAGGCTGCATGGTACCGAGGAAAGCAGGATGGGATACCCATGGCCTCCCGGTAGAGCTGGAAGTGGAGAAAATGCTGGGTTTGGACGGCAAGGAGCAGATCGAGGAGTACGGCCTGGAGCCATTCATCAACCACTGCAAAGAGTCTGTCTGGAAATACAAAGGAATGTGGGAGGACTTCTCAGGAACCGTAGGTTTCTGGGCAGATATGGATAATCCGTATGTGACCTACCACGATGATTTTATCGAGTCTGAATGGTGGGCTTTGAAGCAGATCTGGGATAAGGGCCTTTTATATAAAGGATACAAAATTGTTCCCTACTGCCCGCGCTGCGGAACCCCGCTCTCCAGTCATGAGGTGGCACAGGGATACAAAGACGTAAAAGAACGCTCTGCCATTGCCCGTTTCAAAGTAAAGGGTGAGGACGCCTATATTCTGGCATGGACCACAACACCCTGGACACTTCCGTCCAATGTGGCACTGTGTGTGAATCCCAACGAGACTTATGTAAAAGTGAAATCCGGTGAGTACACCTACTATATGGCAGAGGCACTGCTTGATAAGGTTCTAGGTGAGGGAAATTATGAGATCCTGGAGCACTATACAGGAAAAGAGCTGGAGTACAAAGAGTATGAGCCTCTCTTCCCATTCGTAGAGCTGAAAAAGAAAGCTTACTATGTAACATGCGATACGTATGTAACGCTGACAGACGGTACCGGTGTGGTTCATATTGCGCCTGCTTTCGGTGAAGACGACAGCAAGGTGGGAAGGGCATATGACCTGCCGTTTTTACAGTTAGTAGATGAAAAAGGTGAGATGACAAAAGAGACCCCATGGGCTGGCACCTTCTGCAAAAAAGCAGACAAGGAAGTGCTGGTCGATCTGGAAAAACGCGGTCTGCTTTTTGACGCGCCTGTATTTGAACACAGCTATCCGCACTGCTGGAGATGTGACACTCCGCTTATTTATTATGCAAGAGAGTCCTGGTTTATCAAGATGACAGCCGTGAAAGAGGACCTGATCCGCAACAACAACACCATCAACTGGATCCCGGAGAGCATCGGCAAGGGCCGTTTTGGTGACTGGCTGGAGAATGTACAGGACTGGGGTATCAGCCGTAACCGCTACTGGGGAACCCCGCTGAATGTATGGGAATGCGAATGCGGACATATGCATTCCATCGGAAGCAAGGAAGAGTTAAAGGAAATGTCCCATAACTGCCCGGATGACATTGAACTGCACAGACCGTATATTGACAATGTGACCATCCGCTGCCCGAAATGCGGTAAAGAGATGCACCGTGTGCCTGAGGTGATCGACTGCTGGTTTGACTCCGGTTCCATGCCGTTTGCACAGCATCACTATCCGTTTGAAAATAAAGACCTGTTTGAGCAGCAGTTCCCGGCAGATTTCATCTCCGAGGCTGTGGACCAGACAAGAGGATGGTTCTACTCTCTGTTAGCTATTTCTACCCTGATCTTTAACAAGGCTCCGTTTAAGAATGTAATTGTTCTGGGCCATGTGCAGGACGAGAACGGACAGAAGATGAGCAAATCAAAGGGCAACGCCGTAGACCCGTTTGAGGCTCTGGATACTTACGGAGCTGATGCGATCCGCTGGTATTTCTATGTAAACAGCGCACCCTGGCTGCCAAACCGTTTCCACGGGAAGGCTGTGCAGGAGGGACAGCGTAAATTTATGGGTACCCTTTGGAATACCTATGCATTTTTCGTGCTGTATGCAAATATAGATAACTTTGACGCTACAAAATACAAACTGGAATACGACAAGCTTCCTGTTATGGATAAATGGCTGTTGTCCAGGCTCAATACCCTGGTGAAAACCGTGGATGACAACCTGGCAAACTACCGCATCCCTGAGACCGCTCGTGCACTGCAGGATTTTGTGGATGATATGAGTAACTGGTATGTGAGAAGAAGCCGTGAGCGTTTCTGGGCAAAAGGTATGGAGCAGGATAAGATCAATGCTTATATGACCCTGTATACAGCCCTTGTGACCGTTGCAAAAGCGGCAGCGCCTATGATTCCGTTCATGACAGAGGACATCTATCAGAACCTTGTGAGGAGCATCGACAAGGATGCGCCGGAGAGTATCCATCTGTGTGACTTCCCGGAATCCAATGAGGCTTGGATCGACACGGAACTGGAAGAGAACATGGAAGATCTGCTGAAAGTGGTGGTAATGGGCCGTGCGTGCAGAAATGCAGCAAATATCAAGAACCGTCAGCCGATTGGCAAGATGTTCGTGAAGGCGCCCTTCCAGCTCTCTGACTTTTATAAAGAGATCATCGAGGATGAGCTGAATGTGAAGAAAATGAGCTTTACGGACGATGTGAGGGATTTCACATCCTACAGCTTCAAGCCTCAGTTAAAGACCGTGGGACCAAAATACGGCAAACATCTGAACAGCATTAGGGCTGCCCTGTCATCTATTGACGGCAATGCGGCCATGGATGAGCTGAAAGCCGGCGGTGAGCTGAAACTTGACATTGACGGCCAGGAAATAGTATTATTAGAAAGTGACTTACTTATTGACACTGCACAGATGGAAGGATATGTTTCCGAATCAGACAATGACATCACGGTTGTACTCGATACAAACCTGACTCCGGAATTAATTGAAGAGGGCTTTGTGAGAGAGATCATCAGCAAAGTCCAGACCATGCGTAAAGAGGCTGGTTTCGAGGTAATGGATAAGATCAGGATCTCCCTTACCGGAAACCAGGTGATCGAGGGCATCTTCCGCGCTCACGAGGCAGACATCAAGGCAGAAGTTCTGGCAGAAGACGTCAATTATAATGAAGTAAGCGGCTATACAAAGGATTGGAAGATCAATTCTGAAAGCGTGACATTAGGTGTGGAGAAGATTTCATAAGAAATCTTCCCGGCCGGTCAGTTCCGGAGGAGGAGAAAATGTTAGATAATCATTTCAAAAAAGAAGAATTTAAGAAAAGCGTCAAAGAAAATGTAAAGATGCTTTACAGAAAGACCATAGAGGAGGCAAACCAGGAGCAGATTTTCCAGGCAGTGTCCCTTGCGGTAAAGGACGTTATCATTGACAACTGGTTATTGACACAAAAGCAGTATGAGAAGGATGACCCGAAGATCGTATATTATCTGTCCATGGAGTTCCTTATGGGCCGTGCACTGGGCAACAACCTGATCAATCTGTGCGCATACAATGAAGTGAAAGAGGCACTGGAGGAACTGGGCTTTGACTTAAATGTGATCGAAGACCAGGAGCCGGACCCGGCTCTCGGAAACGGCGGTCTGGGAAGACTGGCGGCTTGTTTCCTGGATTCCCTGGCAACTCTCGGCTACTGTGCTTACGGCTGCGGTATCCGTTACCACTATGGTCTGTTCAAACAGAAGATTGAGAACGGATTCCAGGTGGAAGTGCCGGATAACTGGCTGAAAGACGGTTATCCATTCGAGCTTCGCCGTCCGGAATATGCCAAAGAAGTAAAATTCGGAGGCTATGTAAAGGTAGAATATGACCCTGCCACAGGCAGAAACAATTTCGTACAGGAAGGTTACCAGTCTGTGCTGGCTATCCCATACGATATGCCTATCGTAGGTTACAACAACAAGATCGTCAACACCCTGAGGATCTGGGACGCACAGGCTATCAGCGAATTCCAGCTTGACCTGTTCGACAAAGGTGACTACAGAAAAGCGGTTGAGCAGGAAAACCTTGCAAAGAATATCTGCGATGTGCTCTATCCCAATGACAATCACTATGCAGGTAAGGAACTGCGTCTGAAACAGCAGTATTTCTTCATCTCCGCAAGTATCCAGGCTGCCATTGAGAAATTCAAAAAATCTCACAGCGACCTGCATGACCTGCCGAAGAAAGTGACCTTCCAGTTAAATGATACACATCCGACCATGACAGTTGCGGAGCTTATGCGTATCCTTCTGGACGAGGAAGGCATGACCTGGGAGGAGGCATGGGAGATCACAACCCATACCTGCGCTTACACAAACCATACCATTATGGCAGAAGCACTGGAAAAATGGCCCATTGAGCTGTTTTCCAAGCTGCTTCCCCGTATCTACCAGATCATTGAGGAGATCAACCGCAGATTCATCCAGGAGATCAACAATAAATATCCGGGCAACCAGGAGAAAGTCCGCAAAATGGCCATCATCTATGACGGCCAGGTTAAGATGGCTCATCTGGCCATTGCAGGCGGCTATTCTGTAAACGGTGTTGCAAGGCTGCATACGGAAATCCTGAAAAAACAGGAACTGAAGGATTTCTACGAGATGTATCCTGACAAATTCAACAACAAGACAAACGGTATCACACAGAGACGTTTCCTGCTTCACGGCAACCCTCTGCTGGCAGACTGGGTGACAGACCATATCGGAGACGGATGGGTGACAGACCTGGCACAGCTCTCCAAGCTGAAGGTTTATGCGGATGACAAGAAGGCACAGCAGGAGTTCATGAATATCAAATATCAGAACAAGGTGCGCCTTGCAAAATACATTCTGGAGCACAACGGCATTGAGGTAGACCCGCGTTCTATCTTCGATGTACAGGTTAAGCGTCTGCACGAGTACAAACGTCAGCTCATGAACATTCTGCATGTTATGTATCTGTATAACCAGATCAAAGAACATCCGGAAATGGACTTCTATCCGAGAACCTTTATTTTCGGTGCAAAAGCCGCAGCAGGATATGTGCGTGCGAAGCTGACCATTAAGCTCATCAACGCAGTTGCGGACGTGGTGAACAACGACAGATCCATCAACGGAAAGCTGAAAGTTGTATTTATTGAGAATTACCGTGTATCCAATGCAGAGATGATTTTTGCTGCCGCCGATGTTTCCGAGCAGATTTCCACCGCCAGCAAAGAGGCATCAGGAACCGGAAACATGAAGTTCATGCTGAACGGTGCAGTTACCATCGGCACCATGGACGGCGCCAATGTGGAGATCGTGGAAGAAGTGGGCCAGGAAAATGCGTTTATCTTCGGTCTGTCTTCCGACGAAGTTATCAATTATGAGAATAACGGCGGATATAACCCCATGCAGTATTTTAACAATGACCCGGATATCCGCAACGTACTCATGCAGCTCATCAACGGAACCTACTCCAACGGAGATTTTGAGCTGTTCCGTGATATCTATGATTCCCTGCTCAACACCAAGAGCAGCGACAGAGCAGATACTTACTTTATTCTGGCTGACTTTAAGGCTTATGCGGAAGCACAGAAGCGTGTGGAAGAGGCTTATAAGGATGAAGCGGGATGGGCTAAGAAGGCACTGCTGAACACAGCATGCTCCGGTAAGTTCACATCTGACAGGACCATTCAGCAGTATGTGGATGAGATTTGGCATCTGGATAAGGTTACAATTGAAGACTAAATCTATACTTGGCTTATAAGGCTGAAACACTAGGCCGCTGCTGCATACAGGGAATGTTTGCGGCAGCGGCCCTTCCTCGTTTTATGCAGTACAGGCAATCATTTACTTTGACATCCTTTTTCGTCTATGGTACACTGAAAATAATTATGGAGAAATATACCCTACCGTAATATGTCTGAAGACTACTCAAAATTGAAGAATATACTAACAGAGGTGAAAACAGTGGACAAGAACGAATACCGTGCCAAACTGGACGTGATCAACGATCTGGTTGACAGGCAGGACTATAAGGGGGCTCTGGAGATTGTCGATACCATTGACTGGCGCAGGGTGCGAAGTGCAAGGACACTCTGTATGGTCGGTGAGATTTATGAGGCAAATAAACGCTATGAAGACAGCCGCAAGCTGCTTATACTGGCACATCAGAGGGCACCTATAGGCAAGACAGTAATATACCGGCTGGTGGAACTGGCTATTAAAATGGGAAATTTTGACGAGGCAATAGATTACTTTAATCAATTTGTGGAAATCTCCCCTAATGATAACTCGCGTTACATATTAAAGTACAAGATTTACAGAGGAAGGCGTTCACCCATCCAGGAGCAGATTGCCATTCTGGAAGAATATAAAGGGCGTGAGTACACGGAGCGCTGGTCTTATGAACTGGCAAGGCTGTATGCCAAGGCGGGCATGAAGGATAAATGCGTAGAAGAGTGCGACGACCTGATTCTATGGTTCAGCGAAGGCAAATATGTGATAAAGGCCATGGAGCTGAAAATGAAGTATGCGCCTCTTTCTCTGAGCCAGGAGGAAAAATACAGAAACCGTTTGGTAGAATCTTCACCGGAAAAGGCGGCAGCAGCGGCTGCGGCCACAATAACCGCAGCTACACAGGCAGCGTCAAAGCTTGTCAGCCAGTCTGTGGGTACAGGTGTGCTGGAACAGAATACGGACGAAATGCCGCATATTGAATCTGTTCGTTCAAGGGCTACCGGGAAGGCACCGGAGGAAGTATCTGTATTTTCACCGATTCTGGAGACAACAGGGGTTTTACAGGATAAAATTGCAAAAGGGATACGGGATGTCTTCTCAGGAGGTCCAAGAGAAGAGGAACCGGAAACTGAAACGGAGGAAACTGCGGATTCTGCAGCGGAGGATACAGAGGATTACAGTATTCAGGACGATACCAAAGATTACGTGGTAAAAGATTTGGAGCCGGACAATCCGGCATATTTGGGCAGTGTCACACCGGCAGCTAAGGAATCACCGGTTTCCAGAACTGTTGAGGCGCCGAAACCCAAGGCAGTAAAAGCCCAGGAGCCTGTCCGGGAAGTGGATCTGGATGCTATCCTGGCTGAGACGGCGGGTGAGCTGGCACAGGCAGTTGCCAAAGTATCCGAAGGTGTTGCACCGGCGGGAGCGGCAGTGGCGGATACACACTCATTCACAGCACAAAATGCAGATGTGACGCCGGTAACTGAAGCTGAGAAAGCAGAAGAACCGGCATCTCAGATAGAAGCGGCGGAGTCAGAGAAGGCGGAAGAACCCGTATATCAGACAGATGCAGCGGCATCGGAGAAATTGGAAGAACCCGTATATCAGGCAGCAGCGGCAGAGAAAGAAGAAGAACCCGTATATCAGACAGTAGCAGCAGCACCAGAGAAAGTGGAAGAACCGGCATATCAGGCCGAAGCAGCGGAGTCAGAGAAGGCGGAAGATGCTGTATATCAGACAGAAGCAGCAGAGCCAGAGAAGACAGAAGAACCGATATATCAGACAGAAGCAGCAGAGTCAGAAAAGACAGAAGAACCGGCATATCAGACAGAAGCAGCAGAGTCAGAAAAGACAGAAGAACCAGCATATCAGACAGAAGCAGCAGAGTCAGAGAGAACAGAAGAACCGGCATATCGGGCAGAAGCGGATACTCAAGAGGAAACGGTCTTTGCAGAGGAGGAAATTCCGGGGCAGCCATCCATGGCGGATATCATGGCAGAGGCGGCTGTCACTTCAGAAGCGGACATCCCGGACGGCAGGACCATTGAGATCCCTGTAGAAGAGGTGAGAGCAGGACTGGGGGGAATGACCATAGACCTGCAGAAGGCTCTGGAGTCCGCAGTGATGGAGCCGGAAAGCCCCGCGCAGCCTGAGGATACGGTGCAGTCCGGAAACGTGGTCCAGTCTGATGCTATGATGCAGTCTGGAGCATCCGTACAGCCTGAGGATTCAGAGAATGAGTTTATCCATACGGTTGCCGAGGATAAGCGTATGCCGGCAGAGGCATCCATGTCTCCTGCGGGGATTGCCACAGAATCTATTCTGCGTCATCATCTTACTCCGGAGGAGCAGAAACGTCTCTTCACGTACTTTGCCCCTATACCGGGTCTCACCCAGCAGATTACGGAGGCTCTTGACATCGCCCAGGAATCTGCGTGCGCAAAGACCTCTAAATCCGGTAATATAGTCATCACAGGACGCGAGGGAGCAGGCAAGACCCGCCTGTCAGAGGGCCTGATAAAAGCTATCTGTAAGGAGCGCCATATGGAAGGCGCCAAGATTGCATATCTGGACGCGCAGAAGATGAATGAGAAAGACCCCGCCTATGTGGTGGACAAGCTTGCAGGGGGATTCCTGGTAGTGGAAAATGCATCGTCTCTGCAGTCAGATGTAATAGAAAAACTGTCAAAGGCAATGGAATTCAGGACAAACCGTCTGACAGTGATTCTGGAAGATTTAAAACCGGGCATTCAGAACCTGGAAAAAATGTATCCTGAATTTATGGAAAAATTTGATTCCCGCGTGGTCATTCCGGTATTCACCAATGACGAGCTGGTATCCTTCGCAAAGACATATTCCAAGGAGATGGGATATAAAATTGATGATATGGCAGTTCTGGCGCTGTATACCCTGATTGGTGATAATCAGGACGAAGATGATCCGGTATCTGTGGGACAGGTAAAAGAGATGATGGACAGCGCGATCAAACGTGCTTCCAGAGGCGGAAGGCGCCCCGGCAAAAAAGTGGCAAAACGTCATTTGGATGAGAGCGGACGTATCATGCTTTACGAAAAAGACTTTGATGTTTAAAATATCCCCGGAAGTGCGTATGCCTTCCGGGGAACATTAAATTATGACGGGAGATGAAAAGATGACAACCCCATACCTGGGAAATCCAAAAGGGACGATTGAAGTCCTGCAAAAATATGATTTTGTTTTTCAGAAGAAATACGGGCAGAACTTTTTGATAGACACCCATGTTCTCGACAAAATAATAGATGCCGCACATATAACGAAGGAGGACTTCGTGCTGGAGATCGGTCCCGGAATCGGAACTATGACGCAGTATCTGGCACAGGCTGCCGGAAAGGTATATGCGGTTGAGATTGACAGGACGCTGATCCCTATTCTAGAGGATACGCTTCAGGATTTTCCGAATGTGACCATATTAAATGAAGATATTCTGAAAGTCGATATCAAAAAACTGGCAGAGGAGCACAACGCAGGAAAACCCATAAAAGTTGTGGCGAATCTGCCATATTATATTACAACACCGATCATCATGGGATTGTTTGAAAGTGATGTGCCTGTTGCGTCCATCACGGTTATGGTGCAGAAAGAAGTGGCAGACCGTATGCAGGTGGGACCGGGGACAAAAGACTATGGTGCCCTGTCCCTGGCAGTCCAGTATTATGCAGACCCGTATATTGTGGCAAATGTGCCGCCCAACTGTTTTATGCCGAGGCCGAAAGTGGGAAGTGCGGTTATCCGTCTCACACGTCACAAAGAGCCTCCGGTGGATGTTAAAGATGAAAGGCTGATGTTCCGTCTCATCCGCGCGTCCTTTAACCAAAGGCGGAAAACACTGGCCAACGGGCTGAACAATTCTCCTGAACTGTCATTTTCCAAGGAAGTAATACAGCGCGCCATAGAAGCCTGCGGTTTCCAGGCGGGAATCCGGGGCGAGACATTGGCGCTGGCAGATTTTGCAAAGCTTGCCAATGTGCTTACAGATACCGGGTCTCCCATGGAAGGTACATAAAGACTCAGCAGATTTTATTGCCGTTTGCCATCAGCTTGAATTTCATGCCCAGCATTTCAGATGCACGTTTGCACATGAGCATACGCTGCATAAAAATTTCAAAATAATCCATAATGGAACAGATTTCTTCATCCAGTTCGATATTGAGCTGGATGATTTTTTTATCCATATGGATAAAAAGGGTGGAGGAGATGGCAGCGTAATTGACTCTGTCGTGCTTATCGAAATTTTCCCTTATGGGATTCCGCACTCTGTTGCGGCGCACATCAGTCTTGTCAGCCAGGATGACAGCAGCGGATACCGGGTCAACAGCGCTGCCGGTACCCTCATCATGCTGCCCTATGGCGCTTATAATGACAGCAATATCCTTGGGCGGAAGTTTATATTTTTGGAGGATATTCATAGCCATAAGCGCGCCGCTGTGGGCATGGTCGCTGCGGTTAATGCAGTTGCCGATATCGTGGAGCAGACCGGCCACTTTTGCAAGCTCCACCTCATGTTTGCCGTAACCAAGCTTTTTCAGTATTCTTCCCGCCGTCTCCGCAACTTTGACAGCGTGCTGGCAGGAATGTTCCGTAAAGCCCAGGACACCCAGGCTGTGATTGCCCTGTTCCATGTAGGCTTTTACTTCCTCCGAGTTTTTCAGTTCCTTATAAATATTTTCATTCATACTTCTTATTCTGCAGCCTTCTGACGGCGTCCATAGCCAGGTCAGAGCGTTCGCATTCTTCTGCCGTGAGGGTGATCTGGCAGCAGAGCGGGCTTCCTTTCATATATTCTGATGCGTAACTGAGACCATTGGTCCTCTCATCCAGAAAAGGACGGTCAATTTGGTTGGGGTCCCCCAGCAGGATGATCTTAGTTCCCCTGCCTGCCCGGGTAATAATGCCCTTTATCTGATTCGGCGTCATATTCTGGGCTTCATCTATGATCAGATAGGTGTTCACAAAGGAACGTCCCCTGATAAAATTTAATGCTTCTGCCTGTATTATACCCCTTGCAAAAATCTCTTCAATCTTACCTTGAAGCTCTGCCTCGTTTTTGTATCTCTCCTCCTCATTGGAGTCAATGAGCTGTTCCAGATTGTCGATCACGGGACGCATAAGCGGGGATATTTTCTCCTGCTCATCACCGGGCAGAAAACCGATATCAGAGTCAAACTGTGCGTTTGGCCGGCTGATCAGGACGCGGCGATATTCCCTGGGACTGCACTCCATAACCTTTTCCAGACCTACAGCCAGAGAATAGAAAGTCTTGGCAGTGCCTGCCATTCCTTTGGCAATGACCAGGGGAATCTTGTCAGGCGGCATCATAAGGGCTTCCTGGAGAAAGAACTGCCCTGCGTTTCGCGGCTCTACCCCGTAGGGGCGGCTCTTGCGCCAGGCCAGTGGGATGATCCTGCCCTGGCAGACTCTTCCAAGCTGTGTTTTCTTCACAGACTGGTCAGCTTTCAGCAGAACGAACTGATTCTCCCACAATTCAGGCGGAAAAGGGTTTCCCTGGGCATCTGTCTGGTATACGGTTTCAAGGGGGATTCCCTTCTTTTTAAAATTCTTAAAAACTTCCTCAGGCACAAAGCATTCACATCTTCCGGTATACTGGCTCTCCCTCGATGATACCTGTTCCTGCAGAAAGTCTTCTGACTGGATGCCGAGTATCTGCGCCTTCATTCTCAGAAGGATATCCTTAGTGACCAGAACCACCGGAAGGCTTTCCTTCATGAGATGACAGCAGACCTTTAATATCCGGTTATCCATTTTATCGTCAGGAAGACTCTCCGGCAGCTCTACATGGACACAGTTGGCCTCTACCCGGAGTGTTCCGCCGCTTTTCAGGGCAACGCCCTCCAGAAGATTTCCCTGCAGCCTGAGATTCTCCAGGCGCCTGATAGCCTCTCTTGCGTGGGCACCTTTTTCCCCTTCCGCCTTCTTTAATTTATCCAGCTCTTCTAAGACTGCCAGTGGCAGTACCAGCCGGTTATCCTCAAAACAGTCCAGAGCATCCGGTGATTGGATCAGAACATTGGTATCCAGGACAAATATTTTCTTCATATAATAATGTTCCTCCTGCTTTTTTCTTATATTTTACATCTGTATATTTTATATCTGTATGGGCATCTGTTCTATCTGTCCATTGTTAAATCCACAGGTGGGTTTTGTAAAACAGGGAAACCGGGGCATGCTTTACAGGCATTTAACGAAGAGCTTACGAAAACAGGATGGATGAAAAGGCGAAAATGCAGTTTAATAGTAACAGTTCAGCCTTCCACTGTCTTGCGAGGTGCTGCCACGCGCCAGACTGCGGTTTTGCTGTACATGAAAGGAAAGGAGAATACATTTCATGTTAGAACTTCAGAATGTAAAAAAATCCTATGACGGAATTACCATTTTACAGAATATCAATCTTTGTATCGAGGAGGGAGAGATCGTCTCTATCCTTGGCCCGTCAGGATGCGGCAAGACAACACTTTTGAACCTTATACTTGGTATTACTGATTTAGATGAAGGAAAAATCATATTCAACGAAAAAGATATCACAAACGTACCCATGGAAGAGCGGGGATTTAACATTGTATTTCAGGATTATGCCCTGTTTCCAAATTTAAATGTATATGAAAACATCACATACGGACTCAGAAACAAACCTGACATATCCAGTGAAAAAGAAGTACAGGAATTCATCCGCCTTCTGGGTCTGGAAGAACATCTGGATAAAAAGATAGAACAGCTCTCAGGAGGACAGAAGCAGCGTGTGGCACTTGCGAGAACCATGGTGATGAAACCTAAGATCCTTCTGTTGGATGAACCCCTGAGTGCTCTTGACGGGGTTATCAAGGAATCCATCAAGGAGAAGATCAAGGAGATCGCCAGGGAGTTCCACCTGACCACCATCATTGTCACCCACGATCCGGAGGAGGCGCTGACCCTGTCTGACAAAGTGCTGATCGTGAACAAAGGAACCATTTCCCAGTACGGATGTCCGGAGGAGATCATCACGGCCCCGCAGAACCTCTTTGTAAAAGAGTTCATTCTGAATCAGTTGGAAATAAAGAAAAACAATATTTTCATGCTGTTCCGTCAGGATAAGCAGGTGAGCCTGCAGGTGGTGTAGATTTATGATAAGAAGAAATGAAAAGGAAATAAAGGTGATTTATGTACTGGTCATCCTCCTGTTTCTGGCGTTCCTCGCAGTTCCCATACTGAGACTGCTGGGCAAGTCTTTTGAGGGGACAGGAGGCCTGACAGCAGAGAATTACATAGCGGTGCTGACAGGGAAAGGTTTCGGAAGGGCACTCCTGAACAGTCTGTGGATCTCCGTTTGCAGCGCGCTTCTGGCTACTCTGCTGGCTTTTTTTCTGGCCTATGCCATTCATTATACCAACCTGAAAAAGAGAACCAAAAAAGTCATCCGCACCTTAGCCGTACTTCCCATGCTGCTTCCCACCATCACTTATGGATTTGCAATCATCTATTCTTTTGGAAAACAAGGACTTCTGACAAGACTTTTTGGGCGCCAGATATTCGAGATTTACGGATTTAACGGACTGCTGCTCGGGTATGTGATCTATACCCTTCCCGTCTCCTTTCTGCTCATACTGAATACCATGAGCTACATAGACAAGAAATTTATGGTGGTTTCAAGAGTCATGGGAGACAAACCCTTTGCAACCTTTATGGGTACTGTTGTGCGCCCGCTTCTGGGAACTCTTGCGGCATCCATGGTGCAGTGTTTTTTCCTGTGCTTTACGGATTACGGAATTCCTGCGTCGGTGGGAGGAAAATTCGATGTGGTGGCAACGGTTCTCTACAACGAAATGCTGGGCAGTGTGCCCAACTTTCAAAATGGCGCGGTAGTGGCAATGATGATGCTGCTCCCCTCTGTGCTGAGCATATCCCTGCTTCATTACCTGGAGCGCTATAATGTCCGGTACAATAAAATATCCACCATAGAGATAACAAAGAACAGGAGAAGGGATTTTTTGTGCGGTCTGGCCAGCGCTGTGATCCTGCTTTCCATTCTCTCTGTGTTTGCGGTGATCTTCGTGGTTCCTTTTGTGGAGGAATGGCCATACAGGACCAATTTCACTCTGTCCCACGTGACGGAAGTATTCCGGGACAGCAGCCTATTGGGGGTATATAAAAATTCACTGCTCATGGCAGTGCTGACAGCCCTTGCGGGACTTATCACCACCTACGGCGCAGCCCTTGCCACAGCCAGAAGCCAGCTGGGAAGAAAGTGGAAAAGTATCATCGAGAGCATTGCCCTGGTGACAAATACCATTCCCGGTATGGTCATCGGTATCGCTTTTCTTCTCATTTTCACCGGCACGCCGCTGCAGAATACCCTTGCACTTATCATCCTGTGCAACGTAGTGCATTTTTTCTCCACGCCGTACCTGATGATGAAAAATTCCCTGGAGAAGCTCAACAGCTCCTGGGAGACAACAGCCCTTCTTATGGGCGATTCCTGGGCAAAGACCATTTTCAGGATAGTGACCCCCAACATGCGTTCCACCATCCTGGAAGTATTCAGCTATTATTTTGTGAACGCCATGGTGACAGTCAGCGCCGTTATCTTCATTGCCGGAGCCAGAACCATGGTTATCACCACCAAGATCAAAGAATTACAGTATTACACAAGATTTAATGAGATATTCGTCCTGTCCCTTCTGATACTGGCAACAAATCTGGCGGTAAAAGGACTTGTGGGATATCTTTCCCAGCGGGAGTTCCATCCCGGAAAAATACGGGAAATATTTATATTAAGAAAGAGAAGAGGAGTACAAAAAGTATGAAAATGAAAAAAGCGACAGCCTTTATGATGACAGCAGCCCTGGCGGCATCCGTTCTTGCAGGATGCGGTTCAGGCAGCAGCAAGCAGGTAGTTATCTATTCAAACGCAGATGACGAGGCTGTGGAAGCTATGAAAGAGACCCTGGATGCCAACGGCTATGAAGGAAAATACCTGTTCCAGACCTTCGGCACTTCCGAACTGGGAGGCAAACTGCTGGCGGAGGGAAAAGATATTGAGGCGGACATGGTAACCATGAGTTCCTTCTATCTGGACAGCGCACAGGAACAGAACAATATGTTTCTTGACCTGACCTTTGACTATAAGCCGCTCACAGAATTTCCGGCTTTCTACGCGCCCATCACCTCCCAGGAGGGGGCCATTCTCCTGAACACAGAGATGCTCAGTGAAAATGATCTGGACAGGCCGGAAAGTCTCAAAGACCTGACAAAACCGGAATACAAAGACCTGCTGTCCGTGACAGACATCAAAAGTTCTTCTACAGCATGGCTGCTCATGCAGGCCCTTGTCAGTGAATATGGGGAGGACGGTGCCAAAGATGTGTTAAAAGGCATCTATGAAAACGCCGGTGCCCACATTGAGAGTTCAGGCTCCGCGCCCCTTAAAAAAATCCGTGCAGGTGAGGTGGCAGTTGGATTTGGCCTTCGCCATCAGGCAGTGGCTGATAAAAAAGACGGACTTCCCGTAGATTATGTGGACCCCAAGGAGGGCAATTTCTCCCTCACAGAATCTGTTGCGGTGATAGACAAAAAGGATGCAAATCCTCTGGCTATGGAGATGGCTCAGTGTATCGTGGAAAAAGGCAGAAGCGAGCTGATCAAGACCTATCCAAACCCAATCTACGAGGGTGAGGAGGCAGACCCTGACAATATGTCCGCTTATCCGAAAGTATTTCCTGAGAAGCTTACGGTTTCCCTTTTGGAACGCCACCAGGAGCTTTCAGAGGAATGTAAATAGACAGATTGGGAAGGTATGCAGCAGTGGAAAGAACCGATACAGTATATATATATTAAAACACAGGAGAATGAATCATGTTAAACTATAAATTATTAACCCCAGGCCCTTTAACCACAACAGACACCGTAAAAAAGGAGATGCTCTTTGACCATTGTACATGGGATGACGACTACAAAA
>OJUL01000422.1_pt1 | contig 16204 bp, 13 predicted proteins | sample 1601491 | NCBI WGS metagenome assembly OJUL01 (sample SAMN04436862, study PRJEB24849) | human gut metagenome | biome: human gut; feature: NICU; material: stool | host: Homo sapiens | place: USA: Saint Louis, MO | collected 2011-11-09 | reverse complement strand
GCAAGGACATTGTCTACTTCCACAGCCTGTTCTGGCCGGCGATGCTGGAAGGCAGCAACTTCCGTAAGCCGACTAACCTGTTCGTGCACGGCTACGTGACGGTCAACGGCGCCAAGATGTCCAAGTCGCGCGGCACCTTTATCAAGGCCAGCACCTGGTTAAATCATTTCGATGCCGACAGCCTGCGCTACTACTACACCGCCAAGCTCTCTTCACGCATCGATGACATCGACCTGAACCTGGAAGATTTCGTGCAGCGCGTGAACGCCGACATCGTCAACAAGGTGGTTAACCTCGCCTCGCGCAACGCCGGCTTTATCAGCAAGCGTTTCGACGGCGTGCTGGCCGCGGAGCTGGCCGACCCGGCGCTGTACAAAACCTTCACCGACGCGGCGGAAAGCATCGGCGAAGCATGGGACAGCCGCGAGTTCGGTAAGGCCATCCGCGAAATCATGGCCCTCGCCGACGTGGCTAACCGCTACGTCGACGAGCAGGCGCCGTGGGTGGTGGCGAAACAGGAAGGCCGCGACGCCGACCTGCAGGCCATCTGCACCATGGGCCTGAATATGTTCCGCGTGCTGATGACCTGGCTGAAGCCGGTCCTGCCGCAGCTGGCCGCGCGTGCGGAAGCGTTCCTCAACAGCGAACTGAGCTGGGACGCCATTCAGCAGCCGCTGCTGGCGCATAAGGTCAATCCGTTCAAGGCGCTGTACAACCGTATCGAGATGAAGCAGGTGGAAGCCCTGGTAGAAGCCTCTAAAGAAGAGGTGAAAGCCACCGCGGCGCCGGTCACCGGTCCGCTGGCGGACGATCCGATTCAGGAAACCATCACCTTTGACGATTTCGCCAAAGTCGATCTGCGCGTGGCGCTGATTGAAAACGCGGAATTCGTCGAGGGCTCCGACAAGCTATTGCGCCTGACGCTGGATCTCGGCGGCGAAAAACGTAACGTCTTCTCCGGCATCCGCTCCGCCTATCCGGATCCGCAGCCGCTGATTGGTCGCCTGACGGTGATGGTCGCCAACCTGGCGCCGCGCAAAATGCGCTTCGGCATCTCCGAGGGCATGGTGATGGCCGCCGGCCCTGGCGGGAAGGATATCTTCCTGTTAAGCCCTGACGACGGCGCCAAGCCGGGTCAGCAGGTGAAATAACAAAAAAGCCGGAGAGTATCTCCGGCTTTTTTTGCCCGGCGGCGCTATGCTAGCACGCGCCCGGGGGGGCAGTCGTTGTAGGCCGGGTCAGGCGAAGCCGCCACCCGGCAAAAAATCATGCCTTCGGGTTATGCACCCGCTGGGTCAGTCCGCGCAGGAAATTGCGCAGAAACTGGTCGCCGCACTCGCGGTAGTTTTTGTGGTCAGGCGAGCGCATCATGGCGGTGATCTCCGGCACCGACACCCGGTATTTCTGCTCGCTCATAATCGCCTGGATATCGTCCGTTTTCAGCGAGAAGGCGATCCGCAGCTTTTTCAGCACCGTGTTGTTATTCACCCGACGCTCCAGCGCCAGCTCCGGGGCCGAATCATCTTTGCCGCGCTTGTCATAGATAAGGCCGTTAAGGAAACCCGACAGGATAATGTCCGGGCAGCGAACAAAGCCCTCTTCATCCTCTTTCGTCGTCCAGGTGTCGAAGCTGGCGGCGGTGGATTCCATAGCGGAGAGCGCGAGAATGCGCACCATATCGTTATTATTGACTTTCAGGGTGTAGCGCAGGCTACGAAGAATATCATTACTGAGCATGAGGGCCTTTTACTGTCGATGATGCAATGGGGCGCAGTGTACCAGCTTTACAGGCCAATCGCCTCTTTCAGGCTTTTTAAATAGCGCCGGCTCACCGGCACCGTTTGCCCGGCGCGCATCAGCAGCTCCGCCTGGCCATTCTCCTCCAGGCGAATCTCCTTCAGGTGCGCCATATTCACCAGATACTGGCGATGGCAGCGCAGCAACGGCGTGCGGCTCTCGAGGGTGCGCAGGGTCAGTTCGGTAAAGCCCTCTTTTCCCTCGCGGTCGGTCACGTAGATGCCGCTCATCCGGCTGCTGACGAAGGCCACATCCTCCATCTGCAGCAGCCAGATACGACTGTGGCCGGTACAGGGAATGTATTTCAGCGTCTGCTGAGCATCATCCAGCAGCGACACATCCTGCAGATTACGCTCCTGGCGCAGGCGGGCGAGGGTTTTCTCCAGCCGGGCAGCTTCAATCGGCTTCAGCAGATAGTCAAAGGCATGCTCCTCAAAGGCTTTCACCGCGTATTCATCAAAGGCGGTGAGAAACACGATATAGGGGCGGTGCTCCGGGTCGAGCATCCCGACCATCTCCAGACCGCTGATGCGCGGCATCTGGATGTCGAGAAACAGCACGTCGGGACGCAGCTTATGCACCGCGCCAATGGCCTCCACCGCGTTGCCGCACTCGCCGACGATCTCGATATCGCGCTGTGTCTCCAGCAAAATGCGCAGGTTTTCCCGCGCCAGCGGCTCATCATCGACGATCAATACTCTCAGCATGCATTCTCCTCCAGGGGCAGACGTAGGGTGACACGGGTAAAGCGCTCCGGCTCGCAGGTGACGCTGATGCCGCAGTCGGCGCCAAAACGCGCCCGCAGCCGCCTGTCCACCAGATTCATCCCCAGCCCGCTGGCCTGGGGGTTGGCCCGGTACAGCCCGGCGTTATCTTCGATATCCAGCTGCAGCCAGCGATCGTCCTGGCTGGCGCGGATGGTAATTTCGCCGACGCCAAGATGTTGCGATGTACCATGCTTAATGGCGTTCTCCACGATCGGCTGCAGGGTAAAGGCCGGCAGCTGGTGATGCGCCAGCCCTTCCGGCACCGCCATCTGGATCTGCAGGTTAGCCTGAAAGCGAGCCTTCTCAATCTGCAGATAGGCGTTAACATGCTCGATCTCATCGGCAAGAGTGACAATTTCCGTCGGCCGTTTCAGGTTCTTGCGAAAGAAGGTCGATAGATACTGCACCAGCTGGCCGGCCTGATCGCTGTCGCGGCGGATCACCGCCTTCAGCGTGTTAAGCGCGTTAAACAGGAAGTGCGGGTTGACCTGGGCGTGCAGGAGCTTGATTTCGGATTGCGTCAGCAGCGCCTTCTGCCGCTCGTACTGTCCGGCGAGGATCTGCGCCGACAGCAGCTGGGCAATCCCCTCCCCGAGGGTGCGGTTGATTGAACTGAACAGGCGATTTTTCGCCTCATACAATTTAATGGTTCCTATCACCCGTTGGTTCTCGCCGCGCAGGGGGATCACCAGCGTCGACCCCAGCTTACAGTGCGGATGAATCGAGCAGCGGTAAGGCACCTCGTTGCCGTCGGCGTAGACCACCTCCCCGGTCTCAATCGCCCGTTGCGTATACGAGGAGGAAATAGGCTTGCCCGGCAGATGGTGATCGTCGCCGATGCCGGTAAACGCCAGCAGCTTGTCGCGATCGGTGATCGCCACCGCACCGATATCCAGCTCCTGGATCAGCACCTGGGCCACCTTCATGCTGTTCTCTTCGTTGAATCCCTGACGCAGGATCCCCTCGGTGGACGCCGCCACCTTCAGCGCCGTGGCGGAAAAGGCGGAGGTGTACTTCTCAAACATCGCCCGCTTGTCCAGCAGAATGCGCATAAACAGCGCCGCACCGACGGTATTGGTGACCATCATCGGCGCGGCAATGCTCTGCACCAGATGCAGGGCGTCCTGGAACGGGCGGGCAATCAGCAGAATGATCATCATCTGCACCAGCTCGGCCACGAAGGTGATCGCCCCGGCGGTCAGCGGGCTAAAGACTTTGTCCGGCCGGCCGCGTTTGACCAGCACGCTGTGCACCAGACCGCCCAGCAGCCCCTCAACGATGGTGGAAACCATGCAGCTTAAGGCGGTCATTCCCCCCAGCGAGTAGCGGTGCAGGCCGCCGGTGAGCCCTACCAGCCCGCCGACCACCGGCCCGCCGAGCAGGCCGCCCATCACAGCGCCGATGGCGCGGGTGTTGGCGATGGAGTCTTCGATATGCAGACCGAAATAGGTCCCCATAATGCAGAAAATGGAGAAGGTGACGTAGCACAGCAGCTTGTGCGGCAGGCGAACGGTGACTTGCATCAGGGGGATAAACAGTCGGGTTTTGCTCATCAACCACGCGATGACCAAAAATACGCACATCTGCTGAAGCAGCAGCAACACCAGATCAAACTCGTACATACCCGCAAACCACACATGCCTGAAAGCGCGTACCATACCCTGCCTGGCGAAAACTTTCTTTGAAGCCCTGCATAAAAATGAAAAATGACGGCCAGGATCACACTTTTTTGCGGCGCGTTGCGCAGCAAACGCGGCAAAAAGCCCGGCGCGGCGCGCTAAACCGCAATTAATGTTTCATTAACACCTGCGCTTCACCGTATAATCCCCCTGCTAACATCAGGAGCCTATTATGAAGCCAGCGAAAATCGCGGTCGTCACCCTCTTCTTACTTATGGCCATCGGCGGGATCAGCGGCGTAATGCTGGCCGGCTATTCCTTTATTGTGCGTGGCGGTGTCGGCTGATCCAGCGGGTCAGACGCTCAAACGCGCGGTCGACGATAATCGCCGCCAGCGCCACCAGCAGCGCCCCCTGTACAATATAGGCGGTATTAAAGCCGCTCAGGCCGATGATGATCGGCGTCCCGAGCGTACTGGCCCCCACCGTCGAGGCAATGGTCGCGGTACCAATATTGACGATGACCGAGGTGCGGATCCCCGCCAGGATCACCGGGGCCGCCAGCGGTAGTTCCACCTTATACAGACGCTGCCAGCCGGTCATTCCCATCCCTTCAGCCACGCCTGACACCCCAGGCGGTATCGAACCCAGCCCGGCCAGTGTCCCCTGCAGCACCGGCAGTATGCCATACAGCGCGAGGGCTATGAGCGCCGGCAGCCAGCCAAAGCCCAGCACCGGCACCGCCATCGCCAGCACCGCCACCGGCGGAAAGGTCTGCCCGATAGCGGCGATGGTCTCCACCAGCGGACGAAACGCGCTGCCGGCGGGCCGGGTGACCGCCACCCCAGCCCCCAGCCCGATTGCCGTTGCCGCGAGGCTGGACGCCACCACCAGCCAGCCGTGATCGAGAGTGAGCGCCCAGAAGCTCTCCTGCTGGTAGACCGGCCGCGGCAGTTCCGGGAACAGCCGACTGAACAGCGGCGCGCTGTAGGGCAGCCCTGCCAGCAGGCCGATAAACAGCGCGATAAGCCACCACAGCGGCTCACGAAGCGCCTTCATGGCTCATCTCCTGGCGCAGCAGATCGGCAAAATGCAGCGTACCGCAGGGCCTGCCTTCGGCATCGACCACCGGCAGCGTCTCGCAGCGCCGGGCGACAAACTGCGACAGCGCTTCCCGCAGGGTCATGGTGACGGTCAGCCCCTCGCCCGCCAGCCGTTCGTCGGGACGCAAATAGTCCCCCACCTCGCGCAGCGACAGCAGGCGCACACCCAGCTCGCTGCGACCAAAAAAGGTCTGTACAAAGCTATTTTTCGGTCGCAGGAGCATCTCCAGCGGCGCCCCCTGCTGGACCACCTCGCCCCCGTCCATCAGCACCAGGTGGTCCGCCAGACGCAGCGCTTCGTCAATATCATGGGTCACCAGCACAATCGTCCGGCCCAGCAGACGGTGGATGCGCAGCATCTCCTGCTGCAGCGCCTCGCGGGTCACCGGGTCGAGGGCGCCGAAGGGCTCATCCATCAACAGCACCTCCGGATCTGCCGCCAGCGCCCGCGCCACCCCCACCCGCTGCTGCTGGCCGCCGGAGAGCTGATGCGGGTAACGGTCGCGCAGCGTCGCCTCCAGCCCCAGCAGCGCCATCAGCTCGTCGATCCGGTCGGCGATCCTTGCCCGCGGCCATCTTTGCAACTGCGGCACGGTGGCGATATTCTGCGCCACCGTCCAGTGGGGAAACAGGCCGATGGACTGGATGGCATAGCCCATCCGCCGCCGCAGGGTCAGGACCGGCTGCTGGCGAATGTCCTCGCCGGCAAAGCGAATGGTGCCCCGGTCCGGCTCCAGCAGACGGTTGATCATCTTCAGCGTCGTCGACTTGCCCGAGCCGGAAGTCCCCACCAGCACCGAGAAAGCGCCTTCGCGCAGCTCCAGGGTCAGGTCCTTCACCGCCGGGTGGCCGGCAAACACTTTGCTGACCCCTTGAAATTCAATCATTGGCCTCTCCTTTTAGCCAGGCGCCCCACAGGGCGAACAGGGCATCCACCACCACCGCCAGGGCAATGGTCGGCACCACGCCCAGCAGCACCAGATCCAGCGCACTGCTCAGCAGCCCCTGAAAAACCAGCGCGCCAAAGCCGCCGGCGCCGATCAGCGCGGCCACTACCGCCATGCCGACGGTTTGCACGCTGACCACCCGCAGGCTGCGCAGCAGTACCGGCATCGCCAGCGGAAGCTGCACCTGACGAAAGCGCTGCCCGGCGCTCATGCCCATTGCCGTCGCGCTTTCCAGGGCATCCTGCGGTACCTGCTGCAGGCCGGTCACCACCCCGCGCACCAGCGGCAGTAGCGCATAGAGAGTGAGAGCGATCAGGGCTGGCGCCACGCCGGTCCCGGAGACGCCCAGCTCGCCCAGCGTCGGGAAATAACGCGCCAGACCGGCAAGCGGCGCAATCAGCAGGCCAAAAAGCGCTACCGACGGAATAGTCTGGATCACATTGAGCGCGGTGAAAGCCGGCGCCTGCCAGCGCGGACGCCGCCACAGCCATACCCCCAGCGGCAGGCCAATCAGCAGGCCCGGCAGCAGGGTGCCGAACAGCAGAAGCAGATGCTGGCGCAGGGCGTCATCAAATACCTCCTGACGGTTGGCATACTCCTTCAGCAAGGAGAGCTGATCGAGCGCCCCGATAGCGAGCAGGATGATGGGCAACAGCCAGACTTGCGCATTGAGCAGCCAGCGCCAGAGCGGCCGGACGGTAAGATGACGGATGGCCTCGCTGGCCAGCAGCAGACAAAGCGCCAGCGACAACCACAGGCCGCTGCCGGGCGAGGTGCGCGCCAGCGGCGAGCCGTGGCGGGAGAGCTCAAGCGCCGCCTGGCCGCTGCCCCAGATAAGCAGCGGGAAGATCAGTTCGGCCAGCAGCAGGTGGAGAAACGGCACGATCCTGCCCGGCAGCCAGCAGAGCAGCATCCCGGCAAGAGCCGCCGCCAGCTGAACGCCGGCGAGCCAGGGCAGCGCCTGCCACAGCCCGCGCCCTTCCCCGGAGAGTAAGCGATTCGGCGCATAAGTGACAAACGGCAGCGCCAGCGTAACCAGCAGCAGACCTGTCAGCAGCAGGCCGACGCGGTGAGTACAGCGAATGGTCACCGGTGGATTACTTCAGCAGGCCTTTCTGCTGCAGATAATCTGCCGCCACGCGCTTCGCATCCTGGCCCTCCACCGCAATGCGGGCGTTCAGCTGCTGCAGCGTTTTTTCATCGAGGCTGGCGAAGACCGGCTGCAGCCAGTCGGCAATCTGCGGGTAGGCCTTGAGCACCGCCTCGCGCACCACCGGCGTCGGGGCATATATCGGCTGCACGCCCTGCGGGTCGCTCAGCGTCTGTAACCCCAGGGCCGCCACCGGGCCATCGGTGCCGTAGGCCATCGCCGCGTTAACGCCGGAGGTCTGTTGCGCCGCCGCTTTGATGGTCACCGCCGTATCGCCCCCGGCCAGCGACAGCAGCTGGTTCTGGTTGAGGTTGAAGCCATACGCTTTTTCAAACGCCGGCAGCGCGTCCGGGCGCTCAATAAATTCCGCCGAAGCCGCCAGCTTAAATTCGCCGCCCTGCTTCAGGTAGCGACTGAGGTCGGCCAGCGAGGTCAGCTTATTTTTCTCCGCCAGGTCCTGGCGCACGGCGATAGTCCAGGTGTTGTTGGCCGGCGCCGGGGTGAGCCATACCAGCTGATGTTTCTCCTGATCGAGGCGCTTCACCTTCTCATAGCCCTGTTGGGCATTCTTCCACGCCGGGTCGTTTTCATCTTTGAAGAAGAAGGCGCCATTGCCGGTATATTCCGGGTAGATATCCAGCTCGCCGGCGACAATCGCCCCGCGCACCACCGGCGTGGTGCCGAGCTGGATTTTATTAATCGTTTTTACGCCGTGGCTTTCCAGCACCTGCAGGATCATATTGCCCAGCAGCGCGCCTTCGGTATCAATTTTCGAGCCGACCTTCACCGGCTCCGCAGCCTGCAGCGGTAAACTTATCAGGGCGGCCAGCGCCAGCGCGCCGGACCATGTCGTTGCCATCTTCATCCCGCATCCCTCAGTTCTTTTGCGCTTCGCTTACAGAAGCTTAAGAGAAAAGCGTAGCCCATTTGCCAGCGATGCGAAAAAGAAAAGGCCGATTAATCGGCCTTTAAAGCGTGACGTTGGACTTAAGAGCGATGCCTTACAGCAGCTCAAACTCGCTCTGCTTCACGCGGGCGGAGTCCACGCCGATAAAGACATTGAATTTGCCCGGCTCAGCAACGTATTTCATTTGCTGATTCCAGAACTTCAGCGCGTCGACGTCGATTGGGAAGCTAACGGTTTGCGTTTCGCCCGGTTTGAGGGTGACCTTTTTAAAGCCGCGCAGCATTTTCACCGGCCGGCTCATGGAGGCGGTGACGTCCTGCAGGTAGAGCTGGATCACCGTCGCCCCTTCGCGATTACCGGTGTTGGTCACCTGCACGCTGGCGGTCACGCTGCCATCGCGCGGCATGGTGGCCGACGACATGTTGACATCGGAGACGCTAAAGGTGGTGTAGCTCAGGCCGTAACCAAACGGATACAGCGGGCCATTGGCTTCATCGAAGTAACGCGAGGTGTACTTGTTCGGCTTCTCCGGATTATACGGCCGGCCGGTATTCAGGTGGCTGTAGTAGGTTGGGATCTGCCCCACCGAGCGCGGGAAAGACATCGGCAGCTTGCCCGACGGGTTGTAGTCGCCAAACAGCACGTCGGCGATGGCGTGGCCGCCTTCGGTGCCGGCAAACCAGGTCTCCAGCAGCGCATCGGCTTGCTGATCCTCTTTCACCAGCGCCAGCGGACGCCCGTTCATCAGCACCAGCACCAGCGGTTTGCCGGTGGCTTTAAGAGCGGCAATCAGATTGCGCTGGCTCTGCGGCAGGGTGATATCGGTCCGGCTGGAGGCCTCATGCGCCATGCCCTGCGCCTCGCCCACCACGGCGACCACTACATCGGATTGCTTCGCCGCCGCGACCGCTTCGTCGATCATTTCCTGCGGCGAGCGTGGGTCAACCTGCACCGCGTTCTCATACAAATTGAGGAAATCGACAATGCCTTTGTCATCGGTAACGTTCGCCCCTTTGGCGTAAATCACTTTGCCGTTATCGCCCAGCGCTTCTTTGATGCCGGTCAGAACGGTCACCGACTGGTCGGCCACCCCGGCCGCGGACCAGCTGCCCATCATGTCGCGCTTGCTGTCCGCCAGCGCGCCCACCACCGCGATAGTGCCGGATTTTTTCAGCGGCAGCGTATCAAGACGGTTTTTCAGCAGCACCAGGCTCTCGCGAGCCACTTCGCGCGCCTCTTTACGATGCAGACGACTTTCCGCATTGGTGTCCTGCGGGTCAGAATCTTTCGGTCCCAGGTGGCTGTAGGGATCGTTGAACAGTCCCATATCATATTTCACGTTGAGCACGTGTCGGGTGGCATCATCCAGCTCGGCCATGGTCACCTTGCCGGACTTCACCAGCACCGGCAGGTACTTACTGTAATACTCGTCGCTCATGCTCATGTTGATGCCGGACTTCAGCGCTACGCGCACCGCGTCTTCCGGGTCGGAGGCCACGCCGTGCTTAATCAACTCTTTGATGGCGCCGTGGTCGGAAACGGTGATGCCTTTAAAGCCCCACTGGTCGCGCAGGACGTCTTTCAGCAGCCAGGAATCAGAGGTCGCCGGGGTGCCGTTCAGCGAGTTCAGGGCTACCATCACCGCGCCGCTGCCGGCATCAAGCCCGGCTTTATACGGCGGCATATAGTCGTTGAACAGGCGCTGCGGGCTCATGTCGACCGTATTGTACTCTTTCCCGCCCTCCACCGCGCCGTAGGCGGCGAAATGCTTGACGCTGGTCATCACCGAATAGCGGTCCGCCGGGCTCTTGCCCTGCATCGACTCCACCATCGCCTGGCCCATCATCGTGGTCAGATAGGTGTCTTCTCCGAACCCTTCGGAAGCGCGTCCCCAGCGCGGGTCGCGGGAGACGTCGACCATCGGCGCCCAGGTCATGTTCAACCCGTCATCGGCGGCTTCATAAGCTGACACGCGGCCCACGGTCTTCACCGCATCAAGGTTAAACGACGAGGCCAGGCCGAGGCTTATCGGAAACACGGTGCGCTGACCGTGCAGCACATCGTAGGCAAAGAACAGAGGGATCTTCAGGCGACTAAGCTGCATCACCTGATCCTGCATTACACGGATATCCGGGCGGGTAACGGTGTTAAAAATCGCCCCCACCTGACCGTTCTTGATCATTTCACGGATCGCCTCTTTCGGGTTATCCGGGCCAACGCTTATCAGACGCAGCTGGCCGATTTTCTCGTCCACCGTCATTTTTTTCAGCAGGTCGGTGACAAAGGCATCCCGCGCCTGCGGGGTCAGGGGGTGGTTACCAAACAGTTCATCCGCCAGCGCGGGTTGCAGCGCCAGACTCACGGCGACGCCTACAGTGCAGAGCCATTTCATTGTTATCTCGCTTTATCTCAGACGGGGACTCGGTAAAACATAATAAAAACCGCAGTTTGCCATATATATAAACAACGCGCCCGCAGAATGCTAAGGTTCTTCTCTGATTTTTGCGAAACATTCATGCATCAAATTGTCATACAAAGCGCTATGCTTATCCTCGATATTTCGCGCACCACCACAAGGAGTGGAACATGTCATCTGCACCCACTGACACCCATAAAACGTTTCTGGCTGACCTGGCGCGCCTGGTTGGCCCTTCGCATCTGCTGACCGACCCGGCAAAAACCCAGCGCTACCGCAAGGGCTTCCGCTCCGGTCAGGGCGAGGCGCTGGCGGTTGTCTTTCCCGGTACCCTGCTGGAGCTCTGGCGCGTGCTCAACGCCTGCGTAGACGCCGATAAAATTATTCTGATGCAGGCGGCCAACACCGGCCTGACCGAAGGTTCGACCCCCAACGGCAATGATTACGATCGCGAGATCGTGATTATCAGCACCCTGCGCCTGGACAAACTGCATCTGCTGGACAAAGGCGAGCAGGTGCTGGCCTGGCCCGGCACCACCCTCTATTCGCTGGAAAAAGCGCTCAAACCGCTGGGACGCGAACCGCACTCGGTGATCGGTTCGTCATGCATCGGCGCGTCGGTCATCGGCGGGATCTGCAACAACTCCGGCGGCTCGCTGGTGCAGCGCGGGCCGGCCTACACTGAGATGTCGCTGTTCGCGCAGATTGACGCCGACGGCAAGCTGAAGCTGGTCAATCATCTGGGCATCGATCTCGGCAGCACGCCGGAGCAGATCCTCAGCCGCCTCGATGACGAACGGATTAGCGATAGCGATGTGCTGCACGACGGCCGCCACGCCCACGATCACGACTATGTCACCCGCGTGCGCGATGTCGATGCCGACACCCCGGCGCGCTATAACGCCGACCCGGACCGCCTGTTCGAATCCTCCGGCTGCGCCGGCAAGCTGGCGGTTTTCGCCGTGCGTCTCGATACTTTCCCGGCGGAAAAGCGCCAGCAGGTGTTTTACATTGGCACCAACCAGCCGCAGGGATTGACCGAGATCCGCCGTCATATCCTCGCTGAGTTCCAGCATCTTCCGGTGGCGGGGGAATATATGCACCGCGATATTTACGATATCGCCGAGAAGTATGGCAAAGACACCTTCCTGATGATCGACAAGCTCGGCACCGACAAAATGCCGTTCTTCTTCACCATGAAGGGGCGCACCGACGCGATGCTGGAGAAAGTCTCGCTGTTTAAGCCGCACTTTACCGACCGCTTTATGCAGAAGCTCGGCCACGTCTTTCCGGCGCATTTACCGGAGCGGATGAAAACCTGGCGTGATAAATATGAACATCATCTGCTGCTGAAGATGGCTGGCGACGGCATCGAAGAAGCGCAGCGTTGGCTGACGGAGTACTTCCAGCAGGCCGAGGGGGATTTCTTCGCCTGTACGCCGGAGGAAGGCAGCAAGGCGTTCCTCCATCGCTTTGCCGCCGCCGGCGCGGCGATCCGCTATCAGGCGGTGCATGCCGACGAAGTCGAAGATATTCTGGCGCTGGATATCGCCCTGCGCCGTAACGATACCGAGTGGTTCGAACATCTGCCGCCGGAGATCGACAGCCAGCTGGTGCATAAGCTCTACTATGGCCACTTTATGTGCCATGTGTTCCATCAGGATTACATCGTCAGGAAAGGGGTCGACGCCCACGCGCTGAAGGAAAAAATGCTGGAGTTACTGAAAGCGCGCGGCGCCCAGTATCCGGCGGAGCATAACGTGGGTCATCTGTATGAGGCCCCGGAGAGCCTGCAGCAGTTCTATCGCCAGAACGATCCCACCAACAGCATGAACCCGGGGATTGGTAAAACCAGCAAGCAGAAATACTGGGGTGAAGCGGCCCCGACGCCAGCCTCTCCGGCGGATCCGCAATAATCGACGGCAGGACTATTCAGCCTGGCGCTTCTGTATTACGCTGCACGCCGGAGAATGTTTCTCCGGCAGATTCAGGAGCGCCGCCATGCCCGCAGAGGCCCCGTTACTCGACAGTGATTTAGAAATTCGCGAAGCGCTGCCCGACGATGCGCACGCCATCGCCGCGCTGTATGTCTGGCACGTGCTTAATGGCCGCGCCTCCTTCGAAGAGATCCCCCCCACCGTTGACGAAATGCGTAAACGGATCCAGACCGTGCGCGACAACGGCCTGCCGTGGCTGGTAGCGCTGTGGCGCGGGGCTATCGTCGGCTACTGCTACGCCACTTTCTATCGCCCGCGTCCGGCCTATCGCTACACCCTCGAGGAATCGATATACGTGGAATCCGGAATGGGCGGACGCGGCATCGGCAGCGCGCTGCTGTCCAGGCTAATCGCTGAGTGCGAGAAAGGCCCGTGGCGGCAGATGCTGGCGATCATCGGCGATGGCCATAACAATGCCGGCTCGCTGGCGATCCATAAAAAGTTCGGTTTTACCGTGGCGGGTCAGCTGCGCAGCGTCGGCTACAAGATGGGCGACTGGCGGGATACGTTGATTATGCAGCGCGCGCTGGGTGACGGCGACTGGACGCTGCCGGAGTGATATCCGGCGCCAAATCCCCGGCTCGCGGCGTAAACGCCTTAGCCGGGCTACCGTTCAGCGCGGTTCCGGAGAGGCGTCAGCCGCCATCCTGCACAAACACCGGCACTCGGCCTGATTGCCCGGCGGCGCTGCGCTTGCCGGGCCTACGAAAGGGGCGAACCCGGCGCCAAATCACGTAGCCCGGATAAGGCGCAATGCGCCGCCATCCGTGAGACATGCAGATTAATCGTTCTGCGCGGTCTGCGCGCCGCCTTTCAGCATCGCCTCCGCCATCTGCGCTTCGCGCTGCTTTTTATAGCTCAGCGCCGAGGCGGGTACCGGCATTACCTTCCCGGTTTCAATCCAGGTCCGCAAGCGGCTGGCGTCAGCGAAGTGGGTATATTTGCCGAAGGCATCCATCACCACCAGCGCCACCGGACGTTGGTTAATCACCGTGCGCATAATCAGGCAGTGGCCGGCAGCGTTGGTGAAGCCGGTTTTGGTCAGCTGAATGTTCCAGTTATCGCGATACACCAGATGGTTGGTGTTGCGGAACGGCAGGCTGTAGGCCGGATGGGCGAAGGTGGCGGTCTCTTCTTTGGTGGTGCTCAGCTGGCCGATCAGCGGATACTGCTCGCTGGCGATCAGCAGTTTGGTCAGATCGCGGGCGGTGGAGACGTTATGCACCGACAGGCCGGTGGGCTCCACGTAGCGGGTATGGGTCATGCCCAGCGCCTGGGCTTTGGCGTTCATCGCGCGAATAAAAGCGTCATAGCCGCCCGGATAGTGATGCGCCAGGCTGGCGGCCGCGCGGTTCTCGGAAGACATCAGCGCCAGCAGCAGCATATCGCGGCGACTAATCTGGCTGTTGAGGCGCACGCGGGAGTAGATCCCCTTCATTTCCGGCGTATGGCTGATATCCACCGTCAGCATCTCATCCAGCGGCAGATGGGCATCGAGCACCACCATGGCCGTCATCACTTTGGTGATCGACGCCATCGGGCGCACCAGATCCGGCTGGCTGGCATAAATGATTTTTTTCGTGGCCAGATCGACGATCATGGCGCTGCCGGAGGCAATTTCCGGCTGCGAGGCGGTCACCGCCGTCGGGGTTTTTGCTAACGCCTGGGGCGCAAAAGGCACAGCCAGCAGCAAGGTCAGGCTGAGCAAAGAGACTCGAAATTTCGGCATCATGGGCATTCTGAAAAGTATTTTTGCACGTTATGGAACGTACGCCGCGAGGTTAAGTGGGCAACTTCGCTGGCAAACGCCATCATACCGCGCCGTAAGGCCCTGTGCCTAATAAGAATCGTGAAGAAATGCTGCATTGCCGACATAAAATACATATTTGCCGGCAATGCATATTTACCCGTGTCGCCCGATCAGAAGAGTCGGTAGCCATACCCCCAGAGCACCACGGTGATGGCCAGCAGCACTTCCAGCACCAGTACCCCAATAGCTAGCGTCGAGCTGGCAAAGCTTAACCCCTCTTCCCGATTAATGCTCAGGAAGGTCGGAATGCCGAGATACAGCAGATACCCGGTATAGAACAGCGCAATAGTACCGACCAGCGCGCACAGCCAGACCAGCGGATAGAGCGCCACAATCCCGCTCAGAAACAGCGGGGTGGCGACGTAGCCGGCAAACACCATGCAGCGTTTCAGGGAAGGCTGCTGCGGATACTGCCTCGCCATCCACCAGATGACCCGCCCCATGATCGCCACCCCGGCGAGCATCACGGCGTAAAACAGCACCGCCAGCGCCAGTCCGGTCAGCATCGACAGTTTAATCACGGTGCCATCGCCGAAGTTCCAGCCCAGCTGCGTGGTGCCGATAAAGGCGCAGATTACCGGAACCGCCGCCATCAGCAGCACATGATGCGTATAGTGATGAGAAATGGTTTCATTCTCGCTCTTAATCACGCTCATTTCCCGGTTGGGATGAGCGAAGAGCCCCCAGACATGGTTCATAGCGTCCCCCTTGTCACGGCTTCGTACTGCACTGATCCAAGTATAATTCACCCTGTAGATTATTTTATGTACAGCACAGAAAATTCTGCGTCGCCGCGTTTTGGTCAGCAGGGTGTATGATTAAGAGGTGATGAGGTAAGGAGAAAAGCTTTTTATGGATATCAATCACCTGATTTCCCAGTATGGCTACGCGGCGCTGATCGTCGGCAGCATGGCGGAAGGTGAGACCATTACCCTGCTGGGCGGCGTCGCGGCGCATCAGGGGCTACTGAAATTTCCCCTGGTGGTGATCGCCGTCGCCCTCGGCGGGATGATTGGCGATCAGCTGCTCTATCTGGTCGGTCGCCGCTTCGGGGGACGCATCCTGCGCCGTTTCGCCAGTCAGAAAGCGCGGATCCGTAAAGCGCAGCGTATGATCCAGCACCGGCCGTGGCTGTTTGTCATCGGCACCCGCTTTATGTATGGCTTCCGGGTAATCGGCCCCCTGCTGATCGGCGCCAGCCGCCTGCCGCCGCGCATTTTCCTGCCGCTGAATATTGTCGGAGCGCTGGTGTGGGCCCTGCTGTTTACCACCATTGGCTATCTCGGCGGCGAGGTGGTTGGCCCGTGGCTGCATCATCTGGACGCCCATCTGAAGCACTGGATCTGGCTGATCCTCGCGGTGGTGGTGGTGGTGGCCGCCCACTGGTGGCTCAGGCGGCGCGAGAGTAAGAAGAAAGAACATCTTGCCAGTTCGTGCTTACACCCCATAAGAAGATTCCTAGCGCATAACCAACTGAAATGATCAATGCGGATAGAACAACACCTTTAGGGAATGTTTTTTCAGGGTTTTTGGTTTTATCAACCATCCCCCCAACAGCTTCCAAACCACCATAGGCGAAGATCGCGAATACCGCGAAGCCTAACAGACCGATTGGGCTTTGATAACTAGGATTTGGAGAATGTAAAATGTGGTTAAATGGTTGTGCTAAATGTCCCCCATTTAATACCAAAA
>OJUL01000400.1_pt1 | contig 16680 bp, 32 predicted proteins | sample 1601491 | NCBI WGS metagenome assembly OJUL01 (sample SAMN04436862, study PRJEB24849) | human gut metagenome | biome: human gut; feature: NICU; material: stool | host: Homo sapiens | place: USA: Saint Louis, MO | collected 2011-11-09 | reverse complement strand
GGCACGGTTTGCGCAGTACGGAAGAAAGGTGTGGGGTGTGCAGGCGGAGGATGATGTGACCGCTGCCAGAGAAGGAATCCGGAAAACAGTGGAGTATTTCAGGAACCTGGAGATGCCCGTTTGCCTGGGAGAACTGAAGGCCGGAGTGCTGACAGAGGAGGAATTAATGGATATGGCTGAGAGGGCTACGGGAAAGGATACGTTTTCGGTGGCGAATTTTAAGGTGCTGTGGCAGAAGGATGTGTATGAGATATTCAGAATGGCGAATCATAATTAAATGAATGAATAAATGAACGGGATGGGGAACAGGATGAGGTCCGCACCTAAGTTTTGGTAAGAGATGAAAAGTAGATTTATAATATAGTTGACATATGCTAATAATATGGTATAATGGGCATATGTCAATAAAGAACGCATGAGTAAGCGGCGTGCTGTTGGGAGGTGGAGGGATGTCAAGGCCCAGTAAGGAGAAAAAGATTTGCAGACTGCCGGGATGCAGTTTTTTTGTGCCGGGTGAGGGCAGCGAGCCTACCCATCGGATCCGGATGACAGTTGAGGAGTATGAGACGATCCGGCTGATCGATTACATGGGCTATACCCAGGAAGAGTGCGCGGTGCAGATGGAAGTGGGAAGAGCTACTGTGCAGGCAGTCTATACAGAGGCCAGAAAGAAATTGGCCCGTTTTCTGGTGGAGGCATCATCTCTGGAGATCAGCGGCGGAAGCTACAGGCTCTGCGGACAGGAAGGACACCGGCGAAATGCGTGCGTTCAATCATTCAGGAGAGGAGATTCAAACATGAAAATTGCAGTGACATATGACAATGGAGAGGTATTTCAGCATTTTGGACACACAGAACAGTTCAAGGTATATGAGGTGGAGGACGGAAAGATCGTGTCCTCTGAGGTGATCGATACTAACGGCAGCGGACATGGTGCCCTGGCCGGATTCTTGAATCAGTGCGGAGCACAGGTGCTTATCTGCGGAGGGATCGGCGGCGGAGCGAGAAATGCTCTGGCAGAGGCTGGAATCCAGCTTTATCCCGGAGCATGCGGAGACGCGGATGCCCAGGTGGAGGCATTTTTGGCAGGAAGCCTGAATTACGATCCGGATACAGTTTGCGCGCATCATGAGCATGAGCACGGAAACGGCGGCTGTGGGGAACATACCCATGAATGCGGCCACCACTGTGGAAATTAAAATTTATATTTTCAATAGAAAAAGGCATTGGCAGGTGAAGAAGCATCTGCCAATGCCTTTATTCATGGAATGAAATGCTGTTTTTTAATCTTCCAGACTGCTTTTTATTTCCCCGCACGCGATCTTGCTGCCGGCATCCCCTGAAGGCTGTGTTTTGAAGTCATCAGGGTTTTCATGGATGATCACCGTCCGGCCTATGATTTCCTCCGGCACGAACCGGTTGGTATAGAACATAGAAAGGGCATAACCGTCATTTTCAAAGAGCGGAGGCAGATCCCCGGCGTGTTCCGGGTGCGGACAATCCTTAGGATTTAAATGGCTGCCGGTGAGGGGGAAATCCCCTTCTGCGTTTTCCTCACAGGAGGAGCCTTCATGGACATGAAAGGCGAAGATCTTTTCCTGACAGGCAGCTTTCGATGTGGGAAGTCCGGCAATGTCGGCAAGGACAACCGTACCGCCCCACAACGGGAAGAAGTATACGAATCCTTTGATATCGGGATATTTCTTTCCTCCGTATACAAAGGAGTAGGCTTCCGGTGCAGTGGCAATTACCTTTTGCATGGCTTCTAATAATTCCCGGCGCATGAATGTCATTTGCTGCAGCCCGGATCGCAGCTGCATTTGGCGGGCATGTCAAAGCTTGGGTTAAAGGCATAGAAGTTCTTGAAGTCCAGTTCTTCCTGTACGGAACGGAGTGTTTCTCCGAAACGCTGGAAATGCACAACTTCCCTTTCACGTAAGAAACGGATCGGGTCCACAATATCCGGGTCTTTGATAACGCGGAGAATGTTGTCATAGGTGGTACGCGCTTTCTGCTCTGCTGCCATATCCTCAAATAAATCGGTGATAGGATCGCCTTTTGACTGGAACTCACAGGCATTGAAGGGGACACCTCCGGCAGCCTGAGGCCAGATACCTACGGTATGGTCAATATAGTAGGGGCCGAGGCCTGATTTCTCAATTTCCTCCATGGACAGGTTGCGGGTGAGCTGGTGTACGATGGTGGCTACCATTTCCATGTGAGCCAGTTCGTCAGTACATAGAGGTTATCAATAAGTTTTTTTATTGGATTTTGGGGTAAATGTCCAGAGTAAATGTGATCTCGTCACCGTGTTTAAAGCCGTTTTTGCTGTCTTTTGTGTAGTCGATTCTCTCGATCAGCTCTTTAAGCACGGAGTTCCGGGTCGGTATGTCCCAGTCCCAGTAATTGGATAAGAGATGTTCACATTTGGGGATGAAGTTGAATTTCTGTGCAAGGAGTTCCCGGTCGTGATCCAGCTCAGAAGAGATCCGCTCAATGGCTGCGGAACAATCACGGATCTGTTTTGCCGTGGCTCCGGATCGTTCCAGGAATATCTCCGTTGTGTATACCCCTTGTTCTAAGAGGTCATATTGTCTGGCTTTCTGTGCGGTAAGGTTATCCAGCTCTGCGCGTTTTTCTACAAGGATTTTTTCCTTTGCCGCTATGATATCCACTCCGTTGTTGTCATTGAGGGTGTCATTCACCTTATAGCTCTGTACCAGTTCTGCCAGGCCGGCAATGACTGCCTTTTCAACCAGGGACAGCCGGCTGCTCACATTGTCACAGGATGTATACGGGCACAAGAGAGTGTCTTCCTGTTTCCGGTTAGCGTAAGGCCGCCTTACCATGCTGTGGCCGCATTTCCCACAGTGGACAAGGCCGGAGAGCGGATTCTTTACCGCATTCATGACACCTATGGGCCTGGGAGGATTTTGTTGCCTATAACACTGGGCGAGGTCATAAAGCTCCTGGGAGATTATGGGTTCGTGTAAACCATCAGATATTATGTAATCATTACTCCGCGGACGTGTCTTTACGACAGCTCCGTCCTCAATCTTGTTTACCGCTTTTCTACGGTTCCAGCGTATCTTTCCGGTGTAAACAGGATTATCCAGTATGTTCACAACAGTGGCAGGAGACCAGGGTTTGCCCGATAACGTAGGGATCCCCATTTCATTTAACTTTCTGGCTATTTTCTGCATCCCCAGGCGTTCTCCACTAACGCCATATGCGTACCAGTTATACATCAACCGCACGATTTGGGCCTGGGCAGGGACCGGCCGGAGAGAGAACCCCTTCCCCTGCAGCTTCACACGCTCGTATCCGTATGGTGGTTTATTGCCACAGTATTTGCCTTCCTGCACAGATGAGAGACGTCCGGCGTTCAGTCGACGCTTTATGGTCTTGTACTCCCTTCTGGACATAAAGAGGCCAAACTCAAAATACTCCTCATCAAACTCATTGTTGGGATCATAAGTCTTTGCCGGGGTTATGATTTTTGTATCGGAATATTGAAAAGCACGGGCTACAACGCCCTGATCAATAGAATCACCGCGGGCAAGACGCTCCACCTCTACGACCAGCACACCATCCCATAGACCGGATTCAACCTCCTGCAGGAGATGCTGCATGACAGGCCGGGCGGATATCGTCTCTCCAGATACAACCTCACGATAAATGGCACCAATATGACAGCCACGGCGCTTGGCAAGATCAAGCAGGATCCTTTCATGCCGGGCCAGGGTTTCTTCCTCACCCCGTGCCTCAGCTTCCCGATCGGCGCGGGATTTCCTCAGATAAATACAATTTCTTTCAAGCGCATCCATTTGTATCACCTCTCTGTAAAGTATGTAAAAATAGGTACAAAAATAACAGCCAGCGAACTTTTGTTCCGCTTGCATGGCTGCTCCAGAGATGATACAATGTATTTGTGATGTATATCTCTCTGGAGATATGGCCGTCCTGGTGCTGGTAACACCGGGGCGGTTTTTACTATTTGACATTTTCGTATATTTTGTTATAATATACTTAACAAGACAGCCGACAGGTAGGTGCACACTACCCGTCCCGGCGAAATATAGTTACACTATTAAAAAATAGTCGTTCCTAAACTTTGACGAGAGCAGGACGGCTATTTTTTATGTATCTGAACAATCAGTGCGATAATACCTGTTATCATGATGATAAAGGTAAAGAGGTCACTATAAGTCACGTACATAAGCACCACCCCTTTCCGCAAGACTCGGAACGGGATAGAGAGCCGCCTGTTCGGCTGCCTGGGTGAATATATTATTTTGTGAGGCCCCTGCTGTTGGTGCAGAGGCCGGATTTTCATTTCTATATGACCAAGCTATTTGGATTTCAATTAAAACTGGTACTGTTCTGGATAGGCATAGACTTTGTAATCTGCTATAGATGCTTTTGTTATATCATCTGGTAAACTCATAGGCTCTAATTCAAAACCCATTTCCTCATCAGGGTGAATAGGATTCATTAGTATAGTCCAAAGCTGGCCTATGGGCTGTCCGTTTCCATCAAAAAGAATAGCCGCAACATTAATATTACTTTGCTCTACACCAGTAGTATTTTTGATCTTTCCGTGTAAATCAATGCCCCCCATTTCCTTATCGTATATTTCTGTTGCACTTACTTCTAAACGGATGTTTTCACTTTGAGATGTTTGCACACTGATGTGTGGGGTAATAGATATTCCATCTGTAGGGGTTCCAGCATCCATCCTATTCTCTTCATAATAATATCCTTTTTCACCTGGACCTATTATTTGCGGGTATGGAGTAAATGTGTTACTTGTTGTGTGGATTATGGTTCCGTCTTCAGATACAAGTTCGTAAGAGCTACGGTCTAAATACAAATCGTTATTTCCAGTGTTTGCAACCTCGACTATTGCCTGAGACAAAATTGTTCCGATGCTGTCCTGGTGAAAAGAAATATTTTGGTATGTGACTTCATATGAAGCTTCAGCCTGTTGACTTTGGGTATCAGTTGTTTCGTTGCCTGTCACTTCAGTCTCTGGTTCTTTTTTCATACTAGAATTTTCAGGAATATCTTTTGAAACTTGTGAAAGTTCCATTGCGCTAGTAGTTCCCATAACGGAAACGTCATAGCTTATTTTCTTGTCCTTATATGTAAAGTCTTTCGTGTCATCCTGCGATGCTAATAGCGCCGAATCTGTTTTTTCTTTATCTCTTTCAGATGTCCACGAATACTTATCTGTGGAATCAGTGGGTGCTTCATATGTGCCAATCCAATAAATCGATTTTGTTTTACCTCCATCTGATACCCAGTTTATTTCAATAGTGTTTTCAGTGATTATAACCTCCTGATAAGATCCATCATTTTCTTTTGAAGCCCAAGTACCAGTTAAATCAGTAGGTTCTTTTACCTCTTCCTTTGCTGCATTATCATCAGACTTGGATTCATTCGTATTGCTTCCGCAGCCTGTAGCAAATGCGCATAAAGCAACTGTTAAAAATAGTACTACAATCTTTTTCTTCATAAAATATCCCCTTTTTGATACAATAATATTGAAATAAATTAAAACCTACGTTTGCCGCATTTACATGCGGTAGAACTAACTGGGTTCATGGTACCACACTTAGGACAAATCCAACCTTCATCAGGTTCTGCGCTTTTTGCACCGCTCAGTAGCGAAACGGAACTATTGGAAGTGGGATTGCTTGCGGAGGCAGGAGACGTTTCTACAACTTCTTTCTCCAATTGTTTCATTATGTATTCCTGATTATCCATAATTTCGGAAATTGAATATAGAACAACAAAAAATACATAAGAAACGACTACGCCTATTAAAAAAGTAAAAATGGTCGTAGTCCAGTTGCGCCCTCCTGCATAGGCATTAAAACCTGTGCCTTTAGCCAGAATAAAGCTGCCTATTACGCCGAAGACTAACTCTACAATGGCAATAATTTTACATTGACTTTTCATATAAAGTCCCCCTTTTTATAATTTATTAAAGCGCCGTAGCGATTTAATCGTCATCACCGAAACTCAAATCCGCCATCGCATCTCGTAGGCCTTCCAGAACCTCATGCTGCTCTATATATTCTGTCCATTTATACGCGATCCCGGATTTAATTTCCCGTTTTAGGTTATCATAAAGCGGCTGCATGGATTTCTTCCACATCTCACAAGCCGCTTTCTGCACCTTAGCTTCTTTCCAGCGGCTTTTTGCTGGCCGCTTCTTATTTTTGGCCTCCTGAAATTCCGTGGCCTTTTCCATAAAAACTGCGTACCCATCGAAGTTTTCTTCCAGGTATATTAAAAATTCTTTATATGTCATCTTTATTCGCCCTCCTTATAGCATCTTAACCATTAACCAGGTAATGTGTACTCCCTATCTTTACACGTGTTACTGCGCCGTCCTTGTCAGACTGAATCCTTGATGATCTTGGGTACAAGTAAGCCAAAAGCTTAACCTCGTATTTATCCGGATACCAAAAGGAGCGGTACCTTGTCTTCATCATTATGTGATTGGCAGCGGCTACGGGAATACCGAAATAATTACTGATAGACGGAGCGTTGTAGAAAACCTGATATTTTACTATCGCCTCTGGAGCTAAAAGGTTAGCGGCAAAGGCGTTTGCTTCATCCTCAGTCTTCTTGTTTTCTTCTTTATGCCCAAGTATAAAATGGCCCAGTTCATGCATTAAAGAAAAGCGAACACGTTGTATGCAGAGTTTATCATTATACAGCACGACTTTTAAAACTTTGTCTGAAAATGCATCATCGGACATGTTCCGGCATAGGGTATATAACTCGGGACATCGGTATTTTGCTTGTTCATATGTAAATACTTTAAACCCATAATGTTTTAGAATGGCTATGCAATCAAACGGGAAGTCTTTAATGCCACACTCTTTACAGACTTCCCAGACTTTTTGATGGAGTTTTTCAGAATCCATTTTGTCCTCCGGAATTATTCAATTATTTCGGACAAAAGTTGTATCAGGCGTAATTTCTGCTCTTTTGACATCTGTTTTCCATTTCTTGCGATGAGACGTTCTACATCATCATAGGACGGCTCGCATTTTTGCTTTTCGCCAGTAGCCATCTCTTCAAGTTCTTCAACAGTAATACCAAGAGTTTGACATATTTGAATAACATTATCGACGCTTGCACGTCCAACACCATTTTTTAAAATTCCATACAAGGTAGTATATGGCAGTCCACATTTTTCGGCAAAAGCTTTTAAACTATATCCTTGTTCTTTAATTAATTGTTCAAGTATTTTTGCTTTCTCCATGTATTTTCACCCCGTTTCCGTATAACTACATTATATACGAAAAATGATATTTTGTAAATGATGAATATTCGTTAAACCGAATAAATTCGTTATTCAGTATATTTTTGCTTGACAAGATTCTGAATAAAGAATATAATCCAATTATAAAATTCGGAATTACGAATTACAAGGAGGTGAGAATATATGTACTTTCATTTACTTGAGTTAATGAAAACGGAAAAAGTGACCTTCGCACAAATGGGCGAATTGCTAGAATGCAGATACCAAACTGTTAGTGACATTGTCAACGGAGTTACTAAAAAAGGCTTTTATTTTGATGATGCGTGCAAAATCCATAAGGTATTTTTTCCGAAATACGATATGGAATATCTGTTTAAACGCCAGTAATACAAACTTATGTTCGATAAAGTAAATATACCATGAACATGTGTTTGTGTCAATGGAAAATGAGGAGGTGATGTAGGGTGGTATTTGTATCCGAGCGGATTATAAATATTGCGGATCTTGAAGAAATCATTAGAAATGCAAGGCTGAATCTGGAGATTCTAATTGACGAAATACCTAAAGCCGCACAAAACGAACAGTTGTCGAACAGAGCGGCTTTAGTAAAAGAACTTTTAGAGTCAGCTCAAAATTTTGAGTTTTGCATAGAAAAAAGGAAATGCGTTATTAAAGATGATTTCTTGAATCAAACAACTCAGGGAAGTCTCGTAAAAGTTTGCAATCAGGATTAAAACAATCTAAATATTTATATTCTTTGCGCTGATTGTCTTTATCCAATTTTGAGTTTTCGATGATAGGACAGGTTGCATATGCAAAACGTACTTCATATTCATTTTCAGGATTTTGTGTAAATCTGTATTTGGCAGAAAGTACAATATCCTTGTTGTATTGAGGACATTTAACTGATTTTCCAAGAATCGTATAGTATTCACTCATAAGGTTCTCCTTTCATTTTTACTCGGCCTGGCGGGGCCTGTAACTAAAGAATAGGGAAACAGAAAGAAAATGTCAATCGAGAAAGGTGTTAAAGATATGTGGGTCATATTTTTATTATCCGCGTCAGCATTTGGGCTAGCGGCATTATTAATCTTGTTTATAGGCCACAAAATATACATACGGATGCAAAGAGACAAAGAAGTATTCGATGTAGAGAAAAAGGCTTATGAAAAAATAAAAAAAGAGATTCAGGAGGAATCAGAATGAAAAAAGTGATCGTAGGAATTATTATCGCGGCGGCATTGATTGGTGGAGGATACACGGTCATGTCCATGACACACGTAGGACAGGGTGAAATAGGAGTTGTCTACTCCATGAAAGGCGGCGTAAAGGACAAGACACTGGGACCGGGATTCCATTTTGTCGGCCCAACCGATAAGGTGAAAGATTATCCGGTATCACAGCAGCAGCTTGTACTCAGTAATAATCCGTCGGATTATGGCGAGAAGGAACATGCTGACTGGCATGTGGATGCCCCTGCAGATGGAGGGATGGTCAAGCTTAACATGACCATGAACTACAATTTCATTCCCGACAGGGTGGCGGGGCTGTATGAAAAATTTAATGGCATGGACGGGGACGCCATTGTGGACAGTATGGTACAGAACTCCATCATCGCCTATATAAAAGAGGTCACGCCACAGTTTTCTGTTATGGATATTTACAGCACAAAGAGGTCGGAAGTGAGCAAAGCGATCACGGAATACCTGAACGAGAAATTGGAGCCGGAATATGGAATCAATGTAGCGTCAGCCCTTATCATTGATGTCCAGTTAGATGAAGCACTGAAAGAAAAGGTCCAGGCAAAGGAACAGGCAAAGCAGGATGCTGAAAAAGCAGAGCTAGATAAACAAACTGCAATAGCACAGGCCGAGACAGATAAGGTGAAAGCAGAATCAGCCGCAGCGGTTGAGATTGAAAAAGCCCGTGGTGAAGCAGAAGCGAACAGGCTTAAAGCGGAAAGCATCACGCCAGAGCTGATACAGATGATGGAGATGGAGGCTCGAAAGATACATGGATGGGTCACTGTTCAGGGAGCCGATACTGTAGTGAAAGAGGAGTAGCTTACGGGGCCTATCTAAGGACAGGCCCCCAAAGAACAGGTACAAGTATCACTGCATACCATACTATCAAGGAGGTGGTTGTGTGGTCATAAAAACCATTAAATATGGTTCTGGAGTGATCCGGATACATGATGATTTTTCAAAAAACAAAACCGAAGAAGAGAAACAAAAGGTCGTGGACGAAGTATCAAAACTCATCATCGGTTACTACAGAAGAGAAGCCGCCGGATAAGGCGGGAAAGGAGGGACAAGCCCATGCACTACACCACAATAAAAGACGCCGCGATCTGCACCGCCCTTGCCGCATCAACCGGATTCTGGCAGCCACGGGACGCACCGCAGGCAGTTATGTGCTACATAGTTATATTTATCCTGCTGTCAGTGGCTTTTGAACTGGCACGGGACTGGGAGGAAAGGAGAAAGAGCAATGGAACCAGTTTTTATCAGAATCAACGATGACATTTTTAATGTAAACAAAATCCAAGCCATAAGCTATGAAGATCAGAAGAACTGTCTCGGAAACGATTCAGGCGTCTATATCCTCCACATCTATATGGAGAACGATATCGGGAGTCATCACAAAGCGTATGACACAAAAATCCAGAGAGATAAAGACTATAAGCTGGCATCGCATCAACTTAGTGTGTTCAGCATCAGCAAAATTGGAAAGGAGGAAAAATCATGAGAAAAGCAGAATTTGAAAAATTTTGCTCTGATACTGCAGAGGAAGTAGAGCGAATCAAAACCGAGGGATATAACAGTGATGGCATCCGCTGCTGGCTCGTTGGCTGGATAGGAGGATATGGTAATTATATCTTCACTGGAAAACAAATCGAGCAGTTATTTAATTTGAGTTTTGAAATAGAAAAAGCCCCTGGCGCCGGGAAGCAATCAGGGACTAAAGAAAACTAATCATCCTCATTATAGAGGATGCTAGGAGGAAATGTCAATGGATGGGAAAGATATTTTACAAAAATACAGACCGGTTATCCATGAGATGATGCGGGATGTTGCGGAAAACCCCATACCGTATATAACAGTAACAGTGTGCCCGGATTACTGCATAGCCCTTTCAGGCGGTGCAGAATTGTCTATTGTGAATGGCAACGAGAGGATAGAGGAGGTCAAAAGGTAATGTATTACGAAGGTATCGGCCCTGAGCAGGGCACAGTTGTAAATGATGAAGACGCTTATGCATATGCGCTTGAACGGTGTTTGTCCGGTACGGAAGAGGATAAACAGGAGTTCAGAGAGATGCTGGTGGAATGGTTTTATTCCGGTAACTGGATAAACAATGGAAAATGTTAGGAGGATATTATGGAAGAGATGGTTTTACAGGAACAGAAACATGAGGTGGCAAATCCTTTTGCAGATACAGTCAGTTTTAGAAAACTTTTTGATATTGGTAAGATGTTCGCATCATCTGCCCTTGTACCCCAGACTTATCAGAATAGGCCGATGGACTGCACCATAGCCGTAGATATGGCAAACCGAATGGGCGTTAGTCCCATGATGGTGATGCAGAATTTGTATGTTGTCAAAGGCAAACCGCAGTGGAGTGGACAGGCGTGCATGAGCATGATCAGAGGCAGTGGAGAATTTAAAAATGTACGCCCGGTATATACAGGGACAAAGGGAGAAGACTCCTGGGGGTGTTATATCCAGGCAGAGTACCGAGACACAGGTGAGATTGTAAAGGGGACTGAGGTCACAATCGGTATGGCAAAAGCAGAAGACTGGTATAACAAAAACGGAAGCAAGTGGAAGACCATACCAGAGCAAATGCTTGCATACAGAGCAGCCGCATTTTTCGCACGTGTTTACATCCCTAACGCTTTAATGGGGGTATATGTAGAGGGAGAAGCGGAAGATATGTCCAAGGAAGAGCGTGATAGGACAGATAACCCTTTTGACATACCAACGGATGTTATGGAAGAAGCGGAGGAAGTGTTCAAATGAAGCTGACCGCAGAAAATTATTACAGTGTTGAAGCCAACCGTGAATACATATCTGTAAGCCAGTACAAGGACTTTTGCGGGACGCTCGGTAAGCCAGCGTGCGAGGAAATGGCCCTGGCAAAGATGAAGGGCGAATGGGAAGAAGAGAAGACGATACCTCTCCTGGTTGGTTCCTATGTAGATTCATATTTTGAGGGCACTCTGGAACAGTTCAAAACAGAAACCCCAGAACTATTTACAAAGAAGAGGACACTCAGGAGCGAATACAGGAAAGCGGACGATATTATAGACCGAATCGAAAGGGACCGCTTATTTATGCGATATATGAGTGGAGAGAAGCAAAGGATATTCACAGCGGACCTGTTCGGAGCAAAGTGGAAGGCCAAACTTGATAGCTATATCCCCGGGAAATGCATTGTTGATCTGAAAGTAATGCAGTCATTAAGAAAGGCTCATTACACTCATGACTTTGGAATGATGGATTTTGTTAGATACTGGGGATATGACATCCAGGCTGCGGTGTATCAGGAAATCGTATATGTCAATACTGGTGAGCGGCTGCCGTTTTACATAGCAGCTGCATCGAAGGAAAAAGAGACCGATATAGAGATCATCCAGGTGCCGCAGGAGTGGATAAACGAAAGGATAGTAGAGGTTAAGAGCAATACGGATAAAATATTGATGCTTAAAATCGGAGAGATTGACCCAATACGGTGTGATGTTTGTGATTACTGTAAGCATACAAAAGTGCTTACGGCTCCAATATGGCCCGATGAATTGTTAGGAGAGGTGTAAATGGATTCTATACTGACAAAATATACAGATTTCTGCGCCTTCTGTGGCAGACCCACAACAGAGACGCATCACTTATTGATAGGACCAGCCAGGAAGAGAGCTGATCAAGATGGACTTACTCTTCCGGTCTGCAGTAATTGTCATACAATGGCAGAGCCGCTTATGAGCCTGCATAAAAATCCAATGGCGATGAAGCTGTGTAAGATGTTGGGACAGATTGCCTATGAGAAAAGAGCAGTTGCAGAGGGATACACAGAAGACGAAGCACGGGAGAAATTCCGACAAAGATACAGAGAATGTTACTTGTAATGGATACGCGTTAAGCAGTTCATGCTATATATCACGCCATTTTCCCCGGTTTCGGCCGGGGAGAAGGGAGGGCAAATGACGAGAGAAGAAATACAGAAAACGGCAGAATCCTATTTTGTAAGGATAGGAGACGGTCATAAAAACGGAATACATAGACCTGATATCAAACAGCCTGAAATGGACCGAGTAGACAGAGCGCTGCGCAGGATGATAAACCATGAGAACAAAAACGGAGATTGCATCATCTGCGGTGATACAGGTTATTACCGGCCAATACCATCAGATCCGGTGGATGCGCTGGAATATAAGGCATACCGGAAAATGGATGATTCCAGAGCACACGACTTGATTGTAAAAGGAAATATGATGGATATGGCCTATGAGAACAGGAGGAAGGAGGGCAAATATGCAACACAGATTCGTGATCAAAGGGAAGCTGCCGGGGCTGAACGATTACCTGAAGGCAGAGAGGAGTTTTCACAGGGGGCATAGCTGCGGCAATGATATGAAGCAAGAGTATCAAATGCTCGTCTCGAATGCCATTAGAGCCAGTTTAAAGCGTCAGGCGATAAAATCCCCCATCACTATCCATTACTCCTTCTATGAGCCGAATAGACGGCGTGACCTGGATAATATAGCTGCCGTGGCCCACAAGTTCATACAGGACGCCCTGGTGAAATGCAGGGTGATAGAAAATGACGGATGGCAGTACATAAAGGGCTTTTCGGATGAGTTCCATGTAGACAAACATAATCCGAGAATCGAAGTGACATTGATAGAGGCAGGTGGTGGAGGTGAAGAATAGCTTTGTAATCTATACAGATTATATGGAGCAGGTCGAGCTACTTACAATGGAGCAGCGTGGGATCTTATTCACTTCCATTATGGCATATGCGTCTGAAAAAGAGCTTCCTGATATGGACGGAATGACTAAGATGGCATTCAGCTTTATAAAGGCTACAATGGACAGGGATATGGAGAAATACAGGCAGACCGTTGAGAAGCGTAAGGAGGCTGGAAAACTTGGAGGAAGACCAAAAGCAGATGGTTCTTCCGAAAAGCAAAGTAAAGCAAAAAAAGCAAATGGTTTTTCTGAAAAGCAAGATAAAGCAAAAAAACCTGATAATGATAGTGTTAATGATAATGATAATGTAAATGTTAATGATAAAAAAACATATACGTGTGCGTTTGAAGCACTCTGGGATGCGTACCCGAGAAAAAAAGAGAAAGCTATGGCATATAAGCAATATTTGGCAAGGCTTAATAATGGTTTTTCAGAGGACGAGCTGATGACAGCAGTTAAAAGATACGCAGAGGAGTGCCGGAAGAACAAGACCGAACAAAGATATATCAAACAGGGAGCCACATTCCTGGGGCCTAACACACCATTTGAAGATTATCTGAGAGGAGATGTAACAGTTGGGAAACCTGGAAGAAACACTGAACCGGATGAAACAGACATTGTGCGACGGGCAATTGAGCAGGGCGCCGGAGCAGAAGGATTTGAATGGTGATACCTGCCCAATTTGCCACGGAGAAGAATGGGTGTATGAGCGTGATGAAAATGGAGTTGAATACGCTGCGCCTTGTAAGTGCCGGGAGCGGAAGGTGATGGATAGACGTTTAAGGTTTGCGGAACTGCCAGATAGCCTTAAAGAAATAAGGCTCAACACATTTAACCTGCGGAGATACACAAGGGATGAATCCAGGGAAATAGCTGCCGTGGCTTGCAGGGGGGTTAAATTCTACTTGGACAATCTGGACGCTATGATTGAGAAAGGCATGGGACTGTACCTGTGGAGTGGAGAAAAGGGATCTGGTAAAACGCGTATGGCTGCTAGTATTGCAAATGCACTTATGCTAGAGCATGGCATACAGGTCAAGTTTGCCACATCCCTGAATATCCTGCAGGAAATCAAGAGTACCTGGGGACAGAGTGGAAATAAGCAACAGGAAGGCTATCTGCTGGATGCACTGCAGACAGTTAAGGTCCTTGTGATTGATGATTTCGGGACAGAGGAGGCAAAAGACTGGATCAGGGAGAAATTCTACCAGATCCTAAATGAACGATATCTGAACAAGCTCCCTACCATCCTGACAAGCAATTTTCCGCTCGACGGACTGAACTATGACCGCAGAATCACAAACAGGCTGCAAGAAAACACCTTCCAGATACATTTCCCGGAAGAGAGTGTCAGGGAAACGATAGCTAAAGAAAATGCAGAATACATGCTTAACAGCATGGTTGGATAAAGGAGAATATACATGGTACACCTGATTGAAAATTATTATGCGATTCCCAACAATATGGGATTTACCCTTGCCGTAGATAAAGGTAAGACGGACAAGGAAGGAAATAAAATCTACGACACCATAGGATACTGTGGGAGCTTCGAGGAGACAATTTCTCTCCTTAGACGTAAAGTTGTAGACCAATGTCTACAAAATGGATTATATGAGCTGTCAGAGGCTCTGGAGATAATCAAGGTGACAGCAGAAGAGATAAAAGCGGCGATTGAGTGTAAAGGAGGCCGTTATGACATATAGGGAAAAATTACAGAAAGAACATCCAGGATGCATTAATGAATATAGCCTTGGTGGATGTGATGGGTGTCCTTATGAATATGAATATGAAAAAAAGAAAGAGGAAATATGCGAAGTAAGTGACGAGAAATGCAGAAAATGCTGGGACAGAGAGATCCCAGGAACGGAGGAAAAGAAGCCGTTGGATGCAGCGAGCGTAACCCTTATTGCAGAAACATATGGGCTTGAAAAACAGCTCATTAAGCTGATCGAAGAGTGTGGAGAGCTGGTAACAGCGGCAGCAAAATATGACCCGCAGTATCACTATACGATTGAGCATATAGCAGAAGAGGCCGGAGATGTACGCATTATGATCATGCAGATAGAACACCTTCTGGGGATACAGGATGCTGTTGAGGATAGTATGAAACGGAAGATTGATCGTCAGATTGGCCGGATGAAAGAAGCTGATCTCCTGAAGCAAGGCCAAACGTTGCTTGACAGGTATCTGGAGTCAGAGCGGATCCGGATCGTGCAAGAGCTATGTCCGGATGATGTGCCGTGGTTGGTGCGCGAAATGGGAGAAAGGTGGAGAGTAAATGAATGTTGCCAAGATGGATGTGAAAAGTGCTGGGGACTCCCGTTGAAGCCGGAGGAGGTATAGGCATGGAAAGATTAACTGAAAAGATATCAAACGGCACGAGGCCAAAGACGCTTAGAGGTCTTATAAGATGGTTTGTTACACATAATGGTATACGCAAAGATGTAATCATTGGAGAGTATAACAAGCTCTATGACAGGCTTGTAGAGTACGAGGACCTGGGTATAACACCGGAGCAGGTGAGGCAGATGGATGCAGAGTTTACCAGAGCCAGTAAGGAGCTGGCAGACTATAAAAAGTCAGTGGACCAGGGAAGGCTATTACATCTGCCATGCAAAGCAGGGGATACAGTGTATCTGGAAGCCGAATATGAGAATGAAATAACGGAAGGCCGAGTAACAGAAATATCAGTCCTCCCGGATGGTGTTTGTATTTACATAGAGCGGGAAATCGGCTCAGGTTGCAGTGAGGGGTACGGAGTTAATGATTTTGGATACGATGTTTTCATGAAACGGGAAGACGCGGAAAAGGCTATTAAGGAGGCATAACCATGAATGAAAAAGAGGCATTGCAAAACATAAGAAATCTGACAAAACATCTGGACAATAGTGATGATCGCTTGGTGGATACATTTAGACTGGCGATTATCGCACTGAATAAGCAGACGCCGAAAAAACCAGATTATGAGGGCGACGGATATGACCGCAAAGGAAATATGATATATGATACATGGGTTTGCCCGAATTGCGGAGAAGAATATGAGGTTGACTATGACGATTATAAATACTGCCCGAATTGCGGACAAAGATTAGATTGGGAGGAAAACCATGCAGAAAGTTGTTAGAACCGTACCAACCAGAAAAGGATACTGGTATGATGAAGAGAAAATGGAATATCTGTCAGAGTTACTAAAAAATGGATGGAAAGTGGTCATGTGCAACAGGATAGGAGAAGACATTGAATACATAGTGGAGAAGGAAGAGCCATGAACAATCAGAAAGCGTTGGATGACAAAATTAGCTATGGGGTATTTTGGAAACGAAGTGGCAATGAAGAATGGACTCTATTTGCAGGGTGGCTGCCGTTCAGCAACGCCCGGAACATATACACTGGACTGGCCTTAAACCCCAGTTGCAAGGGAAGGAGAAT
>OJUL01000391.1_pt1 | contig 16914 bp, 16 predicted proteins | sample 1601491 | NCBI WGS metagenome assembly OJUL01 (sample SAMN04436862, study PRJEB24849) | human gut metagenome | biome: human gut; feature: NICU; material: stool | host: Homo sapiens | place: USA: Saint Louis, MO | collected 2011-11-09 | reverse complement strand
GGGATCACCATCGGAACCATGCAGATCAAAGATTTTCTCGGTCTGCAGATGCCTCACGTACCGGAACATTATCTGCAAAAAGTAGGCGCGCTGTTTATGGCACTGCCTACGGCCAACCTGGGCGACGCTGCCATCGGGATTGTGACGCTGGGTACGCTGATCGTCTGGCCTCGTTTAGGGATTCGTCTGCCGGGTCACCTTCCCGCGCTGCTGCTGGGTTGCGCAGTAATGGCAATCGTCAATATGTTCGGTGGTCATGTCGCGACGATCGGCTCGCAGTTCCACTATGTGCTGGCGGACGGTTCTCAGGGTAGCGGCATTCCGCAACTGTTACCGCAACTGGTACTGCCGTGGGACATGCCTGGCTCCAGCTTTACCTTAAGCTGGGATTCCCTGCGCGCCTTGCTTCCCGCCGCATTCTCTATGGCAATGCTGGGGGCCATTGAATCTCTGCTCTGTGCCGTCGTGCTCGACGGCATGACCGGCACCAAACATAAAGCCAACAGCGAACTGGTCGGTCAGGGGTTAGGCAATCTCATCGCCCCGTTTTTTGGCGGTATTACCGCAACGGCAGCCATCGCCCGTTCAGCGGCGAACGTGCGCGCGGGAGCAACCTCCCCCGTTTCGGCGGTTATCCACTCCGTGCTGGTGATCCTCGCTCTGCTGATCCTTGCCCCGCTGCTCTCCTGGCTGCCGCTTTCCGCTATGGCCGCGCTGCTGCTGATGGTGGCCTGGAACATGAGTGAGGCGCATAAGGTGGTCAACCTGCTGCGTCGTGCACCAAAAGACGACATCATCGTAATGTTGATCTGTATGTCGCTGACGGTGCTGTTCGATATGGTTATCGCCATCAGCGTCGGGATCGTGCTGGCTTCCCTGCTGTTTATGCGCCGCATTGCACAGATGACGCGCCTTTCGCCGGTCAACGTAGAGGTGCCTGATGATGTGCTGGTGCTGCGCGTAATTGGTCCGCTGTTCTTCGCCGCGGCGGAAGGCCTGTTCAGCGAACTGGAAACTCGTATCGCGGGCAAACGGATTGTGGTATTGAAATGGGATGCCGTACCGGTGCTGGATGCCGGGGGCCTGGACGCCTTCCAGCGCTTCGTACAACGTCTGCCGGAAGGCTGCGAGCTGCGGGTGAGTAACCTGGAATTCCAGCCGCTGCGCACCATGGCGCGCGCGGGCGTACAGCCGATCCCTGGCCGACTCTCTTTCTACCCTAACCGGGAAGCGGCGTTAGCGGATCTGTGATTCACCTGATGCGGAGAAACGTTTCTGCATCATTATCCCGATGGCCTGCTGGAGCCATGCAAGCACAGCAGGCGACATCCATGTTCCTTTCATCAGCTGCGGCTCCTGCTGCATGGCCGCGCGAAACTTTTGCTGGGTTTCCGGGTTTGTTCCCGCATACGACTGGAATAACGCCAGCCAGTTTTCAGCCAGCTTTTGCGCCTCCTCACAGGCAGGATCGATATTTTTCCGCTGCGCCTGATGCAGTTTCGCCACCAGCGGCGGCCACTCCATCATGCGGTCAAAATAGTGTGCCCTGGTAAAGGCCATCTCTTCGGCGGTGAGATACTTCTCCCATATGTTGAGCTTAGATTCAGCAAACGCCCGGGTAATGTAATCCGTCATCTCCGGCGTGATGCCAGTCTGCGCCTGCATTTGCGGCTCAACGCTGTGCATTTCGTTCAGCCGGGTAAGAAACTCCGGCTTGCCCGCCGTGTCCTGCTCCAGGCGTTCCATCCAGCGCGTCGCCAGCTCCATGGCTCGCGCATCCGTAACGGGGATATGTTGCTCCAGAAGTATGTTGGCCTCTGTAACCAGCCCTGACCAGATAGCCGCCAGTGCCTCCTTCTGCACCGCAAACGGCAGCTGCTGTAACTCTTCTTTGCTAAACCAACGATCGTACATATTCATTAACTCCAGCGTCTGTAGCCAGGATTCCAGATCCGGCGTCGCATCGTCGCGAAGCCCGGTGCGCAGTTCCACCAGCCGGTCGCGCAGCGTATGTATGCTGCAAAGCTGTTTATCCAACAGCGTGATTTGCGCATCGAGTAACTCGGTTAACGACAGCGACGCCTGTTCCAGAAAATCCCTGATTTCAGCAAGTTCCAGCCCCGCTTTTGCCAGCGTCTGGATCATGTGCAGACGCTGGACATCTGCCAGGTTGTAAAGCCGGTAACCTGCCGCACTTCTGGCAGAAGGCAGCAACACCCCTGTTTGCTCATAGTGATGCAATGTCCGCACGGTGATCCCGGCCCGTTTCGCAAGCTCACCCACCTGAATCAACATAATTGCTCCTTTTTACTTTGCCAGTGCACACACTCTGGAGCCTTACGTTACGTGAGGGTCAATACTACATGCAAAAAAAAACGACTCCCTTGGGAGTCGTTCGGTGTTCTTTATCAGGTACTAGCTGTGCTTATGCTGATCCCTGCGACAACGTTTATCATAATGGCGCACCCACCAGTATTTATCGCAGACTTCCTCATGTCCGCTCACGCGCGCCCCGGCAAGCCACAATACTGCACCGAGGAAAATGCTCAGTACCGCGCCATGCGCGAAGTATTGCGGGAGATCAAGCTGCGGCAATTGGTTTAAAATTGAATAACCCACGCCGACAACCATCACGAACAGCCCCAACCCCATCAGCACGTTACCGAGTAACGAAGCGTTTTTGCGTTTCATGTGTCACCTCCGGAACTTTGGGTTGTCAGGGGAAAAGCCCCTAATCCTTGTGTGTAAAGTATAGACAACGCCCCTTTTATGAGTTGCGTGAATGATCACATTTACGGATAACTCCCAAACAAAAGTTTACAAATAAGGCGTTGAACAGCTTGAAATTCTAATTGTTCAGATGAGTAATTATTCGACTTTCACCGTGACGATTGCAGAATTTTGTCAAGCGGCGCGCCAGACAGTAAACTACGCGCCAGATCTGGAACCCATTAGGAATTGAATCGTGACGATTAAACTGATTGTCGGCCTCGCCAACCCGGGCGCAGAATATGCGGCCACTCGCCACAATGCCGGGGCATGGTATGTTGATCTGCTGGCCGAGCGGTTGCGTGCTCCCCTGCGCGAAGAACCTAAATTCTTCGGCTATACCTCACGTATCAACCTTGCTGGCGCAGATGTACGCCTGCTGGTACCCACCACCTTTATGAACCTGAGCGGTAAAGCCGTGGCGGCAATGGCAACGTTTTATCGCATCAATCCGGATGAAATTCTGGTGGCTCACGATGAACTGGACCTCCCACCCGGCGTGGCAAAATTCAAACTGGGCGGCGGGCACGGGGGCCATAACGGTCTGAAAGATATTATCAGTAAGCTGGGCAATAACCCGAATTTCCACCGTTTGCGCGTAGGAATCGGCCATCCGGGCGATAAAAACAAAGTTGTTGGTTTTGTGTTAGGTAAGCCCCCGGTTTCTGAGCAGAAACTGATTGACGAGGCGGTAGACGAAGCGGTGCGCTGCACTGAAATCTGGCTGAAGGATGGCTTAACCAAAGCGACAAACCGCCTGCACGCTTTCAAAGCGCAATAATCCGCCCGATACGGCTTTTTTACCGCGCGTGATGCGGGTTACGTGTATAATAGGCAGAGTAATTTACTTTTCATCAATCGGTTATCGTTAACGGATTGATTATCAAGATATTAAGGTGATTTAGAAATGGGATTCAAATGCGGTATCGTCGGTCTGCCAAACGTGGGCAAATCCACCCTGTTTAACGCGCTTACCAAAGCGGGTATCGAAGCGGCGAACTTCCCGTTCTGTACCATCGAACCGAACACCGGGGTTGTGCCAATGCCCGACCCGCGTCTGGACCAGCTCGCGGAGATCGTGAAGCCACAGCGCATTCTGCCGACCACCATGGAGTTCGTTGACATCGCGGGCCTGGTAAAAGGCGCCTCCAAAGGTGAAGGTCTGGGTAACCAGTTCCTGACCAACATTCGTGAAACCGAAGCGATCGGCCACGTTGTGCGCTGCTTCGAGAACGACAACATCATCCACGTCAACAACAAAGTGGATCCGGCTGACGACATCGACGTCATCAACACCGAGCTGGCGCTCTCTGACCTCGACACCTGCGAACGCGCGATTCACCGCGTGCAGAAGAAAGCCAAAGGCGGCGATAAAGACGCGAAAGCGGAACTGGCTGCGCTGGAAAAATGTCTGCCACAGCTGGAAAACGCGGGCATGTTGCGCGCGCTGAAAAACCTGACGGAAGAAGACAAGGCGGCGATCAAATACCTGAGCTTCCTGACCCTGAAGCCAACCATGTATATCGCCAACGTCAACGAAGACGGTTTTGAGAACAACCCGTACCTGGACAAAGTGCGTGAGATCGCCGCGGCGGAAGGTTCTGTCGTTGTGGCGGTATGCGCTGCCGTTGAATCTGACATCGCCGAGCTGGACGACGCTGACCGTGAAGAGTTCATGGCCGAGCTGGGTCTGGAAGAGCCGGGCCTGAACCGCGTAATTCGCGCAGGCTATGAGCTGCTGAACCTGCAGACCTACTTCACCGCTGGCGTGAAAGAAGTGCGTGCGTGGACGATTCCTGTTGGTGCAACTGCGCCTCAGGCGGCCGGTAAGATCCACACCGACTTCGAGAAAGGCTTTATTCGTGCGCAGACTATCGCGTTTGAAGACTTCATCACCTACAAGGGTGAGCAAGGCGCGAAAGAAGCAGGCAAGATGCGTGCGGAAGGGAAAGATTACATTGTTAAAGATGGCGATGTGATGAACTTCCTGTTTAACGTTTAATTTGTTTGATCGAAAAAAATCCACGCCCTGGCGTGGATTTTTTTATTGTGGGGTTAAAACACATTTTCTAATAGTTCTGTTTTCATGCTGGGTTCAAAGGGAATGATTTCAACAGTCGCTAGCTTTAACGCCTGAAAAGGATCCTCGCGCAAGCGCTCTTCAAGAGAGGCAAGACTTTCACACTTAGCGAGAATGACCCCACCGTTTCTTGGGATCCGTCTACCGGATGCCAGGAAAATCCCCTTTGAATACCCCTTTTTAGCCACTCAACATGAGCATGTATCGCTGCGTCAATCTCTTCGAGTGGTTTGATATAGGTTAAAATGACAATGTAAACCGTGCTCATCCTTTGCCTCTTAGCTCTGTTTTAAACCGCTTGTTGGAACTGCTTATGCAGCCCTCTTTTGCCACCGGTTATTGTTATCATTTTTTGGTGCTTTTGATGTTAATACGCAGGGCCCGATATAGACAGCGCGTTACGCTTCATATCCCAGGAATAAAACCAATCATGCCAGCCGTTTTGCTTTTCCGCATAGCTACAGACCACAACCACTTGCTTTGACAGGTTGAAAGTTAAGTAATAGAAAGCTGCGCCTTCAGGAGGTGCTGACCAAAATAGTTTTTCACCCTGCGCATTGAAGATGGTCAAAACGGTTGGTAGTGGCTTTGAGTCGCTTAACGCAAAGACTAACTGGCGTGTCGAGTCGACCATTGCATAGTCTATAAATGGCATACTAATCAGTATGTTACTTTCGCCACATATCCATTGAAGCCGGTCATTTTCTTTAATACAAATGAGATTTTCAATCATTAGTAAATCTCTACTTTTAAAGTTTGAACTGTTTCAAATCACCGTCAAAAAGCCCCACAAGATATACCCGGTATCGGGCTGGCTGCACTTCTTTATACGTTAATACAGTGGAAAACTCTTTTAAACACTTTGAACATGAGTTTTTCGAAACATCTAATTGGCTTTCATCATAGCTATATTTCTTATTTTCACTAACAAGCTTTACACCTCTCATTTTCTTAACCAAAAAGCATTTTACCTCTTCAGAGAGCGTGTCAAACTCATATGAGTTTACGACAGAGTAGACTATTACGCCCTCGCATTCAGGGCATGCTATTTTTGCGCCGTAATCTATAAAGTCATTATCAATACCATCCAGCACTAATATCTTCTTCTTCAGTCGATTAGTTAATTTCATTTTTATTGAGCCTTTAAGTTATTAATAGAAAAAGTAAGGCAAGAAGAAAATGAGGGATTTTATTAATTAATAACATTATTTATGTCAAACATTCCATTTGATATAAAAACCACAATCGAAGCTTTTTTTCATTAGACTGTACAACAATACTTCCCCATTCATGCGCCCATTGAAATCCATATGGGGGATTGGTAATTTTAAGCTTAGGCTTTGAGGTTATTTCACTCTCAACCCATGATGTCAAACGCTGCTGCTCATCCGATAAATTACTTTGACTTGCCCTTTTACCCCAATCATTTAGCGTTTTATAAAAACTTCCATCCTTACTAGTAAGGAATAATGATGGGGTAAAAGAAAATGCTGAAGGCCTTAGTTCCAAAATGAAAATTTGACCTTTCCATTTAACATTATCGATAGCGAAATAAAAAGAACCTATTTTAGTCAATGGCGAGAAGAACTTGTAAAATGCGGAATGTTTAAAAGTATCAACATCTTTTAATTCGATTGGGTAGTTGTTAATTGCTACAAATCCAGTATGAACATCAAGTTCCATTTCTAACATATCTAAACAACCTTGCCTGGAAGTGACTACGTTATATTCCAAACTATATATATCCCATGATTAAATGACTTTGTTTCATATGAGACTGAAACCCGCCCCCACTCAAAGTTCCACCTAATGATGTCTGTTTCCGTGGTATCAGGCGTGTCCAGGTTTAGTGATTCTTTCAGCCAATCAGACAAACTTTTCACTGATTCATTTAGCATGCGAATATTAGTTCGAGCGTTCCAATCATTTAATGCGTTATAGTATTGACTGTTTTTATCAACAAGATGAAGCATAAAAGGAAAACCATAGCACACTGTGCGTATAGTAACTTGAAATTCTTTGTCGAAAAACGCTACTGAGTCAACAAGGTAGTGATTAGGCATGGTTTTCTTTATAGCTTTGTACTTAACTAATTCGTAGTATAAATCACATTTACAAAAGCCTTCTTTAGTATCAATTTCCAAAGGCAAACCATCAAAATTTAGTTCACCTGTAATCGGTTTAAATTTTAATTCAATCATGTTGCCCTGTTCTACTTTTGAATGCCTAACACGAGATTGTAACTAAATCAACTACAATATGATGGCATCCATATAAAGAAGCATTTCCGCGTACAGATTACACGTGTTATATGCAAGGCTCACACTGCATTTTCCACTACGCAACTAAAATACACCTGCATCAATTATTGCATTACGCCACACCGTTATAACCATTTCAATCTAATCTACATGACAATAAATCCTTATTGCCAATGGTGTAATAAATCAATCCACATTTCTTTTTCTCCAGAGATAACTTTAATGTTATCCCTATTTTCTTTTACATACTGCATGTACGTTTCATAAATGGCTCTTATAGTCACGGTTTTTTCAGAGCGAGAACCTTCAATCAGAGTCATTAGTTTTTCTAAATAAATTAATGAATCCACTCTTTCGTTGAAAAAAACCTTGAGGTAATCGAGCACTTCATTATATGAATCGTAATTCATTATTCCTCCGGAAGAATATCAATTTTATCGAAAATAATTGTCCGTTTTTCTGCATGCATTTGTTCTACGCCCCCCTTTCCGTATTGCGGATAGGCATGCGTAAATTGTTCTAATGGTGCACCAATTTCATCTCCAAACATTCTTGGATGCCTCACTTGTGGAGTACCATTTTCGTAAAGTTGCAATGTATCAAACGTTCCTCTAATCCTTGCATCACTCCAAGAGACATCCGCTGGTAACGTCGGATCAACTTTATCGGGACCTTTTATCTGAAACGCATCACGAGCCGCTTTACCCGTTTCAAATTTTTCGAATCCAAAATACGTTACGGGCGCTTTTTTTGTTTCGAGAAGACCAGGAGCCCATTTATCTAAACTGCCATCGTCATTCAAGTATCGAACATAACGATAAGCAGTTGAAGGCATTGTAGCGCTTGGTCCCGCTGGACCGACATAGAAATCAGGTTTTGTTTTACCGCTACACTCACGGCTCAACCCCCACGGATCCACCCACCCCAGCGCATTCGGCGCATACTGGTAAAGGTTTATCCCCCCCGCCAGCCCTATCGGGTCCTGCTGCGTAAATCGTCCGCAGTCCGGGTCATAATACCGGAACAGATTGTAGTGCAGCCCTGTCTCACGATCCAGATATTGACCCTGCATGCGCAGGTTCTGAGAATATCCTGATACCTGCGTTTCGCTTTCCCGAAGCAGCTTGCCCCAGGCGCTGTTCACTCCTTCCCAGCGCACCTGCCCTTCGATATCCGTCATCCGCTCCGGCGTGCCGTTGGGCTGACAGTGGAACCAGAAGATTTCCGGGGCATCCACGCCGTCGATACGCGCCAGCGGATCGTAGCTGTCCTGATCGCTGTAGACGTAGGTCAGCGGCACATCCCCGTGCACTTCCTGCAGCAGGCGGAACCCCTCCCAGACAAAACGGGTAGTGACCGGCTTGCCGGTTGGCTGCCCGCCCAGCATCTGGCGACGCGTTTTGCTGATCCGCCGTCCGAGCGGATCGTAGCGGAAGTTGACCTGCGTCTGCGGTTTGTTGCGATCCCGCGGCTGGCTGATGACCTCCGTCAGGCGGTGCTCGCCGTCGTAGCGGTAGTGCCACCGGGTCTGGCCGTTATCCTTCTCCACGGTGCGGCCGTGAATGTCATAACGCCAGCGAATGCCGTTCAGCTGCGTCAGGCGGTTATGCGTGACCTTCTCAGCAGAGTCTTCCAGCGGGTTACCGGCGGCATCCCAGCGCCACTGCTCCTGTCCGGGCAGCGAGCCGTCCTGAACCAGCAGGCGCCCGGCGCTGTCATACTGCCAGCGGTACCAGCTGAACGGATTATCGTCCCGCTCTTCCCGCACCAGGTTATTGCGGTAATCGTAATCCCAGCGGCGAGACCAGCGGCGCGGCGACGGGCGTTGGGCATTGCCAGTGAAGACATCCCGGCGATGCAGTCGACCGAGACGGTCGTACTCGCTGCGGGTGGTCAGCAGCCCCTGAGTGCGGCTGGTCTCCCGGTGGAGTTCGTCGCGGGTGAAATCAGAGACCGACAGCTTATCGAGGGCAATGCCGAGCAGATGCCCGCTGCCGTAGTAGAACTGTTTCAGCTCGCGGCCATCGGGCAGCGTGAGGGAGGTGCGGTTGCCCAGCGCGTCATACTCCCACGCCAGCTCGCCGTGTTCGCCCGCCTCGCGCGTCACGCGACCGAGCGCGTCATAGTCAAAGGCAAGCTCCTGCTCGGCCTCGGTGGTCCACGCGTCGGCTGAAAGCTCAGGATGCAGCCCGATCCGGCTTAATAGCCCGGACGGTGTGTAATGATAGCGAGTCTGCCCTTCCGGCGTGGTGCGGGCGACCAGCTGGCCGCTTGCGCTCCAGGCGAAGGCGTGGGTGATTGCCTCCGGGTGACCGGCGGCAAACGTGCGCGCTATCGTACGCCCGCAGGCGTCGTAGCGATACTGCGAGGCCACGCCATCAAGCCCTGTCTCTTCCAGAAGCAGCGAGTCCGCGCCCCAGCGGAACCGGTACGCTTCGCCGTTTTCGTTTTCCAGGGCAACCAGACGCCCGCGGCTGTCCCAGCGGCGGCGCACCTCTTCCCCCTGAGTATTGCGGGTGGCGGTTAAGCGCCCTGCGTCATCGTATCTGAACTCGCTTTCTTTTCCGTCAGCGCCCGCATGCTTCACCGGCAGGCCGCGCTCGTTCCATGCAAGTGACTCCGTCCAGCCTTCCGGACGATCGAGCTGTACCGGACGTCCTGCCGCGTCGTAGCGATAGCGCGTCTCTTCGCCGTCGGCGCCAGTCTCGGCCACCAGCCAGCCGAGCGGATGATAACGGTAGCGGGTAATGCGCCCGGAACAGTCCGTCGCACGTACCATCTGCCCGGCGTCGTTATACTCCTGATAGCGGCTGTTTCCGGCGGCATCGACCTCCTCAACCACCTGACCAAACTCATCCCGGTGCAGGAGCGTGGTCTGCCCCATCGGGTCGACCACGCGCTTCAGGCCGTGATGTTCGTCGTACCAGAAACGGGTCGCGCTGCCGTCGGCTTCGATAATTGCCGCCGGAAGCGCGCGGTGCTCCAGCCAGGTGGTGGTACGGGTATTGCCGTCGGCGTCGATCTCCTGCACCCGGTTGCCCATTTCGTCGTAGACAAAGGTAACGGCATTGCCGAGGGGATCGACGCGACGGGTCAGAAGTTCGTTGTCATCCCACTCGTAGCGCCAGTTTTCACCGCGCTCGTCAACGTAACGGACAATCAGATTTTGCGCGTTCCAGTAGTGCTTACGCGTCTGGCCGTCGTAGTGCTCGACGGTCGTCAGCCCGGCGGCTAAATCATAGCTAAAGCGGCACCCGTCGCCGGTGCTGGTGCGGTTTTCCACCACGCGCCAGTGGTCGAATTTTTGCCAGCGGTATTCACTTTCCAGCCCACCTGGCAGGCGGTGCCAGACCATCAGGCCGCGGTCGTTATAGCGGTATTCACGCGTTACCACGCCGGAGGCATCTGTCGCGCTCGCCAGTTGGCCGCCCGCATCGTAGCGCCACTGCATCAGCGGCCAGGAACGGTTGCCATCGAAATGGCTCGCCGACGTCACGCGCTGCGGGAAACGTTCATCTTCATAGCGCAAAGTAACATCTATTGCCCGTGGCTCGTCGTGAAGACCAACCAGCCTGCCGTGCTCATCCCACGTCGTCAGCAGCGCGTTGCCGTATTCGTCGCTGAGAGATGCCAGACGCAGAACAGCAGGGTTTGCCCGGGTTGGTTTGTACAGACGCCACACCGCACCGTCGTCATCAGCTATCGCCACGTCGCCATTTTCATTACGGCGGATAATGATGCCTTCGCTGATGCTGTAAAACGCGCGGTCGACAGGCGGCAGCTCGAAGCTCAGCTCACGCCCGGTTTCGTCGAACCAGGTGGCGTTGTTTTCTTCCAGCGTCAGATAGCTGTCAAAGGGGGTTGCCCAGCCCAGCCCGAACAGCCCTTCGCGGGTGGTCAGGCTGTTATAGCTGCGCTGCCAGCGAAGCGGGAAGCGCCCCGGCAGCGAGAAATCGAGTTCATCGTCGTCATTCAGTACCTTTACGCCGGTGGCGGCGTGAACCGGATGCGAGGAGCCAAACACGGCATTCACGGCCATATCGGCCAGCATCCCGCCGCCGGCCGCCGCCAGCGCGCAGGGCATGTTTTTCAGAATCTTGCCCGGACGTCCGCGCAGCAGGGAGAGCGCAATCATCCCCAGCGCCAGTCCCGGCGTTTTACCGCTTTTGATATCGCGAACCGTAAGCGTGTCGCCGCCAATGATCACGTTCGGGGAGACATCGTCGGAAATGGTGCCTTCGCAGGTGGTGCGATCTTTCGCGCGCACCGCAGGCTGTCCGTTGATAAAGACGCTTTTGGAGCCTTCCGCCAGATACTGCGGCCCGGAGTGTTTTTCGCACGCCACCTTGTCTTCTTCCAGTGGCGAGGTCCCCGCCGCGGCAGAGGCCACGCTCGGCTGCCACATTTCGCTGCCAAATTGTCCGGCGGCGGAAAGCAGCATCCCTGCGTAATCGGCAAAACTGCCCGGAGACTGCGGTTCAGGGGAAGGGGTATCCGCAGGCGTCAGCGTTCCGGCCGCGCGCGCGGCGGGGATCGCATTCGTCAGAACGTTATTCGAACCGGTGGTAATTTTGCCCGCAGGCGACGGAGGGAAAAGCGCATTGCCCAACCCTTCCGCGGCATTGCTGATATCGTCAGTGATCCCTGCCACGTTCGCCAGCACGCCGCCGATAATCCCGCTTAACAGACAGCTGGATCCAATTGCCGCCACGCCTGCTGCCGCGGCCCCCGCCCCCAGCAGTGGCGCCGCTACGGTTGCAGCAGCGCCAACCGCCGCACCGATCACCGCATAGGCGGCACCTTCCGCCACAATGCTGGTGATGTCAGCAAAAATGCTGGAGTGAATAATCTCGTCGCCCTTACGGGCCGCGTTGTTATCGCTCATGCCTTACACATTCCGGTTGTCGTTTAGCGTCAGACTTTGCTTAAGCGCGCTCCAGCGCCCCTCGTCCTCTTCGGTGAACGCTCTGAGTGCCGAGAGGGTAAAAATCATCAATACCGGTTTGCCCGGCGTCTGTACGGCCAGCTGTTTTTGCCACAGGCGTTGCCCGTTACTGTCGAAGGTGGTCTCAACTTCCAGCCCATTAATTTTTCCGTCAGGGCCGGCTTTTACATTCCGGAATTCGCTCTGAGCAATTTCGCCCATCTGAGGACGCAGCACATCCCACTGGCGGTGAAACTCTTGTTCGTAGTCACTGCCGTCCGGAATGACGCCGCGGCTGACCACCACGGATAATCCGCTTTCGTCATCGCGAATAATATTCATACTGTTATCCTGCCAGGCAGCAGGATAAAGGGAAAACGAACCTTCCTGGAGGGTGTATTTCATAAGTGAACTCGGGATGGTTAATATTGTGAGAAACAAGAAGGCCAATCCATGCTGGCCCTTTGGGCTGGCTGTTTTATTATTTACGCCATTGACCTGACTGTTCGACTAAAACCTGGCTGCCTTTGCTGACAACCAGTTTCGCGGGTGCATACGTCACGGTATAAACGATTTCGCCATTCTTGTACGTTGAGCCGATTATTTTACCTGCGGAGTCGCGCAACGTTTTTCCCCTTAAGGAGATCGTGCTGTTATCGCTTTTGCGCACGCCGAGATAAACCATCTGGGCACATTCGCTCTCGAAATGGCCGCACTTGTTTATCAAAGAAATAGCGAATTTTTCGGTTTCCAGTTTTCTGGATTCAGCGTGATGATCCGAATCGGCTTTATGTAATGTATAACGCAGCGGAGCATAATCATTGCCATGTTGAGGAGGCGTTACTAAACGCCATTCCATTTCATTCCCCTTTACTTCCAGAGCAGCCCGCCCACCTACACCGCCAAACGATGAATTGATCTCAACAGTGGCACGATTGCCAGCAATCGTACCGCTAAGATTACGCTCATCATCCTCGGGGCAATCAATGCGGTTTCCTTTCCGGGAGATATAGCAATAAGAGCCGGTGATACGGTTGCCTGACCGAGCTAACTGCAGGGTTAACGTCGAGTCGCTCTCGAACTCGCCTGCCCATACCCCGTCAAAGGCGAGTCCTGATTGGCTGTTCGATGCAAACTGCAGCGTATTGAATCTGGCAGCCCATTGCTGAATATCGGCATGAATAACCGGTCTATTATCTGAAGACTGGTAATGAATAACGTCCGACTCCGGAACCACCCAGGCCGCAAAGATTTTGCCGTCAGGATTGATGACCAGCGCTGACGCATTCTCCAGGTAGAGATCCTTTAGCCAGCCTTCAACAAACAATCCGCCACCTGTGGTGGTATGCGGTTCACCAAAGACATCAAAGTTATCAATAAAGGTTTGGTAATGCTTTCCTAGCGTCTTCCTGAGACTGTCTTTCACTTCGCTGTCGTTAACGATGCTGCTCACCGTATCAAGCTTATTGTATTGCGATAATTCAAGCGCCGATGACGTTTCAACGACGCCTGTCAATAAAGCGGTGAACAATGCGACTGCCAAATATTTTTTGGTCATAAATCACTCTGAAGTACCATTTTCGTAATTCATGGTTATTTTCACAACCTGACTGTCTATAACCTTAAAAGAGAGCAATTTCTTACCCAATTCATAGGAAATCCACTTCTCCCCGGAATCATTTTCGAACTGACCATCGCCGTACGCATTGTTCAGCTCTCTGATTGTTGAACCCACATGAACGCCACGCGGCGTTAAAATATCTGAGGCAGTCAGCGTAATCTGGGACACGATATAATCGTCAACGCTTCTTTCTGCTTTATCCCACCAGAGATTGGAACTGAATATTTCTAACCCAGCCTTTTGATGCTGGTAGAATTTATAGTTTGTTCCGTCAAAAGGAACTTCACCGACAAAATGGCCTTCCAACGGCACGTCAATTTTACGGGCAATATCAGGAGTCCATCTGTCGCCCAATGCGACAGGCTGGTCTTTAATCTGCACAGAAAAATCCCGTTTTGTCAGAACGGAAGGCATCACCTGAGCCAAAACCACATTGCTGCTCAGACAGGTAAACATCAGGGCAGAAAAAAGAAATACCGGAGTGTTTTTTTTCACGTTAATTGTCATTCAATGAATATTTATTGCGCTTCTCACCACTGGAAACCCCGTCAGGACATGGGAACTGTGTTTCTTATTCGGCGCTTATGACGACAGAATCCAGACAGTCAGGTTTTTTCACGGTGAAACTGAAGCTCACCTTTTGTCCATTAGTGTCTTTTGGCGCGGTATAACTGGTCACTTCATTCTCAGAGCGGCCTTGCGGATAGTCAGTGAGCACCAGTTGCGGAAAGTGCATTTTAACGGTATCAAGCGTTATGCATTGACCTGACGGTGAAAAATTCAGTAAAGGCGCCATGTCGCCGTTATCTTTGCTTAAACGTAAACCAATTTCGGTAATGCTCGCTCCATCATCCAGTTTGAAATCGTCAGCATTGTAGAAATTGATATATTCATTTTGTCTGGTGATCTTAAATGACAACGGCGCATTGCTTAGGCTTGTAACGGATAATGATCTGAGTGATGCGCTCATCCCGGAAATGAACTTCCAAAGATCCTGTTTCTGAGCGCCTCCTTCAGCCATTCCCGTAGTTAATAATGCGATAAGCACCGCACCGGCCTTACTCATCTTTTGGCGTAAATTTCGCCTGCACAGCCGCATCAATATCCCCTTTATGCCCCGATCCCGGTGCCGTAGTGCCCGGCTTGGTTCCCGAGGTATTCAGGTGCAGCTTACCGCCCGTGGTGATATAACCATCCCCTTCCACGAAGAAGTTAAACTCTTTACCGATCAGGTTAATCTTGCCGTTAGCATTCAGCTCAATGGCGCTTTCCCCTGAGACCAGCCGCAGCTTCGTCCCGGAAGCAATGACGTACTGCTCCACCGCCGCATCCAGCTTGCCTTTGCCGGTCAGGATCTCAGTCCCACCTTTGACGGCCTGCGTCTGGTTAGCTTCCACACGATGCAGTTCATTTTTCTTAACGTAATGGCTGCGCTCGCCACCGACGCTGTGCGTTTCATCGTTTTTAACGCTGGTGTCCATGTTGCGCTCGGCCTGGATCCACACCTGCTCTGCACCTGCTTTATCCTCAAAGCGCAGGGCGTTGGCATTGTCCACGGAGCCGTCCTTCGTGCGGCTCATAAAGCCCATCTGCGTCGCCGCCGCCGGCAGCGCCCACGGCGGCATGCTCGCGTCGTTGTACACGCGCCCGGTAATAATCGGACGGTCCGGGTCGCCGTTGATAAAGTCCACCACCACCTCGTCGCCGACGCGCGGGATTTGCACCCCGCCGTAGCCCTGGCCCGCCCACGCGCTCGACACGCGCACCCAGCAGGAGCTGGTGTCATCCCCCTTCGCCAGACGGTCCCAGTGGAACTTCACCTTCACGCGACCGTATTTGTCGGTCCAGATACTCTCGCCGTTCGGGCCCACCACCTTCGCCGTCTGCGGGCCGTAGGTGCGCGGCCACGCCGTGCTCTGCGCCGGGCGATAAGAGACCGACGCCGGGATGACCGTGAAATCGGTCCTGTGAACAGTTTCACCTTCGCCGCTGGCGTAACGGTTCTCTTCGAAGTGGTAGCCCGCCGCCGTCACCAGATACTCGCCGTTATCGCTGAAGAACGGCGCGTTGGTCAGGGTGAAGGTGTGGCCCGGCGCAATCCCCGCCGCCGTGGCGGGGGCCTGAATCTGCTGGTGCTCAACCTGCCAGCGCTCCTGGCGAATGCGGGCGTAAAACTCCGCATGCCCGGTCTCCACAAAGCGTCCCGGCCAGTCGTAGACGTCAATGCTGCCCGGCTTCGGCGACGCCGGGTTCTGCTGGGCCTGGAACAGCCACGCGTTCGGCTTGCGGAAGTCATAGTCGTCGAGGCTGTAAATCCCCGGCGTCACGCTGTCCTCCAGCGCCCACTGGCTGATGCCCTCTTCATCCGTACTGCCGCCGGACGGCGTCTGGTGGTAAGGAATGACCGCATAGCCGCTGAACGGCTGATGCTGGGTGGCGGCGTCGGTGAGCACCAGGGTGTGCTTGTCGGCCTCGTGGCTGAAGTGATAGGCAATCCCTTCCAGCTCCATCAGGCGGCTGATGAAGTCCAGGCTCGACTCCTGATACTGCACGCAGTAGTCCCACACCCGGTAGCTGCCGGTAAGTTTATCCTCCACGTTGACCTGATGTTCAGCCAGCAGGGTTTTCACAATCTGCGGCACCGTCTGGCCCTGGAAAATACGCAGGTTACGGTCGCGCTTCATCGGCCACAGGTCCGGCTCCACCGTCAGCTGGTACACCGCATAGCGAGTGCCCGTCAGCTCAACGGCGCTCACCGCCACGCGGGTAATTTTTCCGTTAACATAGCGGGACGTCAGCAGGTTCTGCGTCGGAATGGTCACCGTGACCGGCTGGCCCAGCAGTTTGCTGCGGTCAATGCGCGCGTCCGTGCCGAGCACGGTCAGCGTCAGCGCGAACGACTCGGACATCGCCTCGCGCCCCGTCAGTTTCCAGAACAGAAGCCCCTCCACCGGGAGCTGAACGGTAATTCGGTTGAGCATAATTTTTATTCCATCTAGCTTATGCGATTTAGAAAAGAGGTTCGCATCTACGCATCAGCGTCATTTATATATCAAAGTGAATGATTTCTTTTTCTTTTGCCCATTAAGTAAACAAGAGAATATATTTTTAGCAGTTCCGAGATAACGAACAATCCTAAATTTACCCAGACACTTGTAATACCAAACACACTTACCAAAAGTGGGAAAAAAGAAACCGAACATCTGAACGAAATTAGACGGAAAACTTCCATGGTCTCAGATCGGAAGAGCGGTTCAGC
>OJUL01000369.1_pt1 | contig 17714 bp, 9 predicted proteins | sample 1601491 | NCBI WGS metagenome assembly OJUL01 (sample SAMN04436862, study PRJEB24849) | human gut metagenome | biome: human gut; feature: NICU; material: stool | host: Homo sapiens | place: USA: Saint Louis, MO | collected 2011-11-09 | reverse complement strand
AAAGCCTGTCCTCAGCATAGTACCGGGAAGGAGGGAGTGACCATCTCATTAAATATCCTACGTTAAGCCTGTTTTTTGAGCTGGCATGACGGGCAGCTATGAGCGAAGTATAGTCATTCGCCCTATCTCTTTTGTCGCACTTTCAACAAGGGGGTCGCTTGGAAAGCGGAACGAGGTCAGTCTCCGCCCGGACTGCTCAGCTCTTTAAACAGCAAAAGAGAGGCATCTTATGAGAAGGGATTATTCAGTATGTCAGGGCAGACTGCTTTTTCATCCGCAGGTACTGAGGGTAAATGCTCAATTCCGGTACGATTCTTACTCTATAGCCAGACAGAATTCAGCATTGTGCTGAACCCGAATCTTTTTTTACTCTGACAGGCCTGTTCATCAGAACCCTGAAAAAACAATTTTCCCGTTCACATTTTTATTTTCCATGTCCTCATGAGCCCGGCGAAGTGCTTTAGCATTCAGCCTGCCATACTCTGCCAGCAACGGAGGTTTGAGCTTACCGGAATCCAGCATGCATGAGAGTTTGTTAAGAATATCATGCTGTTTAGACATGTCCGCAGTAGCATGCATGGGGCGGGTAAACATTGCCTCCCAGTGAACAGAAACGCTCTTAAATTTGATCAAACGCAGATCCAGTGGTTCAGGGTCGTCGATGAGTCCGATACGGCCTTGTGGGGCAATAATTTCGGCCATATTTTCCCAGGCAGATGGCGTGGTGTACGTTGAGAAAATCCGGGTAATGGGAGGGAGTCCAGCAAGGCTGGCAACCTGTGGCGCAAGCGCACATGAATGATCCAGGACATAATGCGCACCAAACCCGCGAACCGCTCTGACACTCTCCTGCCGGGAGGCAGTCCCGATGATGTTCACCCGACTCAGAGTGCGGGCAAGCTGTATAGCCATACAAGGGACTCCGCCCGCACCGCCAAGCATCAACAGGGTCTGATCAGCATCTCCGTTCACTGACAACTGCAGACGATCAAATAACATTTCCCAGGCTGTCAGACCGGTCAGAGGAACCGACGCTGCAGCTTCAAAACTTAGTGCTGCCGGCTTTATCCCCGTAATGCGTTCGTCAACCAGCTGAAACTCTGCGTTGGCTCCCTGGCGATCGAGCACACCGGCATAGAAAACGTGGTCACCTGGCCTGAACAGCGTCACATCTGGTCCGGTTGCTTCAACAACACCGGAAGCGTCGTATCCCATAACTACCGGATTGCCTGCAGAGGGACTGATGTTTCGCCGGCTTTTCAGGTCCCGTGGGTTAACCGCGACCGCCCTGACTCTGATCAAAAGATCACGCCCCTTGGGCATGGATGGGTGGGGAAGCGACAAATCTTCAATAACGGATGTACTTTCCCCGGGTTGCCAGAAACCAACGGCTTTCATTCTGTCTCCTTAAAAAGGTCAGTCACCAGATAAATAAATGTAAAAGTGTGCGGAACGCGATACCCGCCAGTGCCTCCGGCAGTGCAAATCGAAAAATACGCAGAAAGCGGGCGCTGATGCCCATGAATATACCAATGCCCGGCAAATCAAAACTGTTGATGAGAAATCCGGCTGAGCGGTTAATTTCGTTAACGGTCAGGTTACCGCTATGGATAAGGTCAGTCGGTAATGCTGTCAACCTGTTGATGACTATTTTAATCTGTAGTCATTCAATCCTTGTAACATCAGGATGATCCTGGTGTCAGTGAAAATACGAAATCAACACGTTGGTATCATTACCCACCTGTGAACTGACGTCGGCATTTTGAATCTCACTTCGGCGTGCCCCCTCCGAATGGCGCAAAACATTTCGTGGTATGGCATGATAGCACCCGAAGAGAGTCAATTCAGGGTGGTAAATGTGAAACCAGTAACGCTATACGATGTCGCAGAGTATGCCGGTGTCTCTTATCAGACCGTTTCCCGCGTGGTGAACCAGGCCAGCCACGTCTCTGCGAAAACGCGGGAAAAGGTGGAAGCGGCGATGGCGCAGCTGAACTACATTCCCAACCGCGTGGCACAACAACTGGCGGGCAAACAGTCGTTGCTGATTGGCGTTGCTACCTCCAGTCTGGCCCTGCACGCGCCGTCGCAAATTGTCGCGGCGATTAAATCTCGCGCCGATCAACTGGGTGCCAGCGTGGTGGTGTCGATGGTAGAACGAAGCAGCGTCGAAGCCTGTAAAGCGGCGGTACATAACCTTCTCGCGCAACGCGTCAGTGGTCTGATCATTAACTATCCGCTGGATGACGAGGATGCCATTGCTGTGGAAGCTGCCTGCGCTAATGTTCCGGCCCTATTTCTTGATGTCTCTGACCAGACTCCCATCAACAGTATTATTTTTTCCCATGAAGACGGTACGCGACTGGGCGTGGAGCATCTGATCGCATTGGGTCACCAGCAAATCGCGTTGTTAGCCGGTCCATTAAGTTCTGTCTCGGCGCGTCTGCGTCTGGCGGACTGGCATAAATATCTCACACGCAATCAAATTCATCCGATAGCGGAACGGGAAGGCGACTGGAGTGCCATGTCCGGTTTTCAACAAACTATGCAAATGCTGAATGAGGGCATCGTTCCCACTGCGATGCTGGTTGCCAACGATCAGATGGCGCTGGGCGCAATGCGCGCTATTACCGAGTCCGGGCTGCGCGTTGGTGCGGATATCTCGGTAGTGGGATACGACGATACCGAAGACAGCTCGTGTTATATCCCGCCGTTAACCACCATCAAACAGGATTTTCGCCTGCTGGGGAAAACTAGCGTGGACCGCTTGCTGAAACTCTCTCAGGGCCAGGCGGTGAAGAGCAATCAGCTGTTGCCCGTCTCACTGGTGAAAAGAAAAACCACCCTACCGCCCAATACGCAAACCACCTCTCCCCGCACGTTGGCAGATTCCTTAATGCAGCTGGCACGACAAGTTTCCCGACTTGAAAGCGGGCAGTGAGCGCAACGCAATTAATGTGAGTCAGCTCACTCATTAGGCACCCCAGGCTTTACACTCTATGTGTCCGGCTCGTATGTTATGCGAAAATGTGAGCGGATAACAATTCACACAGGATACAACTATGACAATGATTACGGATTCACTGGCCGTCGTATTACAACGTCGTGACTGGGAAAACCCTGGCGTTACCCAACTTAATCGCCTTGCGGCACATCCCCCTTTCGCCAGCTGGCGTAATAGCGAAGAGGCTCGCACCGATCGCCCTTCCCAAGAGTCGCGCAGCCTGAATGGTGAATGGCGCTTTGCCTGGTTTCCGGCACCAGAAGCGGTACCAGAAAGCTGGCTGGAGCGCGATCTTCCTGACGCCGATACTGTCATCGTCCCCTCAAACTGGCAGATGCACGGTTACGATGCGCCTATCTACACCAACGTGACCTATCCCATTGCGGTCAATCCGCCGTATGTTCCCACGGAGAATCCGACGGGTTGTTACTCGCTCACATTTAATATTGATGAAAGCTGGCTACAGGAAGGCCAGACGCGAATTATTTTTGATGGTGTTAACTCGGCGTTTCATTTGTGGTGCAACGGGCGCTGGGTCGGTTACGGACAGGACAGTCGTTTGCCGTCTGAATTTGACCTGAGCGCATTTTTACACGCCGGAGAAAACCGCCTCGCGGTGATGGTGCTGCGCTGGAGTGACGGCAGTTATCTGGAAGATCAGGATATGTGGCGGATGAGCGGCATTTTCCGTGACGTCTCGTTGCTGCATAAACCGACCACGCAAATCAGCGATTTCCAAGTTACCACTCGCTTTAATGATGATTTCAGCCGCGCGGTACTGGAGGCAGAAGTTCAGATGTACGGCGAGCTGCGCGATGAACTGCGGGTGACGGTTTCTTTGTGGCAGGGTGAAACGCAGGTCGCCAGCGGCACCGCGCCTTTCGGCGGTGAAATTATCGATGAGCGTGGTGGTTATGCCGATCACGTCACCCTACGTCTGAACGTCGAAAACCCGAAACTGTGGAGCGCCGAAATCCCGAATCTCTATCGTGCGGTGGTTGAACTGCACACCGCCGACGGCACGCTGATTGAAGCAGAAGCCTGCGACGTCGGTTTCCGCGAGGTGCGGATTGAAAATGGTCTGCTGCTGCTGAACGGCAAGCCGTTGCTGATTCGCGGCGTTAACCGTCACGAGCATCATCCTCTGCATGGTCAGGTCATGGATGAGCAGACGATGGTGCAGGATATCCTGCTGATGAAGCAGAACAACTTTAACGCCGTGCGCTGTTCGCATTATCCGAACCATCCGCTGTGGTACACGCTGTGCGACCACTACGGCCTGTATGTGGTGGATGAAGCCAACATTGAAACCCACGGCATGGTGCCAATGAATCGTCTGACCGATGATCCGCGCTGGCTACCCGCGATGAGCGAACGCGTAACGCGAATGGTGCAGCGCGATCGTAATCACCCGAGTGTGATCATCTGGTCGCTGGGGAATGAATCAGGCCACGGCGCTAATCACGACGCACTCTATCGCTGGATCAAATCTGTCGATCCTTCCCGCCCGGTACAGTATGAAGGCGGCGGAGCCGACACCTTCGCAACCGATATTATTTGCCCGATGTACGCGCGCGTGGATGAAGACCAGCCCTTCCCGGCTGTGCCGAAATGGTCCATCAAAAAATGGCTTTCGTTGCCTGGAGAGACGCGCCCGCTGATCCTTTGCGAATACGCCCACGCGATGGGTAACAGTCTTGGCGGCTTCGCTAAATACTGGCAGGCGTTTCGTCAGTACCCCCGTTTACAGGGCGGCTTCGTCTGGGACTGGGTGGATCAGTCGCTGATTAAATATGATGAAAATGGCAATCCGTGGTCGGCTTACGGCGGTGATTTTGGCGATACGCCGAATGATCGCCAGTTCTGCATGAACGGTCTGGTCTTTGCCGACCGCACGCCGCATCCGGCGCTGACGGAAGCAAAACACCAACAGCAGTATTTCCAGTTCCGTTTATCCGGGCGAACCATCGAAGTGACCAGCGAATACCTGTTCCGTCATAGCGATAACGAGCTCCTGCACTGGATGGTGGCGCTGGATGGCAAGCCGCTGGCAAGCGGTGAAGTGCCTCTGGATGTCGCTCCACAAGGTAAACAGTTGATTGAACTGCCTGGACTACCGCAGCCGAAGAGCGCCGGACAACTCTGGCTAACGGTTCACGTAGTGCAACCGAACGCGACCACATGGTCAGCAGCCGGACACATCAGCGCCTGGCAGCAGTGGCGTCTGGCGGAAAACCTCAGCGTGACACTCCCCTCCGCGCCCCACGCCATCCCGCAACTGACCACCAGCGAAACAGATTTTTGCATCGAGCTGGATAATAAGCGTTGGCAATTTAACCGCCAGTCAGGCTTTCTTTCACAGATGTGGATTGGCGATAAAAAACAACTGCTGACGCCGCTGCGCGATCAGTTCACCCGCGCACCGCTGGATAACGACATTGGCGTAAGTGAAGCGACCCGCATTGACCCTAACGCCTGGGTCGAACGCTGGAAGGCGGCGGGCCATTACCAGGCCGAAGCAGCGTTGTTGCAGTGCACGGCAGATACGCTTGCCGACGCGGTGCTGATTACCACGGTCCACGCGTGGCAGCATCAGGGGAAAACCTTATTTATCAGCCGGAAAACCTACCGGATTGATGGAAGTGGTCAAATGGCGATTACCGTTGATGTTGAAGTGGCGAGCAATACGCCACATCCGGCGCGGATTGGCCTGACCTGCCAGCTGGCGCAGGTAGCAGAGCGGGTAAACTGGCTCGGATTAGGGCCGCAAGAAAACTATCCCGACCGCCTTACTGCGGCCTGTTTTGACCGCTGGGATCTGCCATTGTCAGACATGTATACCCCGTACGTCTTCCCGAGCGAAAACGGTCTGCGCTGCGGGACGCGCGAATTGAATTATGGCCCACACCAGTGGCGCGGCGACTTCCAGTTCAACATCAGCCGCTACAGCCAACAACAACTGATGGAAACCAGCCATCGCCATCTGCTGCACGCGGAAGAAGGCACATGGCTGAATATCGACGGTTTCCATATGGGGATTGGTGGCGACGACTCCTGGAGCCCGTCAGTATCGGCGGAATTCCAGCTGAGCGCCGGTCGCTACCATTACCAGTTGGTCTGGTGTCAAAAATAATAATAACCGGGCAGGCCATGTCTGCCCGTATTTCGCGTAAGGAAATCCATTATGTACTATTTAAAAAACACAAACTTTTGGATGTTCGGTTTATTCTTTTTCTTTTACTTTTTTATCATGGGAGCCTACTTCCCGTTTTTCCCGATTTGGCTACATGACATCAACCATATCAGCAAAAGTGATACGGGTATTATTTTTGCCGCTATTTCTCTGTTCTCGCTATTATTCCAACCGCTGTTTGGTCTGCTTTCTGACAAACTCGGGCTGCGCAAATACCTGCTGTGGATTATTACCGGCATGTTAGTGATGTTTGCGCCGTTCTTTATTTTTATCTTCGGGCCACTGTTACAATACAACATTTTAGTAGGATCGATTGTTGGTGGTATTTATCTAGGCTTTTGTTTTAACGCCGGTGCGCCAGCAGTAGAGGCATTTATCGAGAAAGTCAGCCGTCGCAGTAATTTCGAATTTGGTCGCGCGCGGATGTTTGGCTGTGTTGGCTGGGCGCTGTGTGCCTCGATTGTCGGCATCATGTTCACCATCAATAATCAGTTTGTTTTCTGGCTGGGTTCTGGCTGTGCATTCATCCTCGCCGTTTTACTCTTTTTCGCCAAAACGGATGCGCCCTCTTCTGCCACGGTTGCCAATGCGGTAGGTGCCAACCATTCGGCATTTAGCCTTAAGCTGGCGCTGGAACTGTTCAGACAGCCAAAACTGTGGTTTTTGTCACTGTATGTTATTGGCGTTTCCTGCACCTACGATGTTTTTGACCAACAGTTTGCTAATTTCTTTACTTCGTTCTTTGCTACCGGTGAACAGGGTACGCGGGTATTTGGCTACGTAACGACAATGGGCGAATTACTTAACGCCTCGATTATGTTTTTTGCGCCACTGATCATTAATCGCATCGGTGGGAAAAACGCCCTGCTGCTGGCTGGCACTATTATGTCAGTACGTATTATTGGCTCATCGTTCGCTACCTCAGCACTGGAAGTGGTTATTCTGAAAACGCTGCATATGTTTGAAGTACCGTTCCTGCTGGTGGGCTGCTTTAAATATATTACCAGCCAGTTTGAAGTGCGTTTTTCAGCGACGATTTATCTGGTCTGTTTCTGCTTCTTTAAGCAACTGGCGATGATTTTTATGTCTATTCTGGCGGGCAATATGTATGAAAGCATCGGTTTCCAGGGCGCTTACCTGGTGCTGGGTCTGGTGGCGCTGGGCTTCACCTTAATTTCCGTGTTCACGCTTAGCGGCCCCGGCCCGCTTTCTCTACTGCGTCGTCAGGTGAATGAAGTCGCTTAAGCAATCAATGTCGGATGCGGCGCGAGCGCCTTATCCGACCAACATATCAGGGCGGAATGATCGCAATGAACATGTCGATGACAGAAAGAATAAAAGCAGGCAAGCTATTTACCGATATGTGCGAAGGCTTACCTGAAAAAAGACTTCGTGGAAAAACGTTAATGTATGAGTTTAATCACTCGCATCCATCAGAATTTGAAAAAAGGGAAAGTCTGATTAAAAAAATGTTTGCCACGGTAGGGGAAAACGCCTGGGTAGAACCCCCCGTCTATTTCTCTTACGGTTCCAACATCCATATAGGCCGCAATTTTTATGCAAATTTCAATTTAACCATTGTCGACGACTACACGGTAACGATCGGTGATGACGTACTGATTGCACCCAACGTTACTCTTTCCGTTACGGGACACCCGGTACACCATGAATTGAGAAAAAACGGAGAGATGTACTCTTTTCCGATAACGATTGGCAATAACGTCTGGATCGGATGTCATGTGGTTATTAATCCAGGCATCACCATCGGGGATAATTCTGTTATTGGCGCGGGTAGTGTCGTCACAAAAGACATTCCACCAAACGTCGTGGCTGCAGGCGTTCCTTGTCGGGTTATTCGCGAAATAAACGACCGGGATAAGCAATATTATTTCAAAGATTTTAAAGTTGAGTCTTCAGTTTAAATAAGCAAAATTGCCTGATGCGCTCCGCTTATCAGGCCTACAATTTCAGTGATCTACGTAGGCCGGATAAGGTGTTCACGCCGCATCCGGCATAAACTACGCTCGCGGTAACCCAGCCGATTACCGTTTGTAATCGATGGCTTCTGGCTGCTCCAGATATACGGTGGTTTGTGCCGGTTTTGTGCTGGCAATCACCTTGCCGCCACGTACCGAATAGCGCACCGGAACCTGACGGCGCAGCGCATCAAACCCATTTTCAGCCGGCAGGATAATCAGGTTGGCGCTGTTTCCGGCGGCAATGCCGTAATCCTGCAAATTCAACGTTCTGGCGCTATGGTGGGTGATTAAATTCAGGCCGTCGTTAATCTGCCCGTAGCCCATCAGTTGGCAAACATGCAGCCCCATATGCAGCACTTGCAGCATATTCGCCGTTCCCAGCGGATACCACGGATCGAAGACATCATCGTGACCAAAGCAGACGTTAATGCCGGACTCCAGCATCTCTTTAACGCGCGTGATGCCGCGACGTTTTGGATACGTATCGAAACGTCCTTGCAGATGAATATTGACCAACGGGTTGGCGACAAAGTTAATACCGGACATTTTCAGCAAACGAAACAGGCGCGAAGTATACGCCCCGTTATAGGAGTGCATTGCCGTAGTATGGCTGGCGGTGACTCGCGCGCCCATGCCTTCACGGTGCGCCAGGGCAGCAACGGTTTCGACAAAGCGTGATTGCTCATCATCAATCTCGTCACAGTGAACATCGATGAGACGGTCGTATTTTTGCGCCAGGGCGAAGGTTTTATGCAGCGACTCCACGCCATATTCACGGGTAAATTCAAAATGCGGAATCGCCCCAACAACGTCTGCCCCTAAGCGTAACGCCTCTTCCAGCAACGCTTCACCATTGGGATACGACAAAATCCCTTCCTGCGGGAAGGCGACGATTTGTAGATCAATCCACGGCGCAACTTCCTGTTTCACTTCCAGCATTGCTTTCAGCGCAGTCAGCGTTGCGTCCGAAACATCGACATGGGTACGCACATGCTGAATGCCGTTGGCAATCTGCCATTTCAGCGTTTGCCATGCGCGTTGTTTCACATCGTCATGAGTTAATAACGCTTTGCGCTCGGCCCAGCGTTCAATGCCTTCAAACAGCGTGCCGGACTGATTCCAGTTCGGTTGTCCGGCGGTTTGCGTGGTGTCCAGGTGAATATGCGGCTCCACAAACGGCGGTAAAACTAAACCTTGTTCGGCATCCAGGCTGTTTTCAGTTACGGGCATCACGCCGGATTGCGCATCAATGGCGCTGATTTTTCCGTCGTGAAAATGAATCTGCCACAGCCCCTCTTTGCCGGGTAACCGGGCGTTAATAATTGTTTGTAAAGCATTATTCGACACTGTTAGCCTCCACATGCGTCATTGCTGCTGTCGTTTTACGATTCAAAATCGGGTTAAGGATCAGATAGCTCAGCGCGCCACCTAATACCGCGTTGACCGGAACAATTCCCGGTAACCAGTGGCCTGCGGCAATCCCCAGCGCGACCGCCAGAATCGCCACCCAATTGACACTCATCATACGCGTGGTCGCAAAGTGCTCATAGCGGCGACGGTTCATCAGATAATCAGCGATGATCACGCCGCCCACTGGAGGAATAGCTGCCGAAAGGAAGGTCAACCAGCCGACAAAATTGTTATACAGCCATAATGCGCAGACCGTACCGATAATACCGTTAATCACCGAAAGGGTTTTGCTCGACATACCGGTAATGTTGGCGAAACCTAAACCCGACGCATAGAGCGCGTTATCGTTGGTGGTCCAGATATTCAGCCCCAGCACCACAATCGCAGGCAGCAGCAGGCCCTGAGCAATCATCACATCAGAGATATCCGCCATCCCCAGTGCCGCCGCGCCCGCTGCACCGAAAATAAACATCAACGAGTTGCCGAGGAAAAAGGCCACCATCGCCACCAGCACCGCCAGTTTGGCATTACGACCAAACCGGACAAAGTCAGCGGTGAGCGTGCCCGCACTGATAAATGACCCCACAACCAGCGCCAGCGCGACATTGAAATCTAACGGTTGTGCGGGAACGACCGCTTTTAATGCGTCCAGGCCGCCCATGCCGTTAACGGCCAACCACACGGAATAACCGCCAAGACAGGCGATAGCCGGAACCGCAATCACCGAAAGAACTGTCAGCGCCGAAATGCCAAAGAAGACGGTGACGGTCATCAGTAAACCGGAGACGGCAATCAGCAAATTAATATCCAGCCCGGTTGCCTTGCCCACCGGAATAGCAAACATCGCCACGCCAACGCCAAACCAGCCAACCTGGGTGCCGCCCAGCAGCAGTGAAGGCAACCATGAGCCTTTAACACCAAACGAGAAGCGAGCAAGAAGATGGGTGGTCAGGCCGGTTTTTGCGCCAATGTAACCAAGAAATGAAGTGTAAATACCGAGGAGAAGATTACCGATGAGAACTGCGAGGAAGAAATCATGATAGCTAAGACCGGTTCCGAGAGTGCCGCCGGTCCACATACTGGCGGAAAAGAAGGTTAATCCCAGCATGACGAACGTCAATGCCAATACCCCTTTCCGCGCCGACTGCGGGACTGGCCCCTGGCTAAAGTTGTTATCTTGCGACACGAAATTCCCCCTTTTTGCTGTTTGAAACCCAAAAAATCCGCCGCATTCTATTCATCTGAAGATAAAAAGCAATCGTTTTCGTAGGGGAATATATTTTTTACATGAATGAGTGCAAAAAGGCGGGGGAAACTTATCTGTGTAAAAACAGTAGGTAGGCATGATAAGACGCGTCAGCGTCGCATCAGGCATCTGCGCATGGTGTCGGATGCGGCGCGAGCGCCTTATCCGACCTACGGTTCAGGCCTGTAGGCATGATAAGACGCGTCAGCGTCGCATCAGGCATCTGCGCACGGTGTCGGATGCGGCGCGAGCGCCTTATCCGACCTACTCTTCCATCGCCTGGCGGATCTGATCCAACGACGCCGGATCATCAATGGTCGTCAGATCCCCAGGATCGCGTCCTTCGCAAATCGCCTGGATCGTGCGGCGCAGCATTTTTCCGGATCGCGTTTTTGGCAATTGCGAGACAAACCAGACGTGCGCCGGGCGGCCAAAGTTGCCAATCTGGCTGTCCACCAGCGCCATAATCGCCTTCTCTTGCGAGTGCGCCACCTCACGGTCTTCCAGACTGTCGCTCTCTTTCGGAATGACAAACGCCACCGCCACCTGCCCTTTCAGCGCATCTTTCACCCCAACCACCGCCACTTCGGCAACGCCCGGATGACTGGAGATACTCTCTTCAATCTCACGCGTCCCCAGCCGATGCCCGGCAACGTTAATCACATCATCAGTACGCCCCAGGATAAAGTGATAGCCGTCAGCATCACGGATACCCCAGTCAAAAGTGGCGTACACCGGACGGGAAAACAACGACCAGTACGTCTTCACAAAGCGGTCGTCGTCGCCCCAGATGGTCTGAATACAGCCTGGCGGCAATGGCCCCTCCACCACCAGCATCCCTTTCTCATTGACGCCACACGGTTCGCCGGTGACTTCATTGAGCAACTGCACGTTATAGCCATACATCGGCACGCCGGGGCTTCCCAGACGCGTCGGCCTGTCATCCAGACCGCGAGCAATCGCCATAATCGGCCAGCCGGATTCGGTCTGCCAGTAGTTGTCGATGACCGGCACATCCAGCGTATTGCTCACCCAACTGGCGGTCGGCTCGTCCAGCGGTTCTCCAGCCAGATAGAGCACTTCCAGCGACGAAAGATCGTGTTTGCGAATTTCAGCGGTAGGGAATTTTTTCAGCACGCGAATGGCGGTCGGCGCTGAGAACATGCGGCTAACCTGATATTTCTCGACAATTTTCCACCACACGCCGCAGTCCGGCCAGGTCGGCAATCCTTCGTAAACGATAGTCGCCATCCCCGCCAGCAGCGGCGCGTAAACGATATACGAATGCCCTACCACCCAGCCGATATCCGAAGCACAAAAGAACACGCCGCCCGCTTTGCCGCCAAAAATGGTGTCCATCGAGGTCGCCAGCGCCACCGCATATCCGCCGACATCACGCTGCACACCTTTAGGTTTGCCGGTCGTGCCGGAGGTGTAGAGAATGCAGGAGGTTTCGTTGGATTCCAGCCATGCCACCGGCACCCGCGCGCCGATGTGCTGATGGCGCAACGACGCGAAATCGACATCCCGCCCGCTAACGCGCGCCATTTTCGCCAGCCCGCGATCCACCAGTAAAACGTGGCGCGGCTGATGCTGTGCCTGACTTATCGCATCGTCGAGCAATTTTTTATACGGAATGATTTTACCGCCGCGCGCCCCGGCATCAGCCGAGACAATCAGCACCGGTTTAGCGTCATCAATTCGCGCCGCCACGCTGTGCGAGGCAAAACCCCCAAACACCACCGAGTGAATAGCACCAATGCGCGCGCAGGCCAGCAGGGTAATATGCGCTTCGGCAATCATCGGCATATACACCAGCACCCGATCGCCACGCTGCACGCCCAGCGAGCGCAGCATTGACGCCACCGCATTCACTTCGTCATGCAGTTGGCGGAAGGTAAAGGTACGCTCTTCCTCTGTTTCCGAAGAGACGGCAATCAATGCCAGCGCCTCTGGCTGTTTCTCCAGCCAGCGGTCGATAGCGTTGTGACACAAGTTGGTTCGGCCTTCACAAAACCAACGGGCAAACGGCGGGTTGCTGTGGTCGAGCGTTTGCGTAAAGGGCGTCTGCCAGTCAATACGCCGGGCCTGCTCGGCCCAGAACTGCTCCGGTTCGTTAATCGAACGCTGATAAAATTCGCTAAAAGACATAATGCTCTCCTGTTGAACTTACGCCTTACCGCCGTTTACTTAAATGACGTACAGGTCGAGATACTCATTGACCGGCATCTGTTCCAGGCGAGTTCTGTCGAGAGAAACCTCCAGAATGCGCTGCTGCTGGCGAGTCGGGAACTGGCGCGCGAGATTGATTTTGAATTTATCGACCAGCTTCGGAATGCCATCCTGACGGCGGCGAGCATGACCAATTGGGTACTCCACCACCACTTCTTCAAATCGCGTGCCGTCGGTGAACTCAAGGGTTATGGCATTGGCGATGGCGCGTTTTTCCGGGTCGTGGTAGTCAGCGGTAAACACCGGATCTTCAAAGCAATTGATCTTCTCGCGCAGGGCGTCGATGCGTTTATCTTGCGCAACGTTGTCCTCGTAATCTGCCGCCGTTAAGCGCCCGAACAGCAGCGGGATCGCCACCATGTACTGAATGCAGTGGTCGCGGTCAGCCGGGTTATTGAGCGGCCCTTTTTTGTCGATGATGCGAATACAGGCTTCGTGGGTGCGAATGGTCACTTTTTCGATATCCGCCGCCGTTTTGCCTGCTGCCTGCATCTGTTCATAGAGCGTCATCGCTGCTTCAACTGCCGTCTGGGAGTGGAACTCCGCCGGGAAGGAGATTTTGAACAGCACATTTTCCATCACGTAAGAACCATACGGGCGCTGGAAGCGGAACGATTCGCCTTTAAAGGAGACGTCGTAGAAGCCCCACACAGGCGCAGTCAGGGCTGACGGATAACCCATTTCGCCGGTTTTCGCCATCAGTGCCAGACGTACCGCGCGGGAAGTAGCATCGCCCGCCGCCCAGGATTTACGCGTACCGGTGTTCGGCGCATGGCGATAGGTGCGCAGCGACTGACCATCTACCCACGCCAGCGAAACGGCGTTGAGAATTTCCTCGCGGGTCAGGCCGAGCATTTCGGCGACCACGGCGGTGGAAGCCACTTTCACTAACAGAACGTGGTCGAGACCAACGCGGTTAAAGGAGTTTTCCAGCGCGATGCAGCCCTGAATTTCATGGGCTTTGATCATTCCGGTCAGCACCTGTTTCATGGTCAACGGCGCTTTGCCGCTGGCGACCGCGTTGCGCGAAAGCCAGTCCGCCGTTGCCAGAATGCCGCCGAGGTTGTCGGAAGGATGCCCCCACTCCGCCGCCAGCCAGGTATCGTTGAAATCGAGCCAACGGATCATCGCGCCAATGTTAAATGCCGCCTGGACGGGGTCGAGCTGAAACTGAGTTCCGGGAACGCGCACGCCGTTGGGTACGACGGTGCCGGGGACAATTGGCCCCAGCAGTTTTTTACAGGCCGGATATTCGAGAGCTTCCAGACCACAGCCGAGCGTGTCGAGCAGGCAGTAATGTGCGGTGTCGTAGGCTACTCTGGAGCTGATTTCGTAGTTCATCACGTAATCGACGATATCAACGATTTCACGATCAAATTCCGGGCGAATATTGTTGATTTGAACTGACATTGGGTACGTTTCCTTATTGTTATTCGTAGAGGTTTACTGGCGCTTATCCAGCGCGACAAACTGGCGGTCTTCCGGTCCAACATAATTGGCGGAAGGACGGATAATTTTGTTGTCCTGACGTTGTTCGATAATGTGCGCCGCCCAGCCGGTGACGCGGGCGATAACAAACAGTGGTGTGAACATCTCGGTGGGAACGCCCATCATGTTGTAGGAAACAGCGGAGAACCAGTCGAGATTGGGGAACATCTTTTTGCTCTCCCACATCACCGTTTCCAGGCGATCGGCGATGTTGTACATCTTCAGCGAGCCGCCTTCCTGCGAGAGCTGCTTTGCCACGCGTTTGATCACCTGGTGGCGCGGGTCGGCGATGGTATAAACCGGATGCCCAAAACCAATGACCACTTCTTTGTTTTCCACCCGCTTACGGATATCAGCTTCGGCTTCGTCCGGCGTTTCGTAGCGTTGCTGGATCTCCAGCGACACTTCATTCGCTCCGCCGTGTTTCGGCCCGCGCAGTGCGCCAATCGCGCCAATAATGGCGGAATACATATCAGAGCCAGTGCCCGCAATCACCCGGCTGGTAAAGGTGGAAGCGTTAAACTCGTGTTCGGCGTACAGCACCAGCGAAATATGCATCGCCTTTTCCCAGCTTTGCGACGGCTTTTCGCCGTGCAGCAGATGCAGGAAGTGACCGCCGATAGAGTCGTCATCGGTTTCCGGCTGAATGCGTTCGCCGTTGTGGCTGTAGTGATACCAGTAGAGAAGAATCGAGCTAAGTGACGCCAGCAGTTTGTCGGCAATATCCCGTGCGCCAGAGACGGTATGCCCCTCTTTTTCTGGCAGCGTGCAGCCGAGCGCGGAAACGCCGGTGCGCATAACATCCATCGGGTGTGACGCCGCCGGTAAGGCTTCCAGCACGGTACGCACGTTAGCCGGTAAACCACGCAGGGCTTTCAGTTTCGTTTTGTAGGCGGCGAGTTCGTCACGGGTTGGCAGTTTGCCGTGGATCAGCAGATGCGCCACTTCTTCAAATTCACAATGTTCCGCCAGATCAAGAATATCGTAGCCACGGTAATGCAGGTCGTTGCCGCTTTTACCCACGGTGCAGAGCGCCGTATTGCCCGCCGGAACGCCGGAAAGTGCCACCGATTTTTTCGGTTTAATGACATGGGTACTGTTTTGCAGGATCGTTGTGTCGCTCATATTGTCCTCGTCATTGTTATCATTTGTAGGGTCGAGATTGTTGTCGGATGCGACGCTATGCGTCTTATCCGACCTACAGTTCAGTTCACCTCGTAGGCCTGATAAGTCGCGTCAGCGGCGCATCAGGCATCGGTTGTCGAATACAACCAACGGGCGTTTTTATTTCACCTGACCACGGGCAAACAGGTCGTCGAGCTTCTCTTCGTACTGGTAGTAGTTGATGCTTTCGTACAGCTCGTTGCGGGTCTGCATGGTGTCGATGACGCTTTTCTGTGTGCCTTCCTGACGCAGGATGTTGTAGACATGTTCAGCGGCGCGGTTCATGGCGCGAAACGCTGAAAGCGGGTAGAGCGCCATTGCGACATGGGCGCTGCGTAATTCGTCGGTGGTAAACAGCGGTGTTGCGCCAAATTCGGTAATGTTGGCGAGGATCGGTACCTGCACCGCATCGGCAAACTGGCGATACATGGCGAGTTCGGTAATCGCCTCCGGGAACAGCATTTCGGCACCCGCTTCAACATAGGCCTGCGCACGCTCGATCGCCGCATCCAGCCCCTCTACCGCCAGCGCATCGGTGCGCGCCATGATCACAAAATCAGGATCGGTTTTCGCATCCACCGCCGCACGGATCCGATCCACCATTTCCTCTTTCGAGACGATCGCTTTGTTCGGGCGATGACCGCAGCGTTTCGCACCAACCTGATCTTCAATATGCAATCCTGCCGCACCGGCTTTAATCATCGATTTCACGGTGCGCGCCACGTTAAAAGCAGAAGAACCAAAACCGATATCCGCATCCACCAGCAGCGGTAGCGAACAAACGTCGGTGATACGGCGAATGTCAGTCAGCACATCATCAAGAGTAGAAATACCGAGATCGGGCAGCCCCAGCGACCCTGCCGCCACGCCACCGCCGGAGAGATAAATCGCCTGATATCCGGCACGCTGCGCCAGCAGCGCATGGTTAGCGTTGATAGTGCCAACAATCTGCAATGGATTTTCTTTAGTCAGTGCAGCGCGAAACGCTTTACCTGGAGAGTGTAGAGACATAGCCCATCCTTTGTTATCAACTTGTTATTTGCGTTGATAAAGACAAAGCAATGGGTGTGCCACAATTGCCTTAATAAAATTAAACATTTAATTTCAATGAGTTAAAGATAAATTCATGAAGTAATCCGCAAATATGCGTTTCAGTTAACGTTTCAGGCAATGTTTCACCGCGTTTCATTGCAACAATTATGAAACAAGACTAAACCCAATATTCGGTTTCTTAACTTTGCGGTGCGCTATGGCACATCCACCACGGCTGAATGACGACAAACCGGTTATCTGGACGGTATCTGTAACGCGCCTGTTCGAGCTGTTTCGCGATATCAGCCTCGAGTTTGATCACCTGGCGAATATCACCCCTATCCAGCTTGGCTTTGAAAAAGCGGTGACCTACATCCGCAAGAAACTGGCCAACGAACGGTGCGACGCCATCATCGCTGCTGGCTCTAACGGCGCATATCTTAAAAGTCGCCTGTCAGTGCCAGTTATTTTGATTAAACCGAGCGGCTACGATGTGTTACAGGCACTGGCAAAAGCCGGAAAACTCACCTCTTCTATCGGTGTTGTCACCTATCAGGAAACCATTCCAGCGCTGGTGGCGTTTCAAAAGACCTTTAATTTGCGCCTCGACCAACGTAGCTACATCACCGAAGAAGACGCCCGCGGGCAAATCAATGAGTTGAAAGCCAACGGCACCGAAGCGGTGGTCGGCGCAGGGCTGATTACCGATCTGGCAGAAGAAGCCGGAATGACCGGAATTTTTATCTATTCCGCCGCCACCGTGCGCCAGGCATTCAGCGATGCGCTGGATATGACGCGCATGTCGTTACGCCATAACACTCACGATGCCACCCGCAACGCCCTGCGTACTCGTTACGTGCTGGGCGATATGCTCGGTCAATCACCACAGATGGAACAGGTGCGGCAGACTATTTTGCTGTATGCCCGCTCCAGTGCGGCGGTGTTGATTGAGGGGGAAACGGGGAC
>OJUL01000354.1_pt1 | contig 18326 bp, 12 predicted proteins | sample 1601491 | NCBI WGS metagenome assembly OJUL01 (sample SAMN04436862, study PRJEB24849) | human gut metagenome | biome: human gut; feature: NICU; material: stool | host: Homo sapiens | place: USA: Saint Louis, MO | collected 2011-11-09 | reverse complement strand
AACACCAAAACAGTTTTCATTGAAAGTGAAAAGGAAATCATAATATATATTGCATATATAATATAGGCAGAAGCAATTCTTACTGATTTTTAATCGTTTTCCGGTGAGATGAAAATGATATGCATTTTTAATAAATTGTACCCGTCCAGGACGAGTTCCTTTTCTATATATTAAGAATAATGTTATTTTTTTTACCAAAAATGATGCTGTTGTGCAGGGAATAGTCAGGGGATATTCCATAGAACTGAACGTTCATCCCCCAGAATGAGAAGTTGAACATGCCTCCATAGCGAATAGTGTTCCGGACTCGAATCGTTGAACGATATCCTGCAATTTGGAGCACGAGGTGTTTCTATCCTATGCAACAGAATCATCATTAATCCAGATGTAGGCCTGAAAAACAGGCCTGGCAATATCGATACCAACAATCCTGATCGTGTTCATGGGATGTTACTCTCGGATTAATGCAGTCAGTAAAAGTATGGCACTGACTGCATTAAGAAGGGACGTCCATCATATCGTGACACAAACGCTCCCACCGACATCGCCATTGAGTCCTGCACCGTATCGGTGAACTTGTAACTATCCCGTATAATCATTCTATACACATTTATTGGCTTGATGAGTCAAATACTTCTTAATTTCGGAGAGAAGTGTGTCAGGTGATACGTTAACTCGCCATTATCTACATATTTAGAGAATTACTCAAATAATAACGAATTATTTACCCATGTGCTCAATTAATCTTCGAATATAAAAACAGCCACATGTTAAAAACATTATTGTTTTCCAAAAAAATAAAAGAATACGATACAATAATGTTAACGCGCGGAATAAATGAAGAATTCCGCCGCATAATGATATAAAATAAAAAACAATAAATACAAAAACACTTAAACGTCATATGCTTTTGTTTATTTCATGATTTTATTTTTGTAGCTTTACCCTTCATTATGCAATGTGGGTATGGAGTCGTTATTATATTCTAAATAACCTTTGGCGGCGCAATGCAATTTAATTAATGCAATGTAAATATGCTAAACACACTGCTATAAAATCTATATTGTAGATGTATTTTTTACAGACGTGGGGGGATTTTTTAAACTGCAATTAATAAAGGTAATTGGAAGCTTTTTATTAATAAAGGCATAGTTATATTTGTTTGTATTATGTTATAAACGTTATGGAGTCTTACCCGTGAACAGAATATATTCACTTAAGTATTGTCACCTTACTCAAGGGCTTATAGCTGTATCAGAATTAGCATCCTGAGTATCCTCTAAAACCGGTCGAAAACTTCTCGCTATATTTATAGTCTCTGCCTTGTCTTATGGTGCGGCTGAATATGCCTGTGCAGCACAGATGGACACCCGAAATTTCTGGATCCGTGATTATCTTGATCTGGCACAGAATAAAGGTGCATTTCAGCCCGGAGCATACGGGGTAAAAACGCCATTAAAAAATGGGGGAGAATTCAGTTTTCCTGAAGTAACAATTCCTGATTTTTCTCCTGTATCCGCTAAAGGTGCAACAACTGCTATTGGTAATGCCTACAGTGTTACAGCAAGTCATAATGGCACTATTCACCATGCCATTAAAACTCAGACATGGGGACAGTCAGATTATCATTATGTTGATCGTGTGACCAAAGGTGACTTTGCGGTCCAGCGTCTGGATAAGTTTGTTGTTGAAACAGCGGGTGCAACAGAGCATGCTGATTTCAACTTATCAGCAGCAGAAGCACTAGAGCGTTATGGTATTGAATTCAATGGAAAGAAACAGATAATCGGTTTTCGGGTCGGAGCCGGAGCAACTGGTGTTACATCTTATGGGGTGGGACAGGCATATAATCCATTATTACGCAGTGCCTCTATGTTTCAGTTAAACTGGAACAATATGTTAGCCACGAATAATACAGGTGGATTTTATAATGAAGTGACAGGAGGAGACAGCGGTTCCGGATTTTATCTTTATGACAATCAGAGAAAAAAATGGGTCATTCTTGGAACAACATATGGTAAAGCATTCTCCAGTAAGGATACCTGGGCCTTTTTTGCTCGATATGATCAGAACACTGTCGATACCTTGAAAAATACTTTTACCCAAGAGGTGAACCTCAATGGTCAGAAAATGACAGTTAATAATAAAAATATTGCCATTAACGATAAAATAACTGCTATTGAACTGACCAAGAGTAATAAAAATAAAGATTTGAAATTTCATGGTGGCGGGAGCATTGAGCTCACCGATAACCTGAACTCAGGAACCGGAGGATTGATTTTTGATGAGGGACAACATTATTCGGTTATTGGGAAAGATAAAGCCTATAAAGGGGCGGGTGTTGAGATCGGAAAAGATACGGTTGTCGACTGGTCGGTAAAAGGGGAGGCAAACGATAACCTGCACAAAACAGGGGCCGGGACACTGAATGTCAATGTGGCCCAGGGGAATAACCTGAAAACAGGTGACGGTACCGTTTTTCTTAATGCAGAAAAGGCTTTCAATGCTATCTATGTTGCCAGTGGCCGTGGAACGGTCAAACTGGGGCAGGCCGATGCGCTGGATAAAAATAGTGATTACAGAGGTATTTATTTTACTAGTCGTGGGGGGACTCTGGATTTAAACGGGTTCAGCCAGTCGTTCAAGAAGATCGCGGCAACTGATGTTGGTACCATTATCACCAATACTTCTGATAAAACAGCGACCCTTTCCCTACAAAACCCCTCCCGCTATGTCTATCACGGTAGTATCACGGGAAATACGAATATCGAACACACTGGGACACAGAAAAGTGCTGACAGCAGTCTGATTATTGATGGAAACATTAATACACGCAATGACATTACTGTGCGGAATTCCCAGCTCAGACTTCGGGGCATGCCACATCACATGCAATATTCCGCGAGGGGCCTCGACACTGCTATGTCCCCGGAGTTCTTTGTGACAAAGATTATGTTACTGATTTTGCCAGACTGGAAAGTGAGGCAAATAAGAAAAATAACAGTGCCTATAAAACAAATAATCAGGTGGCTTCTTTTGACCAACCTGACTGGGAAACCCGGCATTTCCGATTTAAGACTCTGAATCTGGAAAACTCAGAATTCACAACTGCACGTAACTCAGTTGTTGAGGGTGATATTGTCGCATCGAATTCAACGCTGAAACTGGGGGGCGACGTTCCGGTGTTCATTGATATGTATGATGGCATCAATATCACCGGTAATGGTTTTGGCTTCCGCCAGGACGTTCGTGAAGGACGCTCAGCAGATGATGGCAGTAGCAGCTATACAGGCAAAATTACACTGCAAAAAGGCTCCACGCTGGACATCAACAACCGGTTCATTGGCGGTATTGAAGCCCATGACAGTAAGGTAAACGTCACCTCACCGGATGCCCTGCTGCAGAACAGTGGTGTTTTCGTGAATTCCACCCTTTCTGTCCGTGACGGCGGTCATCTGACGGCACAAAAAGGGCTCTACAGTGACGGCCGGGTTCAGATTGGAAAGAACGGTACGCTTTCCCTGAGCGGCACGCCGGAAAATGGCGCTGATAATACCTGGATGCCCGTACTGACATACATGACAGAAGGCTATGATTTAACCGGTGATAACGCCACGCTGAACATCAGCCAGCAGGCGCATGTTTCCGGGGATGTTCATGCAACCAGTTCATCCAGCATTCGTATTGGCTCCGAAAACCCTGGCTCAGTTTCCTCTTCTGTCTCCCCTGTTCTGGCTGCCGGGTTGTTCAGCGGATATAACGCGGCGTACTACGGTGCCATCACCGGCGGTAAGGGGAACGTCAGTATGAATAATGGCCTGTGGCAGCTGACCGGAGATTCCGACATCAACAGTCTGACGACCCGTAACAGCCGGGTACAGTCTGAAGAAAACGGTGCCTTCCGTACCCTGACGGTTAAGACACTTGATGCCACGGGCAGTGATTTTGTCCTGCGCACTGATCTGAAGGACGCTGATAAAATCAGTATTACGGAGAAAGCCAGCGGTTCAGACAACACCCTGAATGTCAGCTTTATGAAGAACCCGTCTCCGGGACAGTCCCTGAATATCCCGCTGGTCAGTGCACCGGCCGGAACATCAGGGGATATCTTTAAGGCCGGCACCCGGGTGACAGGCTTCAGTCGTGTGACGCCGACGCTGCGTGTTGACACCACTGGCGGCAGTACGAAGTGGATTCTGGATGGTTTCAGGACGGAAGCTGATAAAGCGGCTGCAGCGAAGGCGAACAGTTTCATGAATGCCGGCTACAAAAGCTTTATGACGGAAGTAAACAATCTGAACAAACGTATGGGGGAGCTGCGTGACACGAACGGTGATGCCGGTGCCTGGGCCCGTATTATGAACGGCGCCGGTTCAGCCGATGGCGGATACAGTGATAACTACACCCACGTTCAGGTCGGTTTTGACAAAAAACATGCGCTGGACGGTGTTGACCTGTTCACCGGTGTCACGATGACCTATACCGACAGCAGTGCAGACAGTGATGCGTTCAGCGGGAAGACAAAATCCGTGGGGGGAGGTCTGTATGCTTCAGCACTGTTTAACTCCGGTGCCTACATTGATTTGATTGGTAAATATATTCACCATGACAATGACTACACAGGTAACTTTGCCGGTCTGGGTACGAAGCACTACGGAACCCACTCCTGGTATGCCGGAGCGGAAACGGGTTACCGTTATCACCTGACGGAAGACACATTTATTGAGCCTCAGGCCGAACTGGTTTACGGCGCAGTGTCCGGGAAAACATTCCGCTGGAAAGACGGTGAGATGGACCTGAGTATGAAGAACAAGGATTTCAGCCCGTTGATTGGCAGAACAGGGATTGAGCTGGGCAAAACCTTCAGGGGTAAGGACTGGAGTGTGACTGCCCGTGCCGGAACCAGCTGGCAGTTTGACCTGCTGAATAATGGCGAGACAGTTCTTCGTGATGCATCCGGAGAGAAACGGATCAAAGGGGAGAAAGACAGCAGGATGTTGTTCAATGTTGGCATGAACGCACAGATAAAGGACAACATGCGCTTTGGTCTGGAGTTTGAGAAATCCGCCTTTGGTAAATACAACGTGGATAACGCAATAAACGCGAATTTCCGGTATATGTTCTGACAAGGAGAGGCCCCTGAAGAGGGGCCTGTAGTGATGTTACTCCCGGGTTAATGCAGCTAGTAAAGGTATGGCTCTGACTACCCTGGAAAGTGGTGCCCATCGCATCACTACAAATTCTGGCAATTGCGTACGTGGTAACGGCAAGTTATTTAACCTCAAACGTACGTGCCCGAGCGGTGCGCTGAAATACCGTCATAAATAAGCGAGGGTAAAATGGAAATACGCGAAGGCCACAATAAATTTTACATTAATGACGAACAAGGCAAGCAAATCGCTGAAATTGTCTTTGTGCCGACCGGAGAGAATTTAGCGATTATCGAACATACCGATGTCGATGAAAGCCTGAAAGGGCAAGGGATCGGTAAACAGCTGGTTGCGAAAGTCGTGGAAAAAATGCGTCGGGAAAAACGAAAAATTATCCCACTATGCCCATTTGCGAAACACGAATTTGATAAAACACGGGAGTATGATGATATTCGCAGTTGATGGGATAGTACAGAGTCACGATATTTTTCATGCTCTCCGCGGTGTGATGCAGGAGAGCATCTGAAGGGTAGGGGATGCACAAAGAATGGTCAGAGAGAGCGTTTTTTTGTCCCAAGTCATCCCCTTTACTGAGCAAAAAAAAAAGAATATCTCCTATATGAGAATCATCATTCGGGGTTAATAAGTTTTGCGTCCCCAGAGCGTTCAATATTGATAGGAGTCATATTATGGAAGGTAAAAACAAGTTCAATACTTATGTTGTTTCTTTTGATTATCCATCATCTTATTCCTCCGTGTTCTTAAGGTTAAGATCATTGATGTATGATATGAATTTCTCCTCTATCGTGGCTGATGAATATGGGATACCACGACAACTGAATGAAAACTCCTTCGCAATAACGACATCGTTAGCCGCAAGTGAAATCGAAGATTTAATCAGGCTCAAATGCTTAGACTTACCGGATATTGATTTTGACCTCAGCATTATGACAGTTGATGACTATTTCCGTCAGTTTTACAAGTAGCCAGGAAGGATAAGAAGAACATAAAAAATGGCACTATTCTCTAAAATATTAATTTTTTATGTGATTGGTGTGAACATATCCTTTGTCATTATCTGGTTTATCTCACATGAGAAAACACATATTCGTTTACTTAGTGCATTTCTGGTCGGAATAACCTGGCCAATGAGTCTGCCTGTGGCATTACTTTTTTCTCTCTTTTAGGAGCTGTAGTTGAGTGGACCCGCTGGTTATCTTGAAACGAAGCGTCTCTCCTCAAAACTGGATTTGCGGAATGACGAACGAAGCAGTCGCCTGACTGCTTCGTTCATTAAAGTGAAATTTATTTCTGTGGGCGCATCGCCGGGAAGAGAATAACGTCGCGAATAGTATGACTGTTTGTAAACAGCATAATCATTCGGTCGATACCAATACCCAGCCCAGCGGTTGGCGGCAGACCATATTCCAGCGCAGTCACGTAATCTTCGTCATAGAACATGGCTTCGTCGTCACCTGCAGCTTTAGCGTTAACCTGTTCCTGGAAACGTTCAGCCTGATCTTCTGCGTCGTTTAATTCGCTAAAACCATTACCAATTTCACGACCACCGATGAAGAATTCAAAACGGTCGGTGATTTCCGGGTTAACATCATTACGGCGCGCCAGCGGGGACACTTCTGCCGGATATTCCGTAATAAAGGTTGGCTGAATCAGATGTGCTTCTGCCACTTCATCAAAGATCTCCGTAACAATACGTCCCAGCCCCCAGCTTTTCTCTACCGTAATACCGATAGATTCAGCTAATGCTTTAGCAGCATCAAAATTATCCAGATCCGCCATATCGGTTTCTGGACGATATTTTTTGATTGCTTCGCGCATGGTGAGTTTTTCAAACGGTTTGCCGAAATCAAACACATGCTCGCCATAAGTGACTTTAGTGGTACCCAGTACCTCTTGTGCCAGGGTGCGGAACAGTGACTCCGTCAGTTCAATCAAATCGTGGTAATCCGCATATGCCATGTAGAGTTCCATCATTGTGAACTCAGGATTATGGCGAACAGAAATACCTTCATTACGGAAGTTACGGTTGATTTCGAATACCCGTTCAAAACCGCCTACAACCAGACGTTTCAGATACAGCTCCGGCGCGATACGCAGGTACATATCTAAATCCAGAGCGTTATGATGGGTAATAAACGGGCGAGCAGATGCCCCACCTGGAATTACCTGCATCATCGGGGTTTCTACTTCCATAAAGCCGCGCGCGACCATGAACTGACGGATAGCGGCCAGAATTTTTGAACGGACAACAAACGTTTGACGGGATTTATCGTTAGCGATGAGGTCCAGATAACGTTGACGATAACGGACTTCCTGATCCTGCAGACCATGGAATTTATCTGGTAAAGGACGTAGTGCTTTAGTCAGCAGGCGCAGCTCAGTACAGTGAATGGAAAGCTCACCCGTTTGCGTCTTAAACAGCGTACCGCGGGCACCGATAATGTCACCCAGATCCCATTTTTTAAACTGATCGTTATAAACACCTTCTGGCAGACTATCTCTCGCAACGTACAGTTGAATACGGCCACCGACATCCTGCAACGTTACAAAGGAGGCTTTCCCCATAATACGACGGGTCATCATTCGGCCAGCAACCGAGACTTCAATGTTTAAGGATTCCAGTTCCTGGTTATCCTTCGCATCAAACTCTTCGTGCAACTGGTCAGAGGTATGGTCGCGGCGAAAATCATTGGGAAACGCCACACCTTGCTGACGTAGTGCTGCCAGTTTTTCGCGGCGATTTCTCAGTTCATCGTTAAAATCAATAGCCTCATTGGCTCCCCGTGTTTCTCGTTCAGACATTTTGGTTCCTCTAAATCCAGCTTTCAATTTAGCGTAGATAAAGAGACAGATCGGTACACTGTATTATCTGCCTCGACTATTAATAACTCAGTTTATCTTATCGAAACTAACGCTTACCTCAAGTTGATATCACTAATAAATAACCATAAAAATGGTTTAAATGACTTATTAATCTCGATTTGCTAGTGTGATAAACTGAAAGTTAATTTATTCATAACCAATTGTTTTTACGACAGTTAATCGTTGCTCTCCTGTATCATATTCGTCGGCGTGCTAAACAGAAAACGGGTAGCAAAGGCCAATACCACGATGATCGCGACACAAGCCAACGTCCACTCTCCCATCTGAGAAAAGAATCGCTGGTAAGCGGCAATTGCCATACCGCTAATTTGCGACTCTGTCGTCTGCTGTGCCACGACGCCTGCCAGCCAGTTGGCGACCGCGCCTGTTGCCAGCATATAAATACCGGTTAATACGCCAGACATTTTCAGACGCGTGATTTGCGCAATCGCCACCGGGTCAATAAAGAGTTCAGCAAAGCCCATTAGCGCCAGCCCGGATATCATCACGCCCATTGACGCTTGACCGCCAGCCGCTGCATGTCGGGCATCAAATGCCAGCAACATAAAGCCACAAGCCATCAGCAGTAGGCCAAAGGCAAACTTCAGCCAGACGCGCAATGCTGAATTGCCGCGGCTTTCTGGCGACGCCAGCCAGGCCAGAACAACCCCAGCGAGCATCACCGCAATAGCATTCACCGACTGGAATAGTGCTGTAGGTACTTCAATATTGAATGCCTGACGATTCACAAAGCGATCGATAAACAAGCTGATGGTACTGCCGCCCTGTTGTGCCAGTACCCAGAACAACGTCCCGACAAACATCAACAATACAATTTGCCAAAGAGCACGGCGGTGTTCGGGGAATTTGATCATCATGCGGGCAATGATTTGTGCTGCAATGAGGCAAACGATCGCCAGCAAATATCCGGACCAGTCGTTCTCCAGCAGCAGGGTAAAAAATACTGGGGCTAAACAGAGCATCACCACTAACCAGCTCCATACTGGTAAGGCAAATTTGACGCTAGTGAGCGCTTTTTTATCCATACTACGCGTGGACTGGAAATGACGATGACCACTTAAGAAAATCAACAAACCGATAAACATGCCGCCTCCCGCAAGGGCAAAGCCAACATGCCATCCATACCACTGAGCAGCCAGGCCGCAGGCGATGGGCGCGGCGATAGAACCGATATTGCCCGCAGCATACAGCAGCGAAAAACCGCCATCACGTCGATGATCGTTCTCGTCGTAGAGCTCGCCAAGCAAACAGCTGATGTTTGATTTGAATAAACCGTAGCCACAAATAATGATTGCCAGCGCCAGATACAGGCTAAAGGTTGAATTTGTATCAATGCCCAGCACCACATGGCCAAGGGTCATTAACAGCGCGCCGGCAATCACTGCAGTGCGGTTGCCGAGCAGGCGGTCGGCAAGCCAGCCGCCGAGAATAGGGGTAACGTAAACCAGAGATGCGTAAGCGCTGAACAGGCTGATGGCGTGGCTGTCGTCGAAGCCAAGCTGGTGGGTAAGGTAAAGGATGAGTAAGGCGCGCATGCCGTAAAAGCTGAAGTACTCCCAGATCTGGATCGCAACGATGTAGTAAATCGCGCGCGGCTGTGAGGGTGTTTTCATGTGTTCTCCTTGCAGCGTGAAAAAGGGAAGTGGCAAGCCACTTCCCTGGTGTGCGTCTATTACTTGTTATTCTCTTCTTTCAGCACTTTAACGGTGTAACGACCATCCGCCTGACGATAGGCGCCGTGGATATCGGTTTCGAAGCCTGGATAGTGGGCGCCGATTTCGCACAGCATCTGCAGGAACTCCAGCACCGGACGGCTCTCTTCGGTGATCATCTCACCCGGCATCACCAGCGGCACTCCCGGAGGATACGGCAGGATCATGTTGGCGTTGACGCGGCCGACCATCTCTTCGAGATACACTTCTTCCGTCTGACCGTGCAGCTCTTTCTGGAACGCGGCATACGGGGTCATCACCATCGATGGCAGCACTTCAAACGCGCGGAACATCAGATCCGGCAGGTTGTGATGCTCAATCAGTTTGTGAATGTTCTGCGCGAGGTCCTGAATACGCATGTTTTCATAGAATTCAGGATCTTCACGGTACAGCGACGGCAGCATGTTTTTCACCCGCAGGTTCAGGTCGAACGCGCGTTTGAAGTCGGTCAGCGCACGCAGTAGGCTCAGCGCTTTAGTCTTATCGATACCGATACTGAACAGGAACAGCAGGTTGTACGGACCGGTTTTCTCTACCACGATGCCGTGTTCGTCGAGATATTTCGCCACGATGCTTGCCGGAATACCGAAGTCATCCATGGTGCCGTCTTTCTTCATCCCCGGAGTCAGCAGCGTGACTTTGATCGGGTCGAGGTACATGTGTTCGTTATCGATGTTTTTGAAACCGTGCCATGCGCTGTCGGAACGCAGCGGCCAGCATTCAGGACCATCGATATGCTCCGGCTGCCAGACGTCGAAGAACCAGCCGTCAGACTCGCCTTTCAGACGTTTGATCTCTTTACGGAACTTGATGGAACGTTCAATAGAGCCATCGATCAGACGCTTACCAGCGTTCCCCTTCATCATCGCCGCCGCGGTTTCGGTGGACGCCACGATCCCGTAGTGCGGGGAAGTGGTGGTGTGCATCATGTAGGCTTCGTTGAAGGTCTCTTCGTTTACGTCGCCTTTCACGTGGATCATCGACGCCTGGGAGAACGCCGCCAGCAGTTTGTGCGTGGACTGGGTTTCGTAAATCACTTTCCCTTCGACGCGGCCGCCGCTCATCCCGCATTTGCCTTCATAGATCGGCGAGAAGTTGGTGTAAGGCACCCACGCGGAGTCAAAGTGGATGGATTTCACATCCAGGGTTTTCTTGATGAAGTCGGTGTTGTACAGCAGACCATCATAGGTTGAGTTGGTGATAACCGCGTGTACCGGCCAGGTCGCATTCGGCGTCTCTTTCACACGCTTGGCGATAGTCGCGTGCTGGAATTCGCTCTGCGGAATACCGCCGAGGATACCGTAGGCGTTACGGGTCGGACGGAAGTAGATCGGCGTAATGTCGCTCATCATCATCAGGTGAGTCAGCGATTTGTGGCAGTTACGGTCAATCAGCACGGTGCTGCCGGCCGGCGCGGAGTACATGCCGACGATTTTGTTAGCGGTAGAAGTACCGTTGGTCACCATGTAGCTGCGTTCTGCGTTAAACACGCGAGCGATATACTCTTCCGCTTCTTTGTGCGGGCCGCTGTGGTCCAGCAGGGAACCCAGTTCAGAAACCGAAATGGAGATATCGGATTTCATGGTGTTGGAGCCAAAGAAATCGTAGAAGATGCTGCCTACCGGGCTTTTCTGGAACGCGGTACCGCCCATGTGGCCTGGGGTACAGAAGGTATATTTACCTTCACGGACATATTTGAACAGCGCTTTGGTCAGCGGCGGCAGAATGGTGTCGATGTATTCGTCAGTGTTCTGTTTGATTTTGTTCGCGATATCTTCCGCAGCGCCCAGCGCATATTCGAAGAAGCGAACCTGCATGCGCAGATCGTTCAGGCTAACGTCCAGAGTGGAGTAGGTGTTAGCGAACGCATACAGCGGCATGTACTCGTTCATTTTGCTGATTTCTTCGCACAGTTCGAGATTGTATTTATCCCAGTCGAAGATCACGCCGCACAGACGAGAGTTGTTTTCAATAAGTTTTAATAAGTCGTCACGGTCGTTCGGGTAGACAATACGGAAGTCCAGGCGTTCGAGAGCACGATGCAGTTCACGGATGGGTTCTTCTTTGAAGTAAACCCCCATGTGATTCATGATTGCAATAACGTTCATAGTCAAATCTCCAGATGTAGAAAGCCCCTCCCGTCGCGTGATGACAGGTGATGGAAGGAGCCTCAGGAAAACGGGTTGCTGATTAGTGCGCGTTAGCGGTGGTGTTGTTATCCGATGCGTTGTTCTGGCGCTGGTGCATTTTGCGACCGTAGAACATCAGGATAATCAGGCTAACGATGAAAGTGCCGGCCAGTTCGAAGGAGCTTGCGCCCATCAGCGCGATGAAGCAGAACACGCAACCCAGTACCGAACAAATCAGGCTAACGAAGTTACGGATGTTGATGCCTTCGAAACGAATCAGGTCAACACAGGAGTAGAAGTAAGGCAGCATGGTCAGCAGTACCGCGATACCGGTCAGTTCGCCGAACAGGTCAGAGGCTTTACCACCGGCGGAGTTCATCAGGGTAATCAGCACCATCAGCGCGGTCATTTTCACTGCGGCCAGCAGCAGGCCTTTTTTCGGAATACCGTTGTTATCAACTTCGCCATACACTTTCGGGAAGTTACCGTCGTTGGCGGCACGTACACCGGCCTGGCCAACCAGCATCATCCACGAGCCCAGAGAAGTCAGGCAGGCAAAGGCGGTGAAAGCGGATACCATCGGTGCAGCCCAGCCGCCGAGGATGGTAGAGGCGCTAATTGCGAACGGCGCACCGGACGCGGCCATCTGAGAAGCAGGATACATACCGGCGATAACCTGAGTCGCGGCGATGTAGACGATACCGGCCATCGCAGTGCCCAGCATGGTAGCCAGCGGCACGGTACGTTTCGGGTTTTTCACCATCCCGGTACTCACGGCGGCGGATTCTACGCCAACGAAGGCCCACAGGCAGAGCAGGATACTTTTAATAACCGCGTGGCTATCGGTGGTGCTGGAGGTATTCCAGTTCGCCTGATAGGTAGCGACATCAAACCAGTGCCAGCCGACGACCGCGGTCATGACTACCGGAATAAGCACCAGTACCAGACCAATAGTGGTCAGACGGCTGACCCAGGTCCCGCCGAGCATATTAACGAAAGTAAAGATCCACACGATGGCAATACAGGCAATACCTGCTGGCACCGGGTTATTTAAAATTGGGAAGAACGTAGAGAGATAAGAAACTGCGGTAATCCCGATGGCCAGGTTACCAATCCAGTTTGCATGATAATAAAGGACACCGGTCTGGAAACCGAATGCCGGAGATATTTCGCCAGCGTAGGCAATAGGACCGCCCTGCTGCGGGTTTTTAGTGGCCAGTCGGGCATAAACATAAGCCAGAGACATCGCACCAATAATTGAAATCACCCAGCCCCAAATGGCAATACCACCGATGCTGGCCAGGTTCGCAGGTAATAATGCAATACCGCTCCCCATCATATTACCGGCGACGACACCGGTACAGGCAAATAGCCCGATCTTCTTGGCAGAACTCATGGTTGTTTTTCTCCTAAGTTTATTTGGGAGGTACAGATCATGATACAGAACCATTAATTGACCCGACCAACTGCCAACAAGATTACTGATTTGTACGAGATAAGTCCTAAAGATAAAGTGATATAAAAACAAACATCAGACAAATGATATTTTGACCTTTTTCGCTTAACATATAAACATGACAACAGGGTGTCAGAAAAAGATAAACATCGTTGTATTACAGTGAGTTAGAAGAAGGAGAACGTGTTATCTGGCTGTTATTTAAAGCCTCCCGAATGCTAAATAAAAATAACAACAAGAGGCTTCATGAGAAACATAAATTTAACCTCACCATGCCCAAAACCTTGCACATGATGAGGGTTTACTTATTCTGAAGAGAGAAAGTTGTCGAGATATGGAACGACTCGGTTAACCGACGTCTGGAAAACCCCATTTTCAATCCAGTACAGGGTATCTTCGCCAGGACGTAAATTAAACGCCGTGATGTAAGAATCGGCAGCCAGACGGTTCTCACCTTTCATCTCATAGACTTTGCCTAACAGCACATAATTTAGCCATGACATCTCTAAATCAATCGCACTATTAATTGCGGTATTTGCTTCGTCGACTTTGCCCTTCCCCAATGAATCCACCGCTTTTATTTGATAATAAATCGCCATGTCTTTTATACCCGGCATCGCCCCTACCCGCTCGACTTCACTGTAGAGGGCGGCCAGCTGTTTATCGTCCAGCGGCTGTTGCGAATGGCGCAATACATCCACCAGCGTTTTTTCGGCATAGGCGTAAATAAAATCCGGCGCCCGCTTAATCACATCATCCAGCAGGCTACTGGCCTTACTTAATGAATCGACGTCGCCCTTCATTAACAGCTGATGCGACTGGTAGAAATAGGTTAACGCCACGCTTTGCGAGGGCTGATATTGCCTGAGCATCGCCTGCATTCGCGCCGGCCACGGCTGCGCCAGGGCATCCGACAGGCTGTTCATCAGATCGTTCTGGATGGTCAGCTGGTTATCGTTGGTCACAAAGTAGCGCTTATCCAGCATCGTCGAGCTGTCGGCGTTGTCCACCAGCTGGACCGACATAAAGCACTGCTGCGCCCGATAATGGCGCTGATTAACGAACTCAATGGTCAGCGTTTTGCCGGAACTGCTTGGTTCATTGATGTTGTAGTCCGTTTTGTCATGCACCATAAAGGTCGAGAAGGTGTTCAGCGAGGTGGTGATCAGGCTGGCCAGTCCAACGGCGTAGGAGTGCTGCGACGACCAGTTAGCGCAGGAGTTGCCATTCACCAGGTGGATATCGATATCGCGCGGATTGAGCAGCAGACGCGCCTTGTTGACCGGCGGCCGCGATTCCATGCTCGACAGCGCCACCAGCGCCACGCAGGTGCCCAGCGCCAACAGGAACAGCCCCCACACCAGGGCGGTAGTGAGGCGCTTGCGGCCTGACGGCGCGCTGGCCACGGTAGGAGCCGGTGGCGGCGCGGCGGCATCAGGGAGAGGGACAGAGACGTCGGATGGCGCACCGGCGGCCGGCGGCGCAGGAACGGCGGTCGACGGCGAAGGCGTCAGCGCCTCCATCGACGGGGCTAGCTCCTCCCCCTCTTCGGTGCACCAGATCACCGGCACCGTGAGCTTATACCCCCGTTTGGGTACCGTCGCGATGTACTCAAGGCTAACGTCGTCGCCGTCTTTGAGCGACTTGCGCAGTTCAGAAATACTCTGCGTGACGACGTGGCTGGTCACAACGTTCCGGGTCCAGACGTTTTCGATAAGCTCGTCCCGGCTAAGCACTTCCCCCGGATGGCGGGCAAAAAAGACCAGAAGATCGATTAAACGCGGTTCAAGGGTAAGCTGGCGCCCCTTCCTGCTGATTTGGTTTACAGAGGGGGTTACCAGCCATTCACCGACGCGAACAACAGGTTGTAGCATACAAGAAAGCCCCAGACAAAAAGGGAAAGCCGCGATGATAACACATTTGTCCTACCTATTTTTGCCAGGGGTCACTCCCTCAGGCATTAGGCCGGAATTGGCTCTTTATTAACAATAAAAAGCAATAATTCATTAACATCGTGATCATGAAATCTATATATAGCGATAAAAACGCATTTCCGCTGCCGCTATTGCCTAAGGCAATTCCGATAGCAGAAAAAAATAAGCCCGGAGGCTTAACGCGCTCCAGGCTCAATGCGTTGCGCGCCGATACGGCACGCTTTAAAAAAAGGTTATTTATACACTTCCGCTGTGGCTTCAAAGTTAGGGCCATGCTCACGCGCAGCGGTGATCACGTAGTACTTTCCGCCTTTCTCATCGGCCAGCTTGGAGAGCTGATCGTGCAGATCGGAAGGCGAAGAGAATTCGCCACCGGACGGCCCCACCGAGATCGGCCCGACTTTGGTCAGTTTGAAGTGTTTCACTTCTTCTTTAGTAATCAACTGCGCGGCGGAGGCGCCAAATGCAACGGCGGAAAGGGCTAACGCGACTATCACTTTTTTCATCCTGCAATCTCCTTGGAATTAGCCTTCAGTCAGGCCCTTTCAGTATAGACGGCGATTTACTAAGCGTGCTACCGATGCGCTTATTTTTTGGCCGAGGCGTTCAGTAACGCGGCGGTACTCCTTCCGGGCGGGTCTTAAAGCGCCGGTGCAGCCACATGTATTGCTCGGGCGCCATCAGGATGCACTGTTCGATAATCTGATTCATCCAGGCCGCCGTAACCTCGGCGCTCGCCAGCGGCGGCGTGCGCTCCGGCGTCAGGGAGATCAATTCATACCCCATGCCGTTGGGCTTGCGCCGCGGAACAAACGGCACAATCGTCGCCCCGGACATTTTCGCCAGCATCCAGGTACCGGTGGTGGTCGCTGCCTGTTCGACGGCAAACAGCGGGGCGAAGACGCTGCTGGCCGGACCGTAGTCATGATCCGGCGCGTACCAGAGAATTTCCCCCTCTTTTAGCGCCCTGACCATCCCTTTCAGATTTTTTCGATCCAGCATGGTCTTGTTAGAGCGCAAGCGTCCCCAGGTTTGCAGCCAGTCAATCAGCGGGTTATCGTTAGGACGGTAGACGCCAATGCCTGGGGTAAACATGCCGTACATTCGCGCACCCATTTCGAGGGTCAGAAAATGGATACCGATCAGTAAAATGCCCTGCTTTTCTTCCAGAAGCTCCACCACCTCGTTAACGCCGCTGGTCTCGGTCCAGCGCGCTACCCGGTGCGTCGGCCAGAACCAGGCCATGCCGGTCTCCATCAGCCCCATGCCCAGCGATTCAAAGTTTTTCACCAGCAGCGCCTCGCGATCGGCGGCGCTCATCTCGGGAAAGCAGAGTTCGAGATTACGTCTGGCAATCCGCGCGCGGCTTTTCATCACCCGCATTGCCAGCCGCCCAAGCGCCGTTCCCAGACGGTAGATCACCGGATACGGTAATTGCACCAGCAGCCACAAAAAGCCAATTCCCAGCCACAACAGCCAGTAACGCGGGTGCAACAGCGCGCGGGAAAATTTGGGTAAATTTGACATAGTAATCCTGTTAATTCACTCAATAATAGCTGAGCAAAAACCGCGAAATAAAGTAGCGGATCCTGCACGTAGTATTTTTCCAATTCGTGCGGTAATACTCAATCACAAAGCGCGTTATTATAAGCCGATTCCAGGATAAATTCAGCCCTTACGCTGGGGACTACTCTATTATTAGACGCAACGCGTAAAATTTCCTGTTTAATGCATAAATAAATAAACCTAACCTCTACGGCTCGGCCGATTGTTGATAAAATAGCCAGTACATTTGCCTCAGCCTCTCGACCAATACCTCTTTTACTCACGCTTTATTATGGCGATAGCGAACGCAAACAGTCCGTTTCGCCCGGTTTGACACGGCCAGCATGCGGTTATTTGTGACTGGGGCAAAGGTTAAGCATCGACATTGCGGATCCTTTTCCCAGATATGCTACGTTTACAGCGCTCATTCGACGCAAGTGCCTTTGCCGACGTCGCCGCTTTCAGAAGCCATAGTGAGAAGGAACTATGACAATGAATTATCAATTAGTGAAGCAAGTCAGAGAAAATAACCCATTAAGAAAAAGCTTCATTGACCTTGCCGTTAAGACTTTTGACCTGTCTTTTGAAGAGTGGTATCAGCAAGGTTACTGGACCGACGCCTATATCCCCTATGCTTTTGTCGAACGCAATAAAGTTATCGCTAACGCTTCGGCCAACATCATCGACCTGCGCTGGCAGGGCGAGCCCCGGCGTTATATTCAGATTGGCACCGTGATGACCGAACCGGACCACCGTAATAAGGGATTAGCCGGCCAGCTTATCCATCACATCCTGCAGGACTGGCAGCAGGAGGCGGACGCCTTCTTTTTATTCGCCAATCCCACCACGGTGGATTTTTACCCCAAATTTGGCTTCACCCGCAGCGAAGAACATCAATATATTATGCCGGTCTCCCCGCGAGCCGGTGATTTTCGTAAACTGGATATGGACAGCGCTGACGATGTCGCCCTGCTCCGCCATTACTATGAAAAATCCAACCCGTTCTCACCGCTGCGGGTGGAGCATAACTTTGGCCTGCTGATGTTTTACTGCTCAGCCTTTATGAAGCATTTTGTCTATTACTCGGCAAAAAATGAGGCGGTGGTCATCGCCATGCAAAACGGTCCGGTGCTGATCTGCTTTGATCTGTTCTGCGACGTGGGCAAGAGCCTGTCGACGCTGGTCAACGAACTGGCCGATGACCACGTTTACCAGGCCATCCTCGGTTTTACCCCCAGTGAAGACCGGCTCGGCGAGTATGAGAAGATAGAGGGAGAAGATATCCTCTTCGTCTATGACCAGAAGGAAAACCTGTTTAAAGACAGGAAGTTGATGTTTCCTTTACTGGCGCATGCCTGACGGCGCTGTGCCGCCAGGCAGATCAGTTATAAGTCACCACGAAGGTCGCACTGGCGTTCGCTTCGCCCGCAGTCACTGCGGGCTGCGTCTGGATATAGCGGGCCTGATAGGATAAACGATAGTTCGTCTGACTGCCT